>Ga0307969_1000119_pt1 | contig 44616 bp, 44 predicted proteins | sample OrgLakmetagen710_FD_201841 | JGI IMG/M metagenome (GOLD analysis project Ga0307969, IMG submission 201841) | Saline water microbial communities from Organic Lake, Antarctica - #710 | ecosystem: Environmental > Aquatic > Non-marine Saline and Alkaline > Saline | place: Antarctica: Organic Lake... | reverse complement strand
CGAGGTTGATCTGATGATGGGAAGTGAACATAAATCAGCGCTTTTAGTAATGACCGATAGAGCTACTCTTATAACAATGATAGAGAAGCTAAAAGGTAAAGAGGCCAGTGAAGTTTATGATAAAATGCAGCAGAGACTTACTAACTTTAGTTATTCTTGGGTAAAGACATTGACCTTTGATAACGGTAAGGAATTTGCACAGCATCAAAAAATAGGGAACTTTTAAAGGCTAAAACATATTTTACAAGACCTTATACCTCGCAAGACAAAGGAACGGTAGAAAATAGAATAGGTGTGATAAGGAGATTTTTCCCGAAGAAAATTGACTTAAGAGAAAAGCAAATCAAAGGATTAAAGAAGTTGAAAGATTACTAAATTACAGACCGATTAGAAGTTTAATTATGATAACCCAATTGAAGAACTAAAAAAATAAGTGTGTTGCACTTATGAGTCGAACTCAGCAATAAATTAAAAAAATATTGATTACATAAATTTATAATCTAATTATTATTGGTTAATTTTTCATAAGGATTTTCAACTGAATCTACTCCACTCTTAAAATCCTTGGGATGATTTTGAGCATCATTGATTAAAAACCCAATTAAAAGTAATAAAAATACAATATAATACAAAATATTTTTCATGTCATAGATATAAAATAGCACATAACTTTAATCAAGTTATGTGCTATAATTAATACTTATAAGTTATAAGGATTCGGCGCTGCATCTACCCCAGCATTAAAATCATCAGGATTATTTTGAGCATCATTAATCATAGCTGCAAGAAGCGAAACAACTGGGACCCACCATGCACCACCTTGAGTTTTCTGAACTTCATAAGGACTTAACTCAACTAAATTTAATTTTTCTAAATTCATAATTTTATTTTTAAGTTATTTATTTGCACCCTGTCCCTGGAAATCGGCATTTTCAAGCCCTTGTCCAATAGTTGCTAAAGTTCCGACAACATAACCAAGTACGTATGCCATCCAACCACCTCCTTCAATTTCTTGTGTTTCTTGAGCATTTAGCTCAGCGACATTTAATTTTTCTAAATCCATAATTCAAATTTTAAAGTTAAACAAAGTTTTTAATTGCATCAAAAGGTTTTCTCGAGATATTTTGATAATTCAAATCTAAGTTTGTCTACTGCACAAAACATGCAGTGGTTTTAAAAAACTACTATTTTTCCAAAATGGTCTACTAGCTCATAACATAATATCTAAAACTAAACATCATGGCACATAAGAAAGGTGTTGGAAGTTCAAAAAACGGAAGAGAATCACAATCAAAACGTTTAGGCGTTAAGATTTTTGGAGGACAGCCTGCTATCGCTGGTAATATTATTGTGAGACAAAGAGGTACTGCTCACAATCCTGGTGATAACGTATATGCTGGAAAAGACCATACACTACATGCGAGAGTTGATGGAATTGTTCATTTCAAGAAAACAAAAAATGATAAATCTTTTGTTCACATTCAACCGTTCGAAGCATAAGTAAGTATTCATTACAAGAAAAAGCCCTTTAAATTATATTTAAAGGGCTTTTTCTTGTAAAGTCCATAACCTACTAGAACCAAGCATTCCAAGGAATTCTTGAAAGCATTAGCAATAGAGCTAAGGCATAAAAAATAGCAATCGTCCTAAATTTCTTATTGGAAGCTAACTTCGTTTTGTGCTTACTATAGCCTACTGTAATAAGGACAATAGCGATAATCATAGTTATTGGGTGCTCAATGAGATATAATCTCAACACAGTATCTCCCATTACCCCTTTCATACCTACTTCAGAAAAAGCAGAGAAATAAGGACTTACAAAATAAAGTATAAGACCAATCAACAATTGAAGGTGAGAGACAATTAACGTGAATAACGAAATTCTAAAGTCTTGAGGTCCAAAAGATTTTTTCCCTAAGGTCTTGATAATAGCGTTGAAGGTTGCGAGGGTGAGTACTAAAAGGACTAGATAAGCCCAGTATGAATGAACAGTTTGTAAAGCTTGGTACATATTATTTATTTATCGTTTTCAAATAAGGCTTTTAATTCGGTGGCGTCCTTTGGTTTCATTTTACCAGCCAGGACTAAGCTAAGTTGTTTACGTCTTAGAGCGGCATCATATCTCTCTTTTTCGAGTTTAGTTTGTGGCTCTAGCTTTGGGACTGGAACTGGATTTCCAGTATCATCCACAGCAACAAAGGTATATATGGCTTCGTTAGCCTTAGAGCGTCTACCACTTTCTCGATCTTCTACCCATACATCTAGGAAGATCTCCATAGACGTTTTGAAGTTTCTAGTGACTTTAGCCTCAACAGTCACAACACTCCCTAGAGGAATGGCTTTGTTGAAAGCAACGTGATTGACAGATGCTGTCACCACTATACGTCTAGAATGTCTCCTTGCTGCAATACTTGCTGCTCGATCCATCCTAGCTAACAACTCTCCACCAAACAAATTGTTGAGTGGATTGGTTTCACTTGGTAAAACCAAATCAGTTAGTATAGTTTTTGAATCTTCAGGATATTTTACTTCCATTATTATTTTTGAGCAAAGATAAGGTTTGTAGTGTAAATCGAATCTTAAAGTTGCTTAACAAATAGCCAAGCATCAGGATTCTCTATAGATTTTATTTTTCTAAGATACTTTAAAGCTGTTTCCTTATCGGAATAGCTCGCAAAGGCCACTTGATGTAATCCATAAGCATTTTCACCAATCAATGAAGCAGCATAGCCTTTTTGTTGTAAAAGTTTAACCTTCCGTTCAGCATTAGCTTCAATTCTAAACGCTCCAGCTATGATATGGTATTTGGGTAGGATGGTTTCTACCTTATTGGTTTCTAAGTCCAAATTGGGAAACGTAAAATTAAATTCTGCACTTTGTATTCTTTTCTGCAAGAGAGTTTCAGCCTTTTGGGATTCGGTATAGTTATACGAAATCACGTGGTTGTTGTATTGGTATAAACCTATAAAACTCGCTAGGCCAACAGCTACGATGCCTACGGCAGCATACTTAAGATATGGTCTTCTATTTGAAATGTGTTTTTCTTCTGAAGTTGACTCTGCTAGTGTGTGGACAGGAGGAACCTCTTTTAAAGCTTCATCTATACTTAAATCGGATTTCGCTAAGCCTACTAAACCGAAAGCCTCCAATCCAAAAGAGTCTACAAAATAGTTTTGAGTTTCCTCAGGTTCAAAGGAAATTTTGAACTCAGTATCTAAGGAAAACACTCCTAATTTAGATAGATTAAGGGTTTTGTCTTGGTATAAAGCCGTTAAAAAATCGTCCACAAAAAGCTTAATTTTAAACTTTGCACTTTCAAAGTCCATAGATTCGGCTTTAGCAATGGTTTCTGCTAAAAGCCCATCTTGGTTTTGTATAGCTTTATTGAAAGTAACGTGTTTGGAAGGAGGCGTAAATCTATGCCCTTCGTTATCGTAAACCGATGATCTCTTTTGAGTTACAAATGCTCCGAGACCAGGAACAATAACGCATTCGTACCGGTAAAGTAATTGCTTTATATAATCTTCAACTTTCATATAAACAAAGTTAAATTTTTTACTTACATAAGCAACATTGCTCTAAAAAGTTTTCAAATAAGATTGCTTGGTTAACTTAAAACTTGAGTTTTATGCCCGAATATACCCCGAAAAAATAAGGCTGAAAATCTGTTGTATTGCTTTGGAAGGTGTTGATTTGATACATCAATTTTGGCTCCAAATTGAGAGATAATTTTTTTGAAATGGAATAGTCAAATCCTATTCCAAAATTAGCACTAAAGCTAAAGTCGTTAAGATTGTCTGCTTCACCTATGTTGGAGGATGTTCCTCCTTCTTCAAAAAAGATTTCATTATTATTGAGCAGGAATGTGCTACCCCCTCCTAAAATATGAATCCCAAGTTTTGAATCTAATAAAGCGTATTCTATTTCTAAAGGAACCTCTAAAAACCCTAACTCATGGCTTAAACTTCCTGTCGAACTGAATTCGGAAGGAGATATTGTGGAATTAGAGAAGGCTTGGTTTTGGGGAGTAGTTCTAGAATTTGCATTGATCAATGATACATTCCCAATTGAAGTTTTAGAGGCTAGATTATCCGACTTAAACCCTTGATCCCTAAAGGAGGAAGAAGTAGTAGATAAAATAACATCTTGGGTATTATATCCCATGGCGACTTGGTTAACTCCGGTCCTTATCTTTACTCTTCTGTTAATCGCATAAGCCACGTTTACTCCGTATGATACATTTGCATTACTGCTGGTTTTGCCTTGTAACTCCTCATTTATAGCATTTCCTCCATTAAATGAATTCATGAATACTGGTGCGACATTAGGCTGAACCTCCCACTGATGAGGGAGTTTTGTTTCCTCAAGGACAATGTCTTTATTTTCCTCTTCTATAACATCAAATATTGATTTTTTCTTTCCAACTTCAGACTTCAATGTCTCACTTGCGATGGTTTTAGAAACTTCAAAAGTGGATATTGAATTAGACAGTAACGATGGAAAAGACATATTGTCAACATTAATTGGAGATTGAGCCAACCTTGTAGAACCTGATTTGATTTGCGCAACCTCTCTTACCGTTTCTTCAGTTTCTGAAATAATCTGAAAAGTGAAAAGTGATTCTAGATTATTTTCAAATTTGGATAATTGATAGTTGACCGAGCTAAAACCATATTGCTGTTTTGTGAGGGTTTCTAACAAACCCGCTTCTCCCATCTTTGAATTTTCGGGCGATCTAGTCGCCGATATAGATTTTTGCGTATTAATTTCATTCTGATAAAATAATCCTATTGAGAAAAACAGAACAAGCATAGCTGCAATGGAAGCTGCTCTCCACCAGAATGGAATAATTTTCTTTCTGCGTTTTTTTTCAGCCAGTTTTTTCTCAATATCCTTCCAAACTTTTGGAGATGGAGATTCTTGAAAGTCTTTAAAACTTTCTTGAAACATTCGGTCGATATGTTTTGAGGGTTCCATACCTTAATGATCAATTTTATAAGAATACATTCCTTCTTCTTTGATGGCGTTTATTTTTTTACGTAAAATCTCTTTGGCTCTAGAAAGGTTGGATTTTGAAGTGCCTTCCGATATATCGAGTTTCAATGCAATTTCATTATGCGAAAATCCATCGAGGACATACAGGTTAAATACTAGTCTATATCGGTTTGGTAATTTTTGGATACAATTCAAAAGAAAAGATAAAGAGTAGTCTTCATCATCTACATAGACGTCATCTGCCTGCAAGGCATCCTCGTTAACTAGTTCAAAAACCTTCTGACTTCTATAGCGTTGCAAGCAAATATTAATCGTAATCCGCTTTAGCCACCCCTCAAAAGACCCCTTATGCTCAAACTGATGTATCTTTTCGAAAATTTGAATAAAGGCATCTTGAAGATTATCTTCTGCTTCTGCATAATTTCTTGAATATTTTAATGAAATACTAAAAAGAACACTTGAGAACATCTCGTACAAAAGTTTTTGTGACGAGATATCATGTTGTTTACAGCGCTTTATTAGTTTTTCTAATTCCATTTATTCTATAACAACGACTTCTTTATCTATATAGACAGGTTCACCCTCATTGTCAACATCATTTAAAAATTTAAAAGTAAAATTAGTTTCAAATGTATTGTCAAATTCCAGTTCTTTCAATTCACCTAATGCATCTTGGCTACAATTTGAGGCTTGCGTAAATAATGTAACCGCTCTCACGAAAACCAAGCTATCCCCCTGTGGTAAAACATCAAAATTTGAAAAGGTGTGGCAGTCTGAGTCTTTTTGGTAAGTAACCTCTAGAGAATAAGATTCTCCAATAATCATAGTGTCTGGCACATTAGCACTCAAAATAGGAGAGACTTGGGAACTTTGAAAAAAACCGTCATCATTTACATCACAGCCTATCATTAGAAAAGTGCTAAAAAATAATACGATAAAAGTTCTACCCAGTAATTTCATTAGTAATTGTTTATTAATAGACGATCTATTTGCATAAAGGTTGCGTTGTTAAATATAATAAACTTATAACACAAAAAAAACCGAGGCCTAAACCTCAGTTTTTGTAAATCTTTTAAATCGAAAGTGGGACTTAATTGTCTTCCTTGGCTACCTTAATAGCTTCTTTAATTTTCACTTCTAGTTCCTCCATAAGTTCAGGGTTGTCGAGAAGTAATGTTTTCACGGCATCTCTACCTTGCCCTAGTTTTGTGTCTTCATAGCTAAACCAAGATCCCGCTTTTTTGATAATTTCATAATCTACACCAATATCTATGATCTCACCTATTTTTGAAATCCCAGTTCCATACATGATATCAAACTCTGCCATTTTGAAAGGTGGTGCCACTTTGTTTTTTACCACCTTCACACGGGTTTTGTTCCCCAACACATCACTATTGGAGTTTTTAATTTGAGTAGATCGTCTAATATCCAACCTTACGGAAGCATAAAATTTAAGGGCATTTCCCCCTGTAGTTGTTTCTGGATTCCCAAACATCACTCCAATTTTTTCCCTCAATTGATTAATGAAAATCACCGTACAATTGGTCTTGCTAATTGTAGAAGTCATTTTCCTTAATGCCTGAGACATCAATCTTGCATGAAGACCCATTTTGGAATCTCCCATTTCCCCTTCTATTTCGCTTTTTGGAGTCAAGGCTGCAACAGAGTCAATAACAATAATATCAATCGCTCCAGAACGAATTAAGTTTTCAGTAATCTCTAAAGCTTGTTCACCGTGGTCTGGTTGAGAGATAATTAAGTTATCAATATCAATGTTTAGATTCTTTGCGTAGGTTCTGTCAAAAGCATGTTCGGCATCAATAAATGCAGCTATACCTCCAGCTTTTTGAGCTTCTGCAATGGCGTGCAGTGTTAAAGTTGTTTTTCCTGATGATTCTGGTCCATATATTTCTACAACTCTTCCCCTAGGATAACCTCCAACCCCTAAAGCCAAATCCAAGCCCAAAGATCCGGAAGAAATCGCTTCTACATCTTGAACAGCTTGGTCACTCATCTTCATCACTGTTCCCTTACCGTAAGTCTTGTCTAGCTTGTCTAAAGTCAATTGAAGGGCTTTCAACTTTGCATCTTTCTCGCTATTCTCTTTTGCCATGTTTTTTATTTGAATTCGTTTTTGTAAAAATAGTATTTCTTTTTAATATTGTTGTTATTCACGCAACCATTCGTTTATTGTGTATCTTAATATTAAACATAGAATTTGAAATTTCTAATTAAAACATCTATAACTAATACTCACGGGGTATCATTCTCATTTACCACCGTGTGTAGTTGTAAAATCGACGGGGGCTGACGTTGTTATATTTTGACTATTATAAAAATGTATAACAACGAATTAGCCTAATCTTGTTGTTTTTGACAACATTTTTGAAAAAGCCCTGTAACTCAGGGCTTTTTTCATTTCAGAAAACCAGATAATATTATTAACTTATTTTTAACATACTAGGCTTTTTTTGAATAGGTAAAATAAAAATCCTGTTTTATATTTGTCACATCATTTACCACTTACTGGTGTGTGATTTATAAAGAAGAGGCGAGAGACAGGCTCCGCGACCCTCGGCAACCTCAACAAAGTGTTGAAAGGTGCTAATTCCTGCCCCATAAGGGACATATAAATTAGAAAAAATGAATTACTCCTTTTTTAAAACAACTCTATCTTTTCTATTCATTTTGAATAGTTCTTCAGATTGCATTTTATCAGATTTTTTAAGCTTGCTTTCTATGCGAATGCTCAAGCCTATGCCGTGCATTGTTTCTATGTGCGCATAGGCTTTCTCATTTCTTTATTAAGCTCAGTGCTTTCAATCCTGAAGGCCCAATGAGCATTCCTATTTTAAAAATTATAAACGTTTACTTATGTCTACATCATTAAAATTCGAAAGTTTACAACTTCATGCAGGTCAGCAAGCAGACCCAACTACAGGCTCTATAGCTGTCCCTATACATCAAACTTCTTCTTATCAATTTCAAAATTCAAAACACGCTGCAAGGCTTTTTGGGCTAGAAGAGTTTGGGAATATTTACACAAGGATTATGAATCCTACCACAGACGTTTTTGAAAAACGAGTTGCCGCATTGGAAGGTGGTGTATCTGCAGTAGCGACTTCTTCAGGAATTGCTGCTCAATTTTTAGCACTGACCACCCTATTACAAACTGGTGAAAATTTTGTTTCTACTTCTTTTGTTTATGGAGGAACTTTCAATCAATTCAACGTTACCTTCAAAAAGCTAGGCATCGATGCTCGATTTGCCAACGGTGATGAGCCTAGCTCGTTTGAAGCCCTCATTGATGATAAAACTAAAGCGCTCTATCTTGAAACCATCGGCAATCCAGAATTCAATATTCCAGATTTTGAAGCTATAGCTAAGATCGCCCAGAAACATCATATCCCTCTTATTGTTGATAATACCTTTGGAGCGGGAGGTGCCATTGCACAACCTATAAAACACGGTGCTAATATTGTGACCAGTTCTGCAACCAAGTGGATTGGTGGACATGGAAATAGTATTGGAGGAATACTTGTAGATGCAGGTAACTTCAACTGGGCCAACGGAAAATTTCCTGGGTTTACAGAACCTTCTGAAGGCTACCACGGACTTAAATTTTGGGAAGTCTTTGGTGAAGGTAATGCGCTTGGCTTGCCAAATGTTGCTTTTGCCATCAAAGCGAGAGTGGAAGGTTTACGGGATTTTGGACAAGCATTAAGTCCTTTCAATTCCTTTCTACTGCTTCAGGGTTTAGAAACTTTATCTCTAAGAACTGAGCGACATTCTGATAACGCCTTAAAACTTGCTCACTATCTCAATGAACACCCAAAAGTGGATTATGTCAATTATCCTGGTTTAGAAAGTTCTCCCTATCATGAAAATGCCAAAAAATATTTACAAAGAGGTTTTGGAGCCGTTTTGTCTTTCAAACTTAAAGGCACTTTAGAAGAAGCAGACCAACTAGTAGATTCTCTTCAATTGATTATACATACTGCCAATGTTGGAGATGCCAAAACTTTAATAATTCATCCAGCATCTACCACACACCAACAACTCGATGAAGAAGAGCAAAAAGCCTCTGGTGTCTTTCCAGGACTGCTTCGAATATCTGTCGGCATAGAACATATAGACGATATCATTAACGACTTAGACCAAGCCTTGTCTAACCTATAACCTCTAAAACTATGAGTATTTCAAATTTTTCAATCAATGGATCTAGTATCAACGCAACAGTATACCAAGGACGTTCAAGGCAGTTCAACTTTCTTGTAGATGAACCTCATGAACTAGGCGGGCAAGATTTAGCTGCAAACCCTGTAGAATATTTATTAGCAGGCTACGCAGGATGCCTCAACGTTGTTATAAACCTTGTCGCCAAAGAACTTGGTGTGAAGATTTATGACATGAAAATTAACATCAACGGAAATATAGATGCTGCTAAATTTTTAGGTTATAGCGACAAGACTAGAGCTGGTTTCCAATCTCTGGATGTAGATATAAATTTTGTGACAAACGCAACACAAGAGAGTATTGACTTCCTTTTGAAAAACGTGAAGAAGAGGTGCCCTATCCAAGATAACCTGAGTAATGAAACTCCAATTCATTACCATATCCATAAATCATCCTATAAGGAAGAAGTTCATGCCTGAAATTTTTAAACACAATAAGCCTTTTCAATTGGAAAACGGTGAATTCCTCCAAGAACTAGAAGTGTCTTATACCACATTAGGGAAACTGAACCAAGAAAAATCCAACGTTATCTGGGTATGCCATGCGTTAACAGCAAATGCAAATCCAGAAGACTGGTGGAAAGGTCTTATTGGAAAGGAAAAAGGAATTGATACGGAAAAGTATTTTGTAGTGTGTGCCAACATCATCGGTTCTTGCTATGGAAGTATTAACCCCAAAAGTATTCATCCAGAAACAGGAGAGGTCTATGGGTTAAATTTTCCTCTGTTCAGCATAAGAGACATCACGAAAAGTCTGGAGCTATTGAGTGGAGCTTTAGAAATTGAACAGATACAATTTCTGATTGGAGGTTCCATGGGCGGAATGCAGGCTATGGAATGGGCAATCCAAAAGCCAGATAAAATTAAAAATCTAGTTCTTTTGGCAACCAATGCAAGGCATTCCTCTTGGGGAATTGCCTTAAATGAAACTCAACGTATGGCTATAGAAGCTGATTCCACCTTTTATGAAAACAAAGAAAATGCTGGTAAAAAAGGCCTTGAGGCTGCAAGAGCTATCGCCTTGTTGAGTTATAGGAATTATAACACCTATAGATCTACTCAAATTGACCTAGAGCATACGGCAGATCAGTATAGAGCTTCTTCTTACCAAAAATACCAGGGAGAAAAACTTTCGAAGCGTTTTGATGCTAAATGTTATTGGTATTTATCCAAAGCTATGGACAGCCATAATGTAGGTAGAAACAGAGGGGATTGTGAAAAAGCTCTGGCAAAAATTCAAGCTGAAACTTTGGTTATAGGTATCCAAAGTGATCTTTTATTCCCTGTGGAAGAGCAAGAGTTCTTGGCTCAATCTATCTCGAAAGGAAAACTAGAAGTTATTGACTCTATCTACGGTCATGATGGATTTTTGATTGAAGTAGAAAAAATAAAATCAGTATTACAAAAACATTTTAAACTATAACCAATGCCACAACAAATAACTATTGGACTCTTTGGATTTGGTAGCGTAGGTTCAGGAATTTACCACGTACTTAAGAAAAAGCAAATCCCTAGAATACATCTAAAAACCATTGTTGTTAAAAGTCCAAACAAGCCAAGGTCTATAGATTCTAAAAACTTCAGCTATCGAGCAGAGGATATTTTGGAAGACACAGAAATCAACGTTGTTTTAGAATTGATTGATGATGCCCAAGCGGCCTATACAATTGTAAAAAAAGCTTTAGAAAGCAAAAAACACGTTGTCACCGCCAACAAGAAAATGCTGGCAAATCATTTCGAAGAACTCGTTGCTTTGTCCAAAAAACACAAAGTAAGTTTGCTTTACGAAGCTTCGGTTTGTGGGAGTATTCCGATTTTAAGAACGTTGGAAACCTCTTTTGCTTACGACAATCTAAAATCCTTAAAAGCCATAAGCAATGGTACAAGTAATTATGTCCTTACCCGCTTATTTCAGAAACTACAACCTTTTAAAGATATTATCACAGATGCTCAAAAAAATGGATTTGCAGAATCGGATCCTACCTTGGATATCGACGGATGGGACTCCAAGTTCAAGCTAATCATTAATAATTACCATGCTTTTGGAGTGTTGAATACCCCTGAAGAAATCTTAAATCTTGGCATAAGACATGTAAAACCAGAGGATATTGAATTTGCGAAAGAGAAGAATTTCAGTATAAAATTAATTGGCCATTCCAACCTAGATGAAGAAGGTTTAACGGCATACGTTGCCCCGCAATTTATTCCAAAAACCGAAGCCTTAACTTCTATAGATTTCGAAAATAATGCTGTTGAAATCGATGCTGAATTTGCTCATCAACATCTTTTAAAGGGGAAGGGTGCTGGTAGTATTCCTACAGCAAGCGCAGTCCTTTCCGACTTAGTTTCACTGTTTGACGATTACTGCTACGGCTATTCTAAGGCTAGACAACAGTCTGCTGAATTCAATGACGAAAAGCTTATCAAGGTCTATATGTCTTCATACGATCGCAAAGACCTGAAACCTATAAAATTTGAAACGGAAATTCTTTGTGGAACTCAGAAACACCTTCAGTATAAAATTGGGAAAATATCAGTTAAAAGCTTAAAACAACAAACTGCCGATCTGTCGTCTGAACTCTTTGTTGCTGTGTTTCCTGATTAATTTACTTTTCTTATGCATAAGATATTTAGATTTGGAAAGCTGCCAAGTGTTGTTCTGAACCTGCCTGAATGCATCGAGCAGACAGGTAGGTTCAGAACAATAAATCGAAGGAAAATAAGTTTAAATACAGACCCAAAAACAAGTAATACTAAATTATATTTATAATGCCATATGAATAAATTGAATTATACAACGACGTAGCTCAGTACAGGTTTTTTGATTGATTGAAATTAAAACTAATTAGCATAGCCTTAGCTACGGTAATTAGTTTTGATAAAAAGCAGGCGAAAAAAGCCTGTGCCGAATTCGTATCGGTAAAACGATTTATTGCGACATTATAGGTCCAATTTGGTATAAGGGAAACAAGACTTAGTTTTAAGACCGCTTTTTTTGTAAATCCAAAACAATTACTTTTGTGCTTAGAATCATTTCTTTTAACCCAAAACATTAGTATAGCATGCAACTGTACAATAAACTGAGTTCAAAAGAAAGAGAGGAGCTTATTGAACAAGCTGGCGAAGAACGTCTCACCCTTTCTTTCTACAAGTATTATCACCTCGATAGGCCTAAGGATTTCCGAGATTATTTATTTATTAATTGGAATACATTGGATGTTTTAGGCAGAATCAATATCGCAAAGGAAGGTATAAATGCTCAACTTTCTGTGCCTGCCAAGAAATTCGATCAATTTAAACACTTTCTAGATGGCATAGATTTCTTAAAAGACGTTCGTCTTAATATTGCCATAGAACATTACGATAAATCCTTCCTAAAACTTAAAATCAAGGTTAGGCCTAAAATAGTGGCAGATGGACTTAACGACTCAAGCTTTGATGTCACTGACAAAGGCATCCACGTAGATGCCAAAAAATTCAATGAATTAATTGAAGATCCAAATACCGTTTTGGTAGACATGAGAAATCACTACGAAAGCGAAATCGGCCATTTTAAAAATGCTATAACTCCAGATGTGGATACCTTTAGGCAATCTCTCGATATTATAGAGGATGACTTAAAAGATCACAAAGAAGATAAAAATCTGGTGATGTATTGTACTGGTGGTATACGTTGCGAAAAAGCTAGTGCTTACTACAAGCATAAAGGCTTCAAGAAAGTCTATCAACTAGAAGGTGGGATTATAGAGTATGCAAGACAGATAAAAGAAAAAAGCCTAGACAATAAGTTTTTTGGAAAAAACTTTGTGTTTGACGATCGCCGAAGTGAGAAGATTTCTGAAGATGTGATTTCAAAGTGCCACCAATGTGGAAAAACATGTGATATCCATGTGAATTGTGCTAATGATGGTTGCCATCTGCTATTTATACAGTGCGAGGAATGTGCCAAGAAAATGGATGGATGTTGTTCCGATGTTTGCCAAGATATTGTTCACTTACCCTATGAAGAGCAAAAGAGAATGAGATCTGGTAGACCCGCCGGGAACAGAAAATTTAAGAAAGGGCGATCGCCAGTTTTGAAATTTAAGTAATAGAAATAACCTAAGCTTCTACAGGTTTAGCTTTATCCTTTTTCAGCTTTTTCTTGCGATTGGAAATATAAACTCCAAACAAGATAACTCCTCCCGCTGCTAACTGATACAAGTTGAATTTCTCTCCATCCAAAAATCCCCAAAACAAAGCAACGACGGGAATAAGATAAGTCACTGATGTAGAAAAAACAGGATCTGAAAGCTGAATTAACCTATTGAAAAGTATCTTGGCAAGTGCTGTTCCAAATAGAGCTAATAAAACAATATAGCCTAAGGAAGTCTGTACCGTCTCTTGAGCTAAAAACTCTACATCGAAAAAACCAGTAAAGATCAGAATCACAAACGCTGGTGGAATCAATACTAAAAAGGATCCCGTTGCTATGCCAAGAGCAGAAATGTCTTCTAAGTAAGACTTCAAAATATTTGCGTTGAAGGCATACATCAAAGAAGCAATCACGGGTAAGACTGCAAACCAGTAATTTTGATTCGGGTTTAAAGATGCCCCTGCCAAAATCAAAAGGACAGACCCTACCAAACCCACTACCACTCCAGTAAATTGTTTTTTAAAAAATTGCTTGCTGAAAAATAAAACACCTGTAATAAGAGCTAGCAAAGGAACGGTTGAATTCAAAATAGAAGCAATGGTGCTATCGATCTCCGTTTCAGCATAAGAAAATAATAAAGTCGGAAACATCGTGCCGATAAACCCTGAAATAATAATCCATTTCCACTGACTTTTCTTGATTTGCTTAACTTTTTGGAAACCGATAATTACAAGAAATATCCCCGTAATTAAAACCCTTAAAGCTGTGAGCTGAAGTGGAGAAAAACCGTCTAAACCTTTCTTTATAAGTATAAACGAACTCCCCCAAAGTAAGGCTAAAGAGAAAAGAAAAATCCACTTCAAATAATTTGAATTCAAATCCTATATTTTTTTTGCAAAAGTGAATTTTATAAATGAATCCAATTAATAAATTCGGGTTAAAAGATTGACAATATGTTGTATCAAAAAACCAGCTTTAGAAAGCTGGTTTTTCAAAAATTTCTAACGCCTATTAGTCGATTTTTGGATACCAATCCAATAGTTCTACTTTGATAGATGGATTTTTTGCATTGACCAAAGCCTTAAACTTTTCAACATTAGATAGCCCACCTTGTCCACGATAATGGTAAGGATATACTTCTTTAGGCTCAAAAGCTAGAACCCCTTCTGAAGCTGACTCTACATCCATAGTATAAGGCAAATTCATACACATAAAAGCTATGTCGATCTTTTTTAAATTGCGCATTTCTTCAACATCTTCAGTATCTCCAGAAAAATAGACTCTAAAGCCTTGTTTCTCGATCACATATCCATTCCCTCTCCCCTTAACATGGTAAACTTCACTTGCATCCCCTTGATTATACATTGCTATTCCTTCAATAGTAAACCCATTCACGTCTATAGTTTCTTCATTACTTAAAATAAGCAGTTGACTAGAAAGCTCGTCCCCGATCAGATCTGCAACTGCTTTTGGAACAACTATTTTTGTTGCTGAAGTTGAAACCGCTTTTAAAGTCTCTAGATTGAAGTGGTCTCCGTGAATATCGGTCACCAAAATAATACTAGGCTCTGGCTGGTTCTCAAAAGCCTCTTTTCCTCCCACAGGATCTGTATAAAAAACCGTAGAGTCCAATGTAAAGACGGCTGTTGCATGTGAGATTGGCGTAATATTAAAATCAGGTGTTTGCCTTTCTACAGAAACAGCTTGCTCTTCGTTTTTAGCAGTATTTTCCTGTTGGCTTGTCTCGTTTTTACAACCGACTAAAGCCCCTAAACCGAATACAACGAGTCCTATTAACTTCTTCATAAAATTGAATTTAAACTTTTGCTATAAACTTAATATAAGTGAAATTATAAAAAAGGAGCTTTGTATATTCTTTAATAAATAGAGAATACCTTAAAAGCGGTGAAGCTTCTTATTCCCATTTTAAGGTTTCCATCAAATGCCTAATATCTTTTTTAAGATAATCTGCAGCAGGAAGAATAGAGTCGTAATTGGGTTTAGCTTCAAAATAAATAGCTCCTGTGAGAAAATGAGACGTACTGTCTGTTAAATAAAACTGAGCTTGTGAGGCGGCGTCACCTTCTACTTCATAAAAGTTACCGAAGGTGTTATTTTTCTCATTTTCATAAATACTTGCTTCAATGAGATCTGCTTTTATGGTGTGTTTTTCTGGTAGTTTTTGAGCGTCTATGAGCAATTCTCTTAAATTGTTATTGACTGGAGAATACGTCAAGTAGATTTTTGCATTCATTTCTGGATAAGTTAAGTTTACCCAACAAGGCCGGTTTGGATTTTCAATATCTACCTCTGCCTTCAAATTCTTCTCAAAAGAGAAAGGGCAATCAATTTCTAGGTGTTTAAAACTAGAGGTGTCGTAATTTAAGGCTAGAAACCCAGAGGGTTTTGGTTGTGGTGATTCCCCACAAGATACGGTCAAGATAAGGAGTAAAACTAAAATAGACTTTCTCATCTTACTCGATTTCTTCTGGGTTAATTTTGAGCTTAAGTTGCACAATTCTCTTGCTATCTAAAGCTTCTACAGTAAAGTCGAAGTTATGGAACTTAATAAGCTGTCCTTTCTTTGGAAAGCCTTTTGCCGATTCCAGTACAAAACCGGCCAATGTTTCTGCCTCTCCCTTATTAGATTCGAATTCATCAATTTTAGGATCGCTTAACTTCAAGATTTTATAAAGATCTTTTAGTGGTGTTTTACCTTCAAAAACGTAGGTTGAATCGTTTATTTTAGAATAAATAACGTCCTCATCATCAAACTCATCACTGATGTCTCCAACAATTTCCTCTATAATATCTTCCAAAGAGATCAATCCACTGGTTCCGCCATATTCATCTACAACAATGGCTAAGTGATTTTTTTGCTCTTGGAAATCTGCTAATAAATCATCTAGTTTTTTATTCTCTGGGACAAAGTAAGGTTCTCTAACCAAAGACTGCCATTTGAAATCTTTTTGCTGAAGGTGAGGCAACAAATCTTTAATATATAGAATTCCTGTAATATTATCCACATTATCCTCATACACGGGAATTCTGGAGTAACCATGTTCCATAATTTCAGCAACAACTTCAGAAAAAGGCTGTTCTACATTCAATGCAAAAATGTCCAGTCTTGGCTTCATGACTTGCTTTGTATCTGTATTTCCGAAAGAAACAATACCCTGCAAGATTTTCTTTTCATCTTTAGAGGTGTCCTCTTCATTCGTCAATTCTAAAGCTTGAGATAACTGGTCTACACTAAGGTTGGTCTTCTGCTTGCCAAACTTGCTTTGTATGGTATTGGTAATTGAACGCATGGGGAGACTAAGCGGAGTAAGCAAGCGGTCTAGAATACTTAGCGGCAAAGCCATAAAATGAGCGAATTCAACATTATTTCGATTGGCATATACCTTTGGTAAAATCTCTCCAAACATCAAAATAAGGAAAGTCACTAAGCCTACATCTATGATGAATTTGAGGCTAATTCCAAAAAACAAAGTAGTTGATTCTCCATAAAACGTATCACTTATAGAAGCATAGAGCAAGACTATAGCGATGTTTATAAAATTATTAGCAATAAGAATTGTAGCCAACAATTTTTTGGGTTTATCCAACAAATTGATGATAATCTGTTCTTGTTTAGACACATTACCTTCTTTTACATCAAAATCTGATGGCTTTAATGAAAATAAAGCCACTTCTGACCCAGAAATAAGGGCGGAAGCAATGAGGAGTATGAAGAAAAATGTGATTTTGACTACATCAATAATTTCTATTGCTGAAAAAAAGATGAGACTCGAGGGACCGGGTTCCAAAATTGAATTGATTTTTGTTTAAAAGGGTAGATCATCTTCTTCCTCTTCCGTAGCCTGAGGCTTTGAAGAAGGTTTTGAAGCAGTTTGCTGTTGCGGAGCTGAAGAACTTTCCGTAGATGAAGGAGAATTGCTTCCATCTTTAGGCGTCAAAAATGTAAATTCTAGACACTGTATCTCCGTAGAATATCTATCCATTCCTTTCTCGTCCTGCCATTTTCTGGTTTTAATACGCCCTTCAATATAGACTTTATCTCCTTTTTTGAGGTATTTTTCACAAACTTCAGCAGCCTTATTTCTAACAACAATATTGTGCCATTCTGTATTGCTTACTTTTTCGTTGGTAGCTTTATTGATGTACTCTTCATTTGTGGCCAAAGGAAAGCGCCCAATACAATTTCCACCTTCAAAATAATGCATCTTCACCTCATCGCCAGTATGGCCTATGAGCATAACTTTATTGAGTGTTCCTGCCATGATCTTTAATTTAATGTAAATGTAAGAAAAAGAATTATGCTAAAGAAAATTCAGATTCTATAAAATTTTGAATAAGAACAGGAACCGGAAGCTTCTGTAACTCCTTTAAATTATAGGTTTCTATTCCTTTTGTAAGCTTTAGCCTAGATAGGCTATCACCAGCAGAAACTTGAATAAACGTCGCCATAATTTTTCGATGAGAAAGCAAATGAACTACAGGGGTATCATTTAATTTTTCAATACGATCTATATGGAAATCACCTGTATCTAGGAGCGTTTTTATGTCTTCTGAAGAAGGGGTTTCTAAAGGCTCTTCAGATTCTAATAGAGGAAATTGATAAAGCCCTTTCCATATTCCTGCCCCACTTCTTTTTTGAACAAGGGTTAGGTTATCTTGATCTTTAAAAATCAAATAATTAAAATAGCGTTTCTTAACGACTGTCTTCTTGAGTTTTACGGGCAGCTCCTCTACTTTCCCTAGTTGATAAGCGGCACAATCCTGCTGAAATACACAAAACATACATTTTGGAGATTTGGGTCGGCAATGTAAAGCGCCAAACTCCATAACAGCTTGATTGTAAGCTGCGGGTTGAGAGACATCCATAAGTTGCTGAGCTTTGGTTTTAAATTCCTTGACGCCTTCCGGTGAATTAATCGGCGTGTGGATTCCCAAAAACCTTGAAACAACACGTTGTACATTCCCGTCGACTACTGCTACAGGTTCATCAAAAGCAAAAGAAGCGATGGCAGCTGCGGTATAATCGCCAATTCCCTTTAAGATTTTAAGCTCTTTAAAATTATCTGGGAATTTCCCTTTTAAGGTTTCACTAACATACTTTGCGGTAAAGTGAAGATTTCTTGCTCTGGAATAATACCCTAAACCTTGCCACAATTTCATCACCTCATCCTCTTCCGCTTTGGCGAGATTGTGAACTGTAGGAAAACGTTTTATAAATTTTTGAAAGTAGGGCAAGCCTTGCTTGACCTGAGTTTGTTGCAAGATAATTTCACTTAGCCATATCACATAAGGATCTTTCGTATGTCGCCAAGGCAAATCCCTTTTTTCGGTTTCATACCAATCTAGTAAACGCTTAGAGAAATCCATTATTTGCTTTTATGCAAGTATAATTCATATCCGCCTACTATTTAGGCCATTGTGTTTAATTATTGCGGATTAATTACTTATATTTGCAACCTCAAAAAAATATAAGATTAATCCTGAATAAATATTTTTAAATTATGACGAAAGCAGATATCGTAGCTAACATTTCAGACAAACTCGGATTGGAAAAAGGCGAGGTCCAAGCTACTGTAGAAACCTTTATGGATGAAGTTAAGAATTCTTTAGAAGGTGGAGATAACGTGTATCTAAGGGGTTTTGGAAGTTTTATCGTAAAGACTAGAGCAGAAAAGACAGGTAGGAATATCTCAAAAAACACAACAATTAAGATTCCTGCGCATAATATTCCAGCATTTAAACCTGCCAAAATATTTGTTGAAGGAGTTAAATATAATGTTGAAGTAAAATAAATTTTAATAATCAATAAAAATAAAGCCTATGCCAAGCGGTAAAAAAAGAAAAAGACATAAGGTAGCTACTCACAAAAGAAAGAAAAGAAGTAGAGCTAACCGTCACAAGAAAAAGTAGTTCAAGACTACTTTTTCTTATTAAAAACGTTCTTTGACTTCGAAATTTATAACTTAAATTTCTGCACCCTAAAATTGTAACCTAACCTTAGTAAGGCTGTGGTTACTTATGTATAATTTCGTCTGTAATAAAATTACAGACTCTAAAATCTAATACGCGTGAATAAGGAATTAATAGTACGTTCTAGTTCCGACGCTGTAGATTTTGCCTTATTAAAAGATGGAAGACTCATAGAGCTTCATAAAGAAACAGAAGGATTTGATTTTTCTGTTGGAGATATTTTTCTAGCTAAGATTAGAAAAGCTTTGCCTGGACTCAACGCTGCATTTGTAAATGTTGGCTACGAGAAAGATGGTTTTTTACACTATCATGACCTAGGACCAAACGTCAAGACCATGTTGAAGTTTGTTAAAAAAGCAACATCCAACCAAATGAAAAATTTCTCATTGAGAGATTTCCCATTTGAACAAGAAATAGATAAAAATGGATCCATAGCAGATACGCTACATTCCAATCAATCAATTCTCGTACAAGTTGTAAAAGAACCCATCTCTACAAAAGGCCCAAGATTGAGCAGTGAGCTTTCTCTTGCAGGTCGCTATATTGTTTTAGTTCCATTTTCGGATAGAGTTTCAGTTTCACAAAAAATTGAAAGTAAAGAAGAAAAAAGCAGGCTAAAACGACTAGTTAAAAGTATTAAACCCAAAGGTTTTAGTGTCATTATTAGAACAGTTGCCGAAGGCAAAAAAGTAGCTGATATTGACAAAGACCTTCAAAATTTGATGAAACGATGGGAAAATATGTGCAGAAAACTTAGTAAAGCACATCAACCCTCGAAAGTTTTGGGTGAGCTTAATAAAGCTTCATCAATATTAAGAGATATTTTCAACGATTCGTTTACCTCAATTTGTATAGACGATGATGTTATTTACACACAGATAAAAGATTATGTCGGAAAAATTTCTCCAGATAAAGAATCTATAGTTTCCAATTACGACTCTAACGTTCCGATTTTTGAAAAATACGGCATTGAAAGACAAATAAAAACGTCTTTTGGAAAAACCGTAACTATGAAAAAAGGAGCTTATCTAGTCATTGAGCATACAGAAGCTATGCACGTTATAGACGTAAACAGTGGAAACAGAAGTAATAAGGCCAAAAATCAAGAAGATACAGCACTCGAAGTCAACATGATAAGTGCTACAGAGATAGCACGTCAGTTGAGATTAAGAGACATGGGAGGAATCATAGTCGTAGATTTTATCGACATGAACAACCCAGATAACAGAAGAAAACTTTACGAACATCTCAAAGATGAGATGAGCGATGATAGAGCCAAACATAAAATTTTACCCCCAAGTAAATTTGGATTAATCCAAATCACAAGGCAACGTGTTCGACCAGAAATGAACATCAAAACTCGTGAAAAAGATCCCAATGTGGATGGTGAAATAGAGGCTCCTATTGTAATTGTAAACAAAATTAATGTAGATCTGCAAAAGATCTTAAAGAAGGGCACCAAAAAAATTACGCTTACTGCGCATCCTTTTATTGCTGCCTATCTCATGAAAGGCTTCCCTTCCCCGAGAAGCAAGTGGTTTTTTGATTCCAAAAAGTGGGTTAAAATCCAACCACGAGATGCTTACAATTACTTAGAGTATCATTTTTATGATCATAATGGCACTCTTATTAAAGTTTAGTTATTATCAAAAATTTTTAAAACCCCATACTCTAAAATAGAGCATGGGGTTTTTTGTTTTTATACTTTAGCAGTCTCAATATTCTTCTTCAATCCATGGCTAAGAACTCTTCTCATTCTAAAAAATCGCTTACAGTAGACCAAGCTTTACTAAGAATGATGAACTATTGTGTATATCAAGACAGATGCCACCAAGAAGTTGAGAAAAAACTGGATGCCTTAGGCATGTATGAAGATGCAAAAAACCATATCATTATAAAGCTACTTGAAGAGGATTTTCTTAATGAAGAACGCTTTGCCAGAAGCTATGCTAGGGGCAAATTCAGAATAAAAAAATACGGCCGTATACGAATTACTCGAGAGTTAAAATCTAGAGCTATTTCTGCGTATAATCTAAAGGCTGGACTTTCTGAAATTGATGAGGACGATTATGTCAATACGTTGCGAGACCTTGCTCAGCATAAATTAAACACCACCAAAGAAAGTAATGCTTATAAAAAGCGACAAAAAATCTATCAACATCTAGCTTATAAAGGCTACGAAACAGAATTGATTTACGATGTCATTAACGACTTACTTCCGATGTAATTCGCTTTCCAAACGCCTGCTTTGTCGCTTATAGGCAAACTTATTTTTATAGCTTATCCATTGATCTCCTTTAAATTTGCGCATAAGATTTTCTACGCCACGCATAATAGTAAGATTATAAAGTGCTCTACTCATGTTTTTGACCCCTCGAGGTAAGGTTCTTAAACTCATGGAAAATCCTGGGGTGAGATACGTCATATTATGCCAATAGCCTTCTGGCATATACAAAGCTTCTCCATGCTCCAAATAAGCTTCATAACCTTGGGCTAAAGTAAGCGCTGGGAATTTATCTAAATCTGGATTATTGAAATCGATTTCATTGAGACTTATGAGAGCATTAGGAACTTTATACAAGTATTTTGTCTGTGAAGGCGGATAGATAATACAACGCTTTTTCCCTTCAAAATGGATATGAAGTATGTTGGCAAAGTCTATATCGTAATGCATAAATACCGAAGTATTTTGGGCTCCAAAGAACAAAAATGGAAGGCGGTCCAGAAACTTTAAGCCTAGATTGGGCATTGTAAAATGACTCTTAAGCTCTGGAACTTCTTTGATTAAATTGAAAAGGAAAATTCTAAAGTTGGTCGGCCCTTTTTGCAAAAGATCTACATAATCTTTGAGTTTCATGGTAGCATGTGCCTGATTGAATTTATCCTTGGCAGAAGCAGGTCTGTTATCGTATAAGGGAACTTCTGTATCTCCAGCTATGCCTTTGAGGTAGGCTAGCGACCACTTGTGATACGCTTGCCAGTCGTGAGAAAGTTGCTCTATAACTAATGGCTTTTGAGGCTTGACATAATTCTCTACAAAGTCTTTGGGCGAAATTGTTTTAACTCTTTCTACACGCTTTAAGCTTAGATTTTTGGTGGAGTCTATCATAAATAAAAATAAGCTTCATTCTGGAAGATACCAAAATGAAGCTTATGCTTTTACATTTTATAAAAAAAGTGAAATCCTTATACCTTAGTTTTTGCTTTAGCTTTGGCTTCTACATTACGCTCTATGGTATGCCCTGGACGAGACCATTTTGGCTTTTCATTTAGAGGTTTGTATTTAGACTCTTCGGCAGAAACAGATTGAGGTTGAGACTTTTTCTCGAAGGCCTTCTGTGGTTCTAGACCCAATAATTTAAACATCTCCATGTCGTCATCCACATTTGGATTGGGAGTGGTTAATAATTTATCTCCTGCAAAAATAGAATTAGCCCCTGCAAAAAAGCACATGGCTTGTCCTTCTCTACTCATGTCTGTTCGTCCAGCAGAAAGCCTTACCTGAGTTTCTGGCATAACAATTCTTGTGGTAGCCACCATACGCAGCATTTCCCAAATAGATATTTTCTGTTGTTCTTCTAGAGGAGTTCCTTCTACAGGGACTAAGGCATTGATAGGCGTAGATTCTGGTTGTGGATTTAATGTTGCTAGGGCTACTAGCATGCCAGCTCTGTCTTCAAGAGATTCTCCCATTCCTATAATTCCACCACTACACACCGTAACCTTGCTTTTACGAACATTACTTATCGTGTCTAGTCTGTCTTGGTAACCCCGTGTAGAAATTACCTCTTTATAATATTCTTCAGAAGAATCCAGATTATGGTTGTACGCATAAAGTCCTGCTTCAGCTAAACGTTTGGCTTGGTTTTCTGTAACCATCCCTAAGGTACAACAGACTTCCATATCCAGTTTATTGATGGTTCTTACCATTTCCAAAACCTTATCAAACTCTTCACCATCTTTTACATTTCTCCAAGCTGCTCCCATACAAACTCTAGAGCTTCCTGAGGACTTTGCTCTTAAAGCTTGTGCTTTCACTTGCGAAACACTCATTAAATCATTCCCTTCAATATCGGTGTGGTATCTAGCCGCTTGAGGACAATACCCGCAATCTTCTGGGCAACCTCCAGTTTTAATAGAAAGCAAAGTAGAAACCTGAACCTTGTTAGGATCATGATGTTTTCTATGTACAGTTGCTGCTTCATAAAGCAACTCCATTAAAGGCTTATTGTAAATTGCTAGTATTTCTTCTTTGGTCCAATCGTTTCTTGTCATGGTAGTATATTTAGTGATTCAAAAATAGAAAAAACTCTGAGCATATTCTATTTTGAATGAAGTTTGAGTCAAATTTATTTCTATTGTTTAGGCTTTTCTAGCAAAATGCTCACTGCATTCCCACCAAAACCAACAGCATTTACTAAAACAGAAGTAACAGGCTTGGATGGGTCTTGATGCTTATAAAATGGATTTTCATAGAATTTTTGGTGGTTAAGCATTTGTAGAGCCATTTCAATACTGAGCATTCCAGAAGCACCAAACGTGTGGCCAAGCTTCCATTTATTGGTGGTTAATAAAGGCGTTTTAGTAAAAGTTTTTTCGATAGCAGCTAATTCTGCTTGGTCTCCTTTTACAGTTCCTGGCGCATGAAGAACTATAACATCAACCTCTATGCGTTGTGCCTCAACTAGGGCCATTTTCATAGATTTCTGAAAGCATTCAGCATCAGAAGAAATAGAAATATTATGTCTAATTTGTTCCGAAGCATACCCAAATCCAGTGATTTCGGCTATAGCATTTTCACTAGATCGAGACATAACAGCAGTAGCCGATCCTTCCCCAAGGACTAGAGAATTTTGCGTTTTATCCATTTTTAAACTTTCACAAGGCTTGGATGTATTTAGTCTGGAATATAATTTTAAAGCTTGCATTTGGGCAATAGTAAATTCTGTAAGTGGAGCTTCTGCGCCACCTACGAGAAACAAATCGCTCATACCTGCTTCCAACCATGCTTTCGCATTAAGCATTGCATGCAATGCTGTAGAACAGGTAATCGAATGGCTTATATTGGGGCCATCGACGCCCAAATCTTGAGCTACCCAAGACGAAATATTTCCTAAAGTAGTAGTAGGAGAAGACAATGGAGACAAGGGCTCACCTTGGAGAAATGCTTTGTGGTATTTTTCAAATAGGCCTGTTGCTCCTCTTGAAGAACCAATATTGATTCCTGTAGATTCAGCATTGAAGTCGAGACCAGACATTGCCTGTCTAGCTGTATATATTGCCATTAACACCGACTTATCTAAGTCTTTATATTTTGAATTTTCTTGAGATAATTTGGTCAATTCTTCAAGTGAATCTGAAGAAATGCTTGCTGCCATCACTGAAGTTGGATCCAGATTCAGATTTGAAAAATGTGTAGATCCATTTTCATAATTTTTATTAATTGAATTCTGATCATGACCTAAAGCAGATATTGCGCCAAAACCATTGATGTATATAGGGTGTTTCAAGTCTATAATTTTTTAGCAAAGATCGAAAAAACTAAAGTTTGGTGCTATTAAATTCAATATTATAACTCCAAAGAGGTAATAGAAGGGCTCTAGTAATTATTTGGTATATTTGATTTTCAAAATAAGAAATTTTAATCTTCAGCGTTCTCACTTAGGAATGCTTCAATATATATGATTTATGGGATGTAGCAGTTGCTCGACCGGAAAAGATGGCCAACCTAAAGGTTGTCAAAACAACGGAACTTGCGGAACAGATGGGTGTAATAAACTTACCGTTTTTGATTGGTTATCGGATGTAGAACTTCCTGGAGGCCAAGAAGCTTTCGATTGTGCGGAGGTAAGATTTAAAAATAGCAGGAAAGAGTTTTTTAGAAACACTGAAAAGTTAACGCTCTCTATAGGAGATATTGTAGCTACAGAATCTTCTCCAGGTCATGATATAGGTATTGTTACCCTTACAGGTGAACTTGTAAGAGTGCAGATGAAAAAGAAAAAAACCGACCCTGAGTCCGACGAAATCGCTAAAATTTATAGAAAAGCTTCTCAAAAAGATATTGATGTTTGGCAAACTTCCAGAGAGCGAGAGGATGCTATGAAGGTAAAAGCCAGGCAAATTGCAATTCGATTGAAGCTTAAAATGAAAATAAGCGATATTGAATTTCAAGGAGACGGCTCCAAAGCTGTTTTTTATTATACAGCAGAGGAACGGGTTGATTTTAGACAACTCATCAAGGAATTCGCTTATGAGTTCAAGACAAGAATAGAAATGCGCCAAATTGGCTTTAGACAAGAGGCTGCTAGGCTTGGAGGTATTGGTTCTTGTGGTCGTGAGCTATGTTGTTCGACTTGGTTAACAGATTTTAGAACTGTAAAAACTTCTGCCGCTAGATATCAACAACTCTCTCTTAATCCTCTAAAGCTTGCAGGGCAGTGTGGAAAATTGAAATGTTGTCTTAACTACGAATTGGATACTTACCTTGAAGCGCTGAAGGACTTCCCACGACAAGATCAAAAATTAACCACTCAAAAAGGGGATGCCGTTTGCCAAAAAATAGACATTTTTAAAGGGAAACTTTGGTACGCTTATGAAAAAGAGTACAACAACTGGATTGAGCTAGATACTGATGCGATAAAGATTATTTTGAAAGCTCAACGGGATAAAACCCCGGTAGCTAGTTTAGAAGAATTTACCAGTGAAATTGTTCCAGAAAAAACAGCATTTGAGAATACTGTAGGTCAAGATAGTTTAACCCGTTTTGATAAACCAAAACAAAAGAATCCTCGCAACAAAAGAAAATCTAGTAAACATAAGAAGTCCAAAAGAAATAATGCCAACTCGTAATTTATTACTTCTTTTTATCCTTTTTTTTAGCTTTGTAGCTTGTGATAACCAGCTAGCGTTTTCAGACTACAGGAGTTTTACTAAAGGCTGGGAGAACACAGATACTTTGGAGTATTCATTTGAAGCGCCAGATACTGTTAATCCTTACCACTTGTTTTTTAACACGAGGGTAAACCAAGATTATGAATTTAATAACCTGTTTCTCATTGCTTATATTCAATTTCCTAATGGTATGCAAATTGGAGACACGCTAGAATATGAGATGGCTTATCCAGACGGTGAATTAATGGGTGAGGGGTTTGGAAGCGTTAAAGAAAGTAAATTGTGGTATAAATCTGGCGTCACTTTTTCAGAAGAAGGAACTTACACTGTGAAGATTAACCAAGTCATGAGAAAATTTGGAAAGGTTGAAGCCTTAGATACCCTGAAAGGAATCATGGATTTTGGGATTCATATAGAAACCATACCAAAACAAGAAAATTAATTCTTTCAAAAAAATTATGGGAGAGAACACATCATCAAAACCGAGTTTCAAAAAGTACATTCTAGGCTTCTGGATTTTATTTATATCTGGTGTTTTAGGGATTGCTTTTATCTTTTTATTAGCCAGTTGGGGAGCTTTGGGAACCATGCCAACCTTTGAAGAGCTGGAAAATCCAGAAACCAACTTAGCTACAGAGGTCATCTCCATAGACGGAGAAACCCTAGGAAAGTATTTTAAGGAAAATAGAACGCCTATCAATTATGAGGATCTTCCAGATCACCTCATCAACGCTTTAGTCTCTACTGAAGACGAAAGATTCTACAGTCACTCGGGTATCGATGCTCGTGGAACCTTAAGAGCTGCTATTTATCTAGGCTCCAAAGGCGGGGCGAGTACCATTACTCAACAACTCTCTAAGCTTTTGTTTACAGATCCTAATAAAAGTGGAACCTTCAATAGGATTACACAAAAGGTGAAAGAATGGGTTATCGCCGTAAGACTGGAAGAGCAATATGCTAAGAACGAAATTATCACAATGTACCTCAACAAAATGGATTTTTTATATAATGCCATTGGTATTCGTTCTGCTTCAAGAATCTATTTTGGGAAAGAGCCTATAGATCTTTCTATCGAAGAATCTGCTACTTTAGTAGCTATGCTTAAAAATCCAAGCCTATACAATCCTGTAAAAGATCAATTTAAGGATAATTCGTTAAGAAGACGAAATCAAGTTCTAAAACAGATGGAGAAAAACGGGTTTTTAACCACAAAAATTAAGGACTCCTTGCAAGAACTTCCCTTGTTAACGTACTTTTCTCCAGAAGAACACGATGATGGGATGGCTACTTATTTTAGGGCTTATGTTCAAGATTTTATGAGGTCTTGGGTAGACGATAATCCTAAACCAGACGGAACTTCTTATAGTATGTATAGAGACGGTCTGAAGATCTATACGACTCTGGATTTCAAAATGCAAGGCTATGCAGAAACTGCCGTAGAAAAGCACCTCAAGAATCTTCAAAAAGAGTTTGACGCTCAAAATAAACAGAACAAAACAGCCCCCTTCAGAAGTATAAGTTCTTCAGAAATAGAGAGTATCCTGAATAGAGGAATCAAAAATTCTGATCGCTATAAAACCATGCGTCGAAAAGGAATTAATGAAGACTCCATTATGGCGACTTTTAATAGAAAACGTGAAATGCGTTTATTTTCTTGGGAAGGCCCTATAGATACTATAATGACTCCCAAAGATTCCATAAGGTATTACAAATCCTTTTTGAACACGGGTATGATGTCTATGACTCCACAAACAGGAGAAATAAAAGCTTGGGTAGGAGGGGTTAACTATAAATTTTTTAAATATGAACACGTTAAGCAAGCGAAGCGTCAAGTAGGGTCTACCTTTAAACCTTTTGTCTACGCTACTGCCATAGATCAATTGCACTTATCACCATGTGATGAATATCCAAATACACCTTTTACTATACCAAAAGGAAGACACGGTGTTACCGAAGATTGGACACCAGACAACAGTGGCGGAGACTACGGTGGGATGAAAACTCTTAAACAAGCTCTGGCAGAGTCTATCAATACCATTACAGCTCGTGTTATTAATAAAACAGGCCCTGAAAGTGTAATCAACCTCATTGATAAATTAGGTATAGATGTTTCCAGAATAGATCCAGTAGCAGCTATAGCTTTGGGCACCGCAGATATAAGTGTTTATGATATGGTTTCTGCCTACAGCACTTTTGCCAATAAAGGGGTTTACGTAAAACCTTATGCCATCCAACGTATAGAGGATAAAAATGGAACTATTCTATATCAACATCAACCCGAAAGTAGAGATGTCTTGAGCGAAGAATCTGCTTTTGTAACTATTAAACTTTTGGAAGGTGTCACTCGGTTTGGTTCTGGACAAAGGTTAAGAAATGATTATGCCAAAGGAACCGAAGTTTATAAAAGAGCGGTTACTGGCTATCCCTATGCTCTAGAAAATGATATTGCTGGTAAAACAGGAACGACTCAGAATCAGAGTGATGGCTGGTTTATTGGTATGGTACCCAATCTTGCTACTGGAGTTTGGGTAGGAGGTGAAGATCGAAGTGTAAGGTTCCCAACAATTACTTACGGACAAGGCGCCACCTTAGCCTTACCTATTTGGGGAATGTACATGACAGACATCTATAATGATGGCACTTTGGATATTTCTAAAGCTGAATTTGAAAGGCCTGAAAATTTAAGTATCCTGATCGATTGTGATGAGGCTAGCGATGAACTCGAAAATGGAGAGGGAGAAAATAAAGAGACTACAGAATTTGAAATTGATTTCTAAGCATTGTCGCTAGCAAACCATTCCGCAAATGCCGTCCCTGTTTCTCTAAGTTTTAAAGAGTGTAATTTAATTTTAGGATCCAATCTACTCTGTATACTTTTAGCAAAATCTATCACCATATTTTCACTTGTGGGTTGATAATCTACAAGAATAACATCGTGTCCAGAAGATTTCAAAGTCTGTGCTAGCTCTATATGTGGTGTTTCTTTATTAAGAATGATAGCATGGTCCATTTTATCGACCACTTGAGATTTTACAATCTGTTTTAAATCTCCAAAGTCTATGACCATCCCGCATTTTACATTATCCATATCTGTGATAGGTTCTCCAATCACGGTTACATCTAGTTTATAACTATGACCGTGAATGTTTCTGCATTTGCCATCATATCCGTACAAAGCATGAGCGGTTTCAAAAGTAAATTGCTTGGTGATTCTAATTTTTGCCATGGTCTATAAATTACTGCAAATATACTGGATTTAAGAAATTTACTAGTAGAATCAGATTTAAAAATATAAACAACAAGTGATCTCCTTTTCTGCTAATTTTACACCAATAGATTAATACCAATTTAAACCTATAATGTCGCAATAAATCGTTTCTTATTCGCCTGCTTTTTATCAAAAATAATTACCGTAACTAAGGCTATGCTAATTATTTTTAACTTCAATCAACCAAAAAATAATTCAATTTATTTGTACGACATTATAAATTTAAATTGATATAATTCCTTTTTAATGGCTCAAACTCTTCTTACTGGAGATCTTTCTTTTAAAGAAAATCCTCTTTTTGAAAAAATCATTCAAGACTTGCTAAAGCAAAACTATTCCGTATGTGACAATTTCTTTGAGCTTCAACTTATCGATAACTTAAGAGATCGGCTTAAAATTCTGCATAACCATAGTGAACTAAAAAAAGCAGCGATTGGAAATAAGGTAAATGAATCCATCAGCAAGGCTATTCGGGGAGATTATATTCAATGGATCGATGAGCGACTAGCCAATCCTGAAGAACGTCTGTTTTTTGAAGCCATCAATACCTTCAAGACCTATTTAAATATGACGTGTTTTATGGGAATTCTGCACCAAGAGTTCCATTATGCAGTCTATCCTAAGGGTACCTTTTACAAAAGGCATTTGGATACATTTCAAAACGATGATAGACGAAAATTATCTATGGTTTGTTACCTTAATGATGATTCGTGGGACAAAACCAATGGAGGTGAACTTGTTATTTATCCGGAGAATTCTAACGAGGTGATTATTCACCCTCTACTAGGGCGAGTAGTTATTTTTGAAAGTCAACTTTTAGAGCATGAAGTAAGACCCGTTTTTAATGACATGCGACTAAGTATTACGGGATGGTTAAAAACAAGATAATCATGAAATTCACATTCATACGCTAGTGTAATAGGCCTGTATTTCTAAAGGTTATTTTAAACAACTTGGGCCACATAAAATCCATCCGCTAATTATTTGCCAAGGCATTCAGAAGGAAATATTCAATTCTAAATGCATCACATTTATCACTTAGTAAAGAATCCTTACTTTAATGGTGTGGTCGATGCGTTTGAGCTCTTTTAAGGTGTCTAAAGAGTCATTTTTTGAAATATCAAGCACAACATAACCTACTTCAAGATTAGTGCTTAGATACTGCCCTAAAATGTTGACGTCTAGTTTAGAAATTTTAGAGTTTATTTCTGAAAGTACACCGGAGACATTTTTGTGAATATGCAAAATCCTATGCGTATCTTCCATTTTTGGCAATGATAATTCTGGGATAGAATGGCTCCCAAGACTTGCTCCGCTTTCTACATACTTTATCAATTTGGACGAAACGTCTAAGCCAATATTCCATTGTGCTTCTTCAGTAGACCCACCAATATGTGGCGTTAAAATCACATTAGAGATATTTTGCAAGGGAGAGGTGAATTTTTCAGCTTTATTCTTAGGTTCTTCTGGGAACACATCTACAGCCGCTCCACCGATGCGTTTTTCCTCCAAAGCCTCTTTTAAAGCTGAAATATCAACCACATCGCCGCGACTCATGTTGACCAATAATTGTCCTTTTTGAAACCAATCTAGCACCTGCTTATCAAATAAATTTTCGGTCTGTTTTGTCCCAGGAACATGAAGTGTAATGATATCGCAATGATCTATTAGAGACTTTAGATCGCTTATTCCTTCAGCATTGCCAAGTGGCAACTTGTTTTCTACATCATAATAAAATACTCGTAATCCCATGGCTTCAGCTAGAATAGAAACCTGAGACCCAATATGCCCGTAGCCTACAACACCTAAGCGCTTTCCTCGAATCTCATGCGCATTGGTAGAATCTTTGTCCCATTCTCCAGCGTGAGCTGCTTTATTTTTATCTGGTATTCTCCTAATAAGCATAATTGCAGATGCAATAACCAATTCTGCTACAGAGCGAGTATTGCTAAACGGAGCATTAAACACACACACCCCCACTTTGTTGGCTGCTTCAAGATCTACTTGGTTTGTGCCTATACAAAAACAACCTATTGCCACCAGTTTTTTAGCTTTTGTAATCACCTCTTCCGTCAATTGGGTTTTGGATCTCACACAAACCACTTTGGCATCTTTTAAAACGGCATCCAGTTCTTCTCCAGATAAAGCGCCTGTATGCTGTTCTATTTGTGTATAACCCGCTTTTTTAAAGCTTTCTACAGCGGACTGACTGATATTTTCTAAAAGGACTATTTTCATTTTGTCCTTTGGAAACGACGTTTTGAGTGGTGACATAATCTGGCTTTAAAAAAAATTAAGCCCCTAAAGTATAAAATTACGGTGAAGCTGGATTACTTTGTTTTTTATTTTTATGTTGAAATTAAGGTTGCTGTTAGTTCAATTCCATCTGCAACTGAATCAGTTTATGGTAGAGTCCATTTTCCTTTTCAATTAAATCCAGATGTGTTCCTTTTTCAATAATTTCTCCGTTTTCTAGAACCAAGATTTGATCGGCATTTTTAATAGTAGAAAGTCGGTGGGCGATAACGAAAGAGGTTCTGCCTACCATAAGTTTTTCTAAAGCATCTTGTACCAGTCTTTCAGATTCAGAATCCAAAGAACTCGTCGCTTCGTCCAAAATTAAAATGACAGGGTTTTTGAGGACTGCTCGAGCTATGGCGACCCGTTGACGCTGTCCTCCAGAAAGCTGAACGCCTCTTTCCCCAACAATAGTTTCATACTGTTCTGGAAAAGACATGATAAAATCATGAGCATTTGCTTTTTTGGCAGCTTCCATAATTTCTTCATTAGTAGCCTCAGGCTTACCATAAGCTATGTTTTCCTTAATACTTCCTCCGAATAGTAAAATATCCTGTGGTACAATCGCCATTTGACTCCGTAAATCGTGCAGCGTAAAGTTGGAAGCTGGAATACCATCCAATAGCATTTGGCCTTCTTGGGGTTCGTAAAATCTCAAAATAAGAGAAGCAATAGTCGATTTTCCTGCACCACTAGGCCCCACAATAGCAATGGACTCTCCCTGTTGGGCTTTAAAACTAATGCCTTTTAAAACTGTTATTTCTTGACGTGTAGGATAAGCGAACTTAAGGTTTTCAAAACTCAATTCACCTTTAATTAGTTTAGGCGATTGGTCTTCTTCAATTACTTCTGGTTCCTCATCTATGATATCAAATACTCGTTCTGTAGCGCCAATAGCTTTTTGAATTTGAGCATACTGTATAGGTAAACCTCCTATAGAGGCTCCCACAAAAATGGTATAAAGTATAAAAGTGATTAATTCGGATTGAGTGAGCTCTCCAATGTTTTGAAGCTTGACGGCATACCAGACCAAAAGTACGATAGCTCCAAAAATGCAAAAAATAATAAACGAGGAGAACGCTCCACGAGCAAGACCGCCTTTGATAGCAATTTTCTTGATATCGTTGACAGCAAATTTATACCTCAACATCTCGAAAGCCTCATTCGTAAATGCTTTCACATTGGCAATCCCTTGCAAGCTTTCTCCAACAATAGTATTGGAATCGGCTACTTTATCTTGGGCTTCTTTGGATAATTTTTTTATGAATTTTCCGAAAATCACAGCTACTATTGCAAAAATAGGTATGGTCGCTAGCATCAATAAGGAGAGCTTTACAGAAGTGAAAAATAAGGCTGCAATACCCCCAATAACGATGATCATCTGCCTTAAGAATTCCGCAATACCGGTGGTAAACGTATCTTGAATTTGAGAAATATCTGCAGCCACTCGGCTATTGAGTTCACTAACACGTCTAGAAGAAAAAAACTGCATCGGCATTTTGACCAAGGTATCGTAGGTGTCCTGGCGTATGGCAGAAAGCATATTTTCTGTCACATTCACAAAAAGAACAACACGAAAAAAAGAGAAAATAGCCTGAGCCGTAAACAGCCCTAAAAGTATAAGCCCCATTCTATTAATATCCTCTGACGTGAAATCTGCAGTCTCAATTAAATCTCCCATTAACTTAGGAAATAGCAATGCTGTAACCCCCGTAAAGCCAAGGAAAATTATTCCAATAATCAACTTCCATTTGTGTGGGCCGATGTAAGAGAATAAACGGAGAGATTTTTTTAAATTTTGTTTATTGAGTTTAACCTTAGGAAGGTCAGATTCTTTTTTTCTTTTCGCCATTCGTTTTTATTCTTCTTTTCAATAGCAAAGTTAACTTTAAGCCTTAACTAAACCTCTTAACTTAACTTAAAAATCTTAAAACTTGTCTCAAAATAAAAAATATAGCAGTGATAAATTCAATAGGAAATAAACACTACAAACTAAAAAACAGGCTTATTGAAAGTTAAGTCCTTTTTGGCAAACTTTCTTACCTTTCCTTTTTTAGAAAACGAAACTTATGAAAAAGCTATTACTGTCGGTATTTGTTTTATGTATTCAGCTCACAGCTTGGGCACAAATTGAAAGTGCTCCAGAAAGAACAGAAGGCGAAGGGCCTTGGTCACAATTGATTATTCGGGGAGTCACCTTAATCAACGGAAATGGAGCGCCTCCAACAGGACCGGTAGACATCGTTGTGGAGGAGAATAAAATTGCTAAAATTAAAACAGTGGGATATCCTGGTGTAGAGATACAGGATGGCAATAGACCGAAGCTTAAAACTGGCGGAAAGGAATTGGATGCCTCTGGAATGTACCTTATGCCTGGTTTTATCGATATGCACGGACACATTGGAGGAGAAGCTCAGGGCGTTACTGCAGAATATGTTTTCAAATTGTGGATGGGCCATGGGATAACGACCATTCGAGATCCAGCAGCTGGTAATGGGCTGGACTGGGTATTGGAACACAAAGCAAAATCTGCTAGAAATAAAATCACAGCTCCAAGAATTTTAGCATATACTGCTTTCGGTCAAGGCAGTAAATCAAAGATAAGTTCAGTAGAAGCCGCTAAGAAATGGGTTCAAAATAACGCTGAAAAAGGGGCTGATGGCATTAAATTTTTTGGAGCAACACCAGAAATAATGCAAGCCGCTTTAGAGGAAAATAAAAAACTAGGCTTAGGTTCTGCTATGCACCATGCTCAAATGGACGTAGCCAGATGGAATGTAGTGAATTCTGCAAGAGCAGGGTTAACGAGCATGGAACATTGGTATGGACTGCCAGAAGCCCTTTTTACCGACAGAACGGTTCAGCACTACAAATTAGACTACAATTACAACAATGAGCAGGATCGATTTTCTGAAGCCGGAAAATTATGGGAACAGGCAGCTCCTCCTTATTCCGAGAGGTGGAATGAAGTGATGAATGAATTGATCGAGCTTGATTTCACTATAGATCCTACCTTCAATATTTATGAAGCGAGTCGTGACCTAATGCGAACCAGACGGGCAGAATGGCACGAAGACTATACCATGCCATCGCTTTGGGAGTTCTACCAACCTAGTAAAATATCCCATGGGTCTTACTGGCATTATTGGGGAACAGAACAAGAAACGAACTGGAGAAAAAACTATCAATTATGGATGACTTTTGTGAACGAATATAAAAACAGGGGAGGAAGAGTAACCGCTGGATCCGATTCTGGTTTTATTTTCCAGCTTTATGGATTCGCTTATATCCGTGAATTGGAATTACTTAGAGAAGCTGGTTTTCATCCCTTGGAAATCATGATGTCTGCTACACTAAATGGGGCCGAAGCCTTGGGTATGGAGGATCAAATTGGATCGGTTGAAATTGGTAAACTTGCCGATTTTGTCATTGTAGAAGAGAATCCGTTGGAAAACCTGAAGGTCCTCTATGGAACTGGTGCCATCAAGTTGACTGAAGATAACGAAGTGACTAGAGTAGGAGGTGTAAAATATACCATTAAGGATGGAATCATCTATGATGCCCAGCAATTACTTAGAGATGTCAAGAAAATGGTAAAACAAGACAAAGACAAAACAGGTTATGAAATTAAACAACCCGGTATGAAATAATATTTTCACTTCAAAGTCTTAGAAAACCCTGTGTAACTGAAACTAGCAAGCTAAAATTCATAAGAGAAGCAAAATTTATTTAACAAAATATCGTTTTTTAACCTTTTAAATTACTGTATTGTCATTTTTATAATTAATTTAATGATAAATTATATATTATGGGTATTAAAAATTTTCAAGGTAAACAAGTAGGAGAGACCAATATAAAAGCAGAAAAAATAACGGTTAGAGACTGTATGTCTCAAAATATGATTCTTTTCAATAAAGACCAAAGTATTATTGAAGTGGTAGAGATACTGATCAAGTTTAGAGTTTCTGGTGGACCCGTTGTCAATGACCAAAAGCGCGTCATTGGGATTATTTCTGAAGGAGATTGCGTTAAGCAAATTTCTGAAAGTCGATATTACAATATGCCAATGGAAGATGTAAGTGTTGAAAAATACATGTCTAGAGACGTGAATACCATTTCCCCGGACGTTAATCTGTTTGATGCTGCAAACCTCTTCTTAAAATCCAAAAGACGCCGTTTTCCTGTGGTAGAACATGATAGAATTATAGGGATTGTAAGTCAGAAAGACATCTTAAGAACTGCTTTGATGCTGAAGGGCTTTAGCTGGAAGCATAAATAAAATAATTTCAAATGTCATACTTCTCATTTATTATTTCAAAATTAAAAGTGTGTTGCGTGCTTAAGATTTAAATTCTGGACTATTGTCTATTGACTAAAGACTTTTGACTCACGTCTACAGACTACAAACTCTTGACTCTTCCCTCCCGTCTCTAAAAATACATCAGCTGTGCCGTACGGTAAGTATTGGCATGAGCATCTATAATGGTTTTTATATCTTTAGAATAGCCACCGCCCATACTCACTTCGACAGGAATTTCTCTTTGTAAACACTGCTCAAAAACAAATTCATCTCTTTTTTTACAACCTGCCACACTGCAACCTAGTTTCCCCAATTTGTCGGTGCTTAAAATATCTACTCCAGAAAGGAAGAATATAAAGTCTGGTTTCACCTGATCGATAAGTTTCGGTAAAGTCGCTTTTAAGGTCTCTAAATACTGCTCATCTCCACAATTATCTTCCATAGGAATATCCAAGTCTGAAATTTCCTTTTTGAACGGGTAATTACTTTTCCCATGCATAGAAAAGGTAAACACTCTATCGTCTTTTTGAAAGATTTCTGCTGTGCCATTGCCTTGGTGTACGTCCAGATCAACCACCAAAATTTGTTTTGCTAACTTATTTTGCAAGAGGTAGTGAGCGGCAATAGCTTGATCGTTCAACATACAAAAAGCTTCACCGTGATCTGAATAGGCATGGTGAGTGCCTCCAGCAATATTCATAGAAACGCCATATTCCAAAGCATAGTTACAGGCTTCTATGGTGCCGTTGGCAATGATTCGTTCTCTTTTAACCAATTCTGCAGACAATGGAAAGCCTATTTTACGAGCGATCCTTGGTTCTATACTAATGTTATACAATTGCTCTAAATAGTCTGGTGTATGAACAGACTGTATATAAGTTTCATTATCTAGATTTATTTGTGGCTCAAAGAAATTTTCTGGTTCACAAGTTCCCTCGTGAAGCAATTGCTTGGGAAGCAAATCATACTTATCCATAGGAAAGCGATGCCCCTCGGGTAGTGGATGTTTGTAAATGGGATGGAAAGCTATTTTAAGCATAGTCAGTTTTAAAGTAAATCAAAATAAATGCTTTTGCACTTCTTCTTGGCTCTAATAGCTTTTAAATCTTTGGTAAAGTTGCAAGTGGTCTAATAGCAGTCAGTAAGATCGAATTGATTAAGCCAAAACAGAGCTTTAAGAAATGTATCTATGGCCATTACCATAGCTGGGGCAGATTCAGAATAAAAAAAGACCCTTAAACAAGCCCGCCTTCTATTAGAATTTAGGCAGATTAAGGGTGATAAATGTGATTTCTGACGATGTTGAACTCGTAACTAATCAATTTGGGTAATTCATATAAAATTATAGACTTAGTTCACCTAAAGCTCACAAAGAAAAAAACAAAAAAGCGTAAAGTGATAATTACCATGTCATTATACTTTGCGACCCTTGCGTGAAATTTTTTTCATTATCAAAAAAATAGATTTTAAATTTATACTGATTAGTGACTTGAAGTCTAAATTAAAGTTGCTCTACAAAGTCGGAAAAGACTTGTTTATGATGTTCCAAATCCAGATTTGGTGACACAGAAACGCGAGCAATATAATCCTTATCTTCTTCTTTGGTGGTTCCTTGAGTAGAGGTTGCTGGGATGGTCCAGTAACATCCTTTTAGCTGCCCATAGCTTACACAGTGCTTACTCTCATTAGGAATTTCACTAATCATCATGTCGATGAGTTTTTGATTTAAAGCTCTTTTATAAGCTTCTCTTTCTTCATCCGTGTCCCCTTTAGTAGGGAGGTCCAATGAAAATACAGATGGCGTAAACCCTTGCTCAACCACCTCATCTGGAACAAAATTGATTTTTGCTTCTGGTAGCTCTTTTTTGATAAAATTGACAAACTCACGGGTGTTTATATACGCGTCTGCAATCCTTTTATTCATCGATGGTAACTGCTCTGCTAGGATTTCCACTTGAAGATCGGTAGCTTCGTTGTCGCAAAGTTTAAAATGCTTTTCTATGGTTGGCATCAAATCTTCTGCTTTTTCGTTAGCAACACAGTAACCCGCGGTACATTTTCCACCACTAGGAAATTTGGATCCACTCACGTAGGAGATTGATCGTATAGAAGAGAAAATACCCTCTTTGCTTAAAAATTGGATATTAGGACAAAAGGTTTGGTCCAGGATAAAAACGGGGTCAATAGCCTTTTCTCCAGTAGGGGTTTGGCGAGTCTTACTTAAAACTGCTTTTAATTTTTCCAAGTCGGGAACTTCAACTCTTGGGTTAGTTGGAATTTCAGCAATAATATAAGGAACGGCGTCTAGCTGAGCCACTTGGTCTAGAACTTGATCGGTGCTTTGTACCATATCATTGTCCCGATCTACGGGTAGATCTAAAATATCTACGTTTTCTACCGCAGCGACCACACGTCTAGCTTGATCATTGGTGCCTCCATAACAGTTGGGTGGAACAATGATTTTGATGTTTTTTCCTGGATGTTTTTCTTTGGCATCGTCTATAAGCCCCATCATAATCGCATATTGAACGGATAGTCCACAAGAACCTAATAACACTTTCGATTTGGTTGCGGTAATCTCTTGTACCGATTGGACTACACTTGCTTTGTTCTTTACCGTATCTGTTTTGACACCCATAGAAGGGGATTTCCCGACGAGTTGCTGTAAGGCAGAAAAAGAATCGGCTGGTGTCATGGCTATGGTTTCCCGTCTTCGTACATGTTGAATCTCCGAGATATAACTTTCGCTTTCTTCACTATTGACTAGTATAATACTTCCAAGTGGAGGTTGAACACTAACGTAGAAATCGATCGCAGGCGAAAGGTCGGCACCTCCCATTTTATCGTCTTGAGAAATGAAAATGGTACTGCCCCTAAAGTCAGGAATATCGTCTGCATTTTTAACCTGCTTTAATTCAAAGTTATACCCATAAACATGCTCTAGGGCTTCAAAATCGAAAGCCGGGGGCAAGTCTCCTGTATACAAGATTTGAGTGTTTTTGTGATCGAATAGATTTTTTCTGAGAACAGCTAAAACCGGCATCGTCTGAGATGAAAAAGCAATAACCTGCTCTGGTTTTAAATCATGAACATGAGCGATGCCCCATTCCAATATAGAAGATAAAGGGTGACCGAGGCGAATATAGTCGAAGGCAGTAGGCAATTCACTAAGAGCTGATGTGTCTGAATTCTGAGCTTTATACAAGGCTTCAAACTGATCTATAAATTGAGTTTTGGCCAAACTTTCATCATAAATATCCAATCGATGAGTGGTAAGTTTCAACCAGTCTGTTGGCATATTTTTGAGTACCTCTTCTATATAACTAAGCATTTTAGGATCTTGCATCATATTTATTTTAGGAAGGCAAAAATACAGATTTATTAGGCCTTCGCTAAAGGTCTTAACAAGATGTTTTGTCTTCGCAATACAATGCCTTCTGGTTTATCTTTTAAAGAGTAGCAACTAATTATTTTAGAAAATTAGAAAATTCATCAATTATTGGATGAGGTTCCATCTTTCTCAGATTTATAACTAAAGAAGCCGCTACTATAAAAGCTGGAGTTATAAACACACCTACTAATGTTTTAATTTCCACAAGCCCGTAAAAGCCTACAATAATGGATATAAATAAAAGAGCGTTTAAAATGTTAAAACCTGTTTTATTGATGTTCATATTTAAGTTTTTGAAGGGTTTAGGGGTTTTGGTTAGCAGAAGTAGATTTTAGTTGTGATTGAGGCTATTTGTTAGTTCTTCTCTAAAATTGCTTTTTAACAATGTCACTTTATAAATCTTATTTGTAAATTCAGATTAAAATATAGCTACCCGTTTCGTTTAACAATTAAATATCCTCCCGTTGCATCGTATTGACCTGTCCAAACTTTTGATGGCATCATTCCCAGTGCGACATCGGTTAAATGGGAGGATGTAATCCAACTAAATCTCTGTGTTAGCTTCTATAAAACTTTCTAATTCACCTTCAGTTAAAAATGAATATTTTGGCTCTAACCCAAATTCGAAGAATTTTACTAATCCTAATACGTCTGTGAATAGCCTGAAGTGATTTCCTTCATAATTATAAACGTAAAAAAGTTTATCAGTATTTTCCAAATTGATTGTTTCAATTGTGCGACATGCAGTGATGTAATCTACTAAGCAATTATTAATTGTCTTCATTTTTTCTATAGTTTAAAAGTTTTTTTCCAAATAGCTATTGTCATCAAAAAAGTAAGAGCATTTGTGACCAAGTCTTTATTGCTTAATTTTTGATTCTATTCTCTACTACCGATTTTAGTAGGTTAGAAAGTTGACATTCATTTTTTTAACTTTTTAAAATTTCAATAAACTCCCCAACAACTCTCATTCCTGAAGCGCTTTCTTCATTGAGAATGATATCTTCATAAGAATCATCAAACGAATTTGGTCTTAAAACAATAGATTCGTGTCTATAACTTTCCCCCGAAAACACTTTTTCACTTGAATATGTCTTAATGGTAAAAGCTGAATTGAAATCTTGATCTTGAATATCCATGTTTTCTATTAAAACAATTTTCCCGTTTCTACTGCCCACGGGATTTGCCTTAAATAAGCAGATTGAACCATTCGGGATTACTCTATTCATTGATTCACCAACTATTTTACAAGCAAAATAATCGCTGTTTAGATTACTTTTTTCTACACCTTCTATTAAGGAAAAGTCTTTTTCTGATTGCATTTCACTAAACGTTCCCGCTGCGGCATAAAAATTATAAAATGGGATAGGGTTTAGTAACTCTTTTTCAACACTTGTCGTTCCTACTAGTGGAACAGTTTTTCCATTATTTTCTGAAGAGGAATCTCTTGTCTTTCTATTCTCTTTTAAATAAGTATAGATGGGAGCTATAACAGGATTTTCTAAATTGAACCGGATTTTTACAACTGGAATCTGTTTCCCTTTATCATTAGTCATTGTGGTTTGTTCAAACTTATTCAATTCTGGGCTTACCTCTCCCATATAATAGAAGTCTATCCCTTCATCATTATTCTTTTTGATAAATAAAGGGAGACGGATATCACCGTTTTTTCCTAAAATAGATTGAACCTCTTTACTATCAATTTTTCTATCGGACTTTGACATCATGTCAAATTCTTTATTGCTGATAAATTCATCTTCATATTTTGTTGATTCTGAAATATGCTTTTCCTTGTGGAGAGTTATGAAAAGTGGACAATGCGCATTATCAAAACTAACTAAATAACCTCCTACATTTTGAGCTACAGGGTTCACCGAGACATTTAGTATTCTAAATACATCTTTGCGCGAATATTTTCTATAAATTACAAATCCATTTTTCCAATTTTGAGGGACGAACAATTTGTCGAATTCATAGATGGAATAATCAGTAGAATCGATTAAATGATTTTTAAAAGTTTCTTGTATTAAATAGGACAGAAATATCCTTGAAAAGATGAAACCCCCATTTTCAATTTTAATAATATCCAAGTCATAAATCTCATTTACTGAAAGCATTTTTCCATCTTCTTTTTCTCTAATAAATTCAAAATTTAAATTAGACACACAAGATTTAATTGTTTCATCCGATATGGAATAATGATATTTTTTAAAAATCGTTTCTTTAAAATCCGTTATGGATAGTTTTCCTGATTCAATTAATAATTTAATGATTAAACTTTCCTCTACCCTTTTAGAATTGTTTATTTCTTTAGCGAATAGCTCCAGAAGTTTAACCTGTTTTAATTCTAATTCTGCATTAAAATCTTTATCTACCTTGAGAACAAAATTATAATACGAATTAGAATAATTCACGAATAAATAGGGGTCTCTAGAGCCGTGTTTAATAAAGTCCATCATCATCGGAATTCTACCCAACTTGAATTTCAATAGATTGTAATCCTTTTTCAAATCAGAGAGCAACTTCATATTCGCAGAATCAATAGATTCAAATATTCTCTCTTTAGTAATTTGATCAAAATTAATAGTCGAAGCACCTGGAATCATCCTGCTCCCTTCAGTAATTAATTTTCTTAGGGAGTCTTTATTGTAGGATGTATCTCCATACAAAGCGATAGGAATTAAGTAATTGTTTTCATAGTTTCCAATAAAATCAATAACAGTTAAGTAACCCTTTCCTTCGACTTTTCTTAACCCTCTCCCTAGTTGCTGAATAAAAATAATTGCTGACTCTGTAGGGCGCAGCATAATAATCTGATTGATTTTTGGAATGTCAATCCCCTCATTAAAAATATCAACTGTAAAAATATAATCTAGCTTTTCACCTAAATTGTCAGATTCTAGTTTCTCAATGGATTCTGCTCTTTCAATTTCAGAACTATCGCCCGTTAAAGCAACTGTCCTATATCCTTTTAAATTAAACAAAGCAGACAAATCAACTGCTTCTTTCTTTCTTGAACAAAAAATAAGTCCTCGAGTTATTCCGTTATCACTTCCGTAGAATTTTGCCTGTTCAATTACCCTGTCAACTCTTTCACGAGAAGTGAGTAAGTTAAAATCCGATTTGTGATCAACCTCATTGTTTTCAATTAATAAATCCGTTACTCCATAATAGTGAAATGAACTAAGCATTTTTTCTTCCATTGCTCTATGCAATCTTATCTCATAAGCGATGTTGTGGTCAAATAATTTAAATATATCGTTGCCATCTGTTCTTTCTGGAGTTGCTGTCATTCCTAAAAGGAACTTAGGTTTAAAATAATCTATTAATCGTAGATATGAATCAGCACCCGACCTGTGAGTTTCATCGATGATTATATAGTCGAAATGATCTTTTGAAAAGTTTTCTAAGTGCGTGGATTTCGAAATAGTTTGAATTGTTGAAAACACGAAATCACAATCTAAGTCTCTACTTTCACCAGAATATAAGCCCATGGTTTTATGCTCTCCAAAAACGTTACGAAATGTAGTTAAGGAATCTTTTGCAATGGTTAATCTATGCACGACAAACAATAGCTTTTTCGGATTAAAAGCTTCGGCATCGAACGCCGATAAATAGGTCTTACCCGTACCGGTAGCAGATATTATAAGGGCTTTATCCTTATTATTCGCTCTTAGCTTTTTAAGATTCTCCAATGCTTCTATTTGCATTGGATTTGGAGTTATAATGGCTTGAGATTCAACTAAGCGCTGAAAGTTGTTTTTAGTATTTAAAAGAAATTGATTTTTATATATTTCTTCATAATACAAAATATATTCGGCAGTTACATGCGTTGCTTTTTCAAAATCAGATTTAAACTCATTCAGTAATTTTTCTACAAGACCACTTTCATCTAACGCAGAGACTTTAATATTCCATTCTTTATTAGTTGATAAGGCTTGAGCAGTTAAGTTACTGCTACCAACAATTAGATTATAATGCTCGTTGTTTTTAAAAACATACCCTTTTGCATGCGCATTTCCTGTTGTTGCAATTCTAAGGTTTATATTTTTGAATTGGGCTATTCTTTTTAATGCTTCGGGTTGCGTGAAGTTCAGGTATTGAGAAACTAAAATCTGGCCCTTTATTTCACGACTTTCGAGTTCTTTTAGCTTATTAATTATGGTGGCAACTCCACTTGTTGTTACAAATGCTACTGAGATATAAAACTCATTACAATTTTCAAGCTCATGAAGTATTGATGAAAGAACTTTTTTTGGTGGATTTTTTTGATTGACGAGTAGTTCAGGTTGATAGTCTAGATCAGATGAAATGGTTTTATCAACATAACCCGTTTGTAAACTTTTATTGAAAATTTCAGTAAGCTTATCCATTCATTAGTAATTTGTCCACTATGGGAATATCAGCTGCTGCCCAATCAAGTTTTTTAAGCTCTTCTAGCGTTAGCCACTCTTGAGTTATATGTTCATGAAGTGTAAGTTCTTTTGTTTCAACTTCGCAAATAAAACTATGCATAGTCAATTCAAAATCTGGATATTCATGAACAACTGTAAGAAACAATGATTTGATATTTGTTGAAAGACTCAACTCTTCAAGTAATTCACGTTCTAAAGCCTCCTTTTTTGTTTCACCATGTTCAATTTTCCCTCCGGGAAATTCAAATTTCTCAGATATATAGACAAGTTTGTTTTTTGGTCTTTGAACGCACAAAATTTCATTCTGAAAAAATATTACTCCAGCAACTACTTCAATCTTTTGCATTACTCCTTTTGTTTTATTCTACTTAATGACAATTAGTTTTATAAACACAATAATACAGGTTAATCAGAAACTCTTTTAAAATAACTGAATTTAATTTTTATCTATCGAGAACACACACTAAAAGCTGGAGTTATAAACACACCTACTAATGTTTTAATTTCCACAAGCTCGTAAAAGCCTACAATAATGGATATAAATAAAAGAGCGTTTAAAATGTTAAAACCTGTTTTATTGATGTTCATATTTAAGTTTTTGAAGGGTTTTAAACTCAGATTTGACCTTTTTTAAATCTTCGTCTCTTAAATTATTAATGTCCAATGTTCGTTTTCGATTTGGTGAAAGGTGAAG
>Ga0307969_1000106_pt1 | contig 46222 bp, 39 predicted proteins | sample OrgLakmetagen710_FD_201841 | JGI IMG/M metagenome (GOLD analysis project Ga0307969, IMG submission 201841) | Saline water microbial communities from Organic Lake, Antarctica - #710 | ecosystem: Environmental > Aquatic > Non-marine Saline and Alkaline > Saline | place: Antarctica: Organic Lake... | reverse complement strand
TTTTACTTTCAACTCCTTGTATGGTCCTGAAATAAGCGAGCCGGATTTCGGCTAGGTAGAGCAGCTTGCTATCATAAAAAAAGCCTCTATCAAAATGATAAAGGCTTTCCTACTGTTTTTAAAACAAGTCTTGCTTTAGTCTGCTAAAACAATCGCTTTGTTATCTTTCATTTCTAGAACTCCGCCAGTAATAGCAAAATTAGTAGTGCCGTCTGCTTTGGTAAACAAATCAGCGACCGATTCTTCAAGCTGTACACTTCCAAAAATCCTAATAGCTCCCTTAGCAAGCAGGGATACCACAGGCGCATGATTATCTAACATCTGAAACTGACCGTTAATCCCAGGTACAGAAACTGATTCTACCTCACCTTTAAAAAGGGTCATCTCTGGTGTAACTATTTCTAAAATCATCTTTGTATAGTTATGAGTTTAGAATTAGGAGTCTAGAGTTAATTACAACTCTGAACTCCTAACTCCTAACTTGATTATGCTTCAGCAAGCATTTTTTCTCCTGCTTCAATTGCTTCTTCGATAGTACCTTTAAGGTTAAATGCACTTTCTGGAAGGTGATCTAACTCACCATCCATAATCATGTTAAATCCTTTGATCGTATCCTTAATATCAACTAACACACCTTTAAGACCAGTAAACTGCTCTGCCACGAAAAATGGTTGGGATAGGAAACGTTGCACACGGCGTGCACGACCTACCGCCATTTTATCTTCTTCAGATAATTCTTCCATACCTAATATGGCAATAATATCTTGTAATTCTTTATAACGCTGTAGTAACTCTTTTACACGAGTTGCACAATCATAATGCTCATTACCTAATACGTCTGCTGCTAGAATACGAGATGTAGAATCTAGAGGATCTACTGCTGGGTAAATACCTAGCTCTGCAATCTTACGAGAAAGTACTGTAGTTGCATCAAGGTGAGCAAATGTAGTTGCTGGTGCTGGATCGGTTAAATCATCTGCAGGTACGTAAACCGCTTGTACAGATGTAATAGATCCTTTTTTAGTAGAAGTAATTCTTTCCTGCATCGCACCCATTTCTGTTGCAAGCGTAGGTTGGTATCCTACTGCAGACGGCATACGACCTAAAAGAGCCGATACCTCAGAGCCTGCCTGTGTAAAACGGAAGATATTATCTACAAAGAAAAGAACATCTTTTCCTTGTCCTTCTCCAGCCCCATCACGGAAATATTCTGCAATTGTAAGACCTGAAAGAGCTACACGAGCACGTGCTCCTGGTGGCTCATTCATCTGTCCAAATACAAATGTTGCTTTTGATTCTCTCATTCCGGCTTTATCAACCTTTTGAAGATCCCAACCGCCTTCTTCCATAGAATGCATGAAGTCATCACCATACTTGATAATTCCAGATTCTAACATCTCACGTAAAAGGTCATTTCCTTCACGTGTACGCTCACCAACTCCAGCAAATACGGAAAGTCCACCGTGACCTTTTGCGATGTTATTAATCAATTCTTGAATCAAAACTGTTTTACCAACTCCTGCACCGCCGAAAAGTCCAATCTTACCACCTTTTACATAAGGCTCGATAAGATCAATTACCTTGATACCAGTAAAAAGCACTTCCGTAGAAGTAGAAAGATCTTCAAATGCCGGTGCATCTCTATGAATAGAAAGTCCATCTTTTCCTGTTTTAGGAAGATTCCCTAAACCATCAATGGCATCACCGATCACATTAAATAGACGGCCGTAAACATCAGCACCTACAGGCATCTTGATAGGATTACCAGTAGCAAGAACCACGGTACCGCGACTAAGCCCATCTGTAGAATCCATTGCGATAGTTCTTACTGCGCTCTCACCGATGTGAGATTGTACTTCAAGTACTAGTAAAGAACCATCTTTCTTTGTGATTTCTAGTGAATCATAAATTTTAGGAAGTGCGCCTTCTGCACTGTCAAATGTTACATCTACCACCGGTCCGATGATTTGTGAAACGCTACCTGTAATTTGAGACATTTATATAATGTTTTAAAACTTAAAAAGATACAGCTTTTAGCGGCTGTTTTTCGTCGCGCAAAGATACTGCATTCCTATTTATAAAAACATGGTGTTTTTCAATTTTTTTCTTGCGTAGCTCGCACGAAGCTTCTCCTCCCCGTTTCAAATGGACAGAGGTTCATTGTAGCTGTTGTAATGCTAGCTTCTGCTTTTGCCTTGAGCGATGTCCATAGCAGTTAGTGCCTAAACAAAAAAGCCGCTTCCATAGGAAGCAGCTCTATAATAATATAAACTTAATGGTTTTATTCTACGGTAACACTTTTAGCTAAGTTACGGGGTTGATCCACATTTTTACCAAGCTTAACAGCGATATGGTAAGAGAGCAACTGTAAGGGAATAGTAGTTAATAAAGGCGTCATAAACTCAATAGTTTCTGGCACTTCTATCACGTGATCTGCGAGGTTTCTCACATCCACATCGCCTTTAGTAACAATACCTATAATCTTACCGCTACGGGATTTAATCTCTTGTATATTACTGACCACTTTTTCATAATGTCCCTTTTTAGTAGCAATTACGACCACTGGCATTTGCTCATCAATAAGCGCAATCGGACCGTGTTTCATTTCTGCAGCTGGATAACCTTCGGCATGAATATAGCTGATTTCTTTAAGTTTTAATGCTCCTTCTAAAGCTACTGGAAAATTGAAACCACGACCTAGATAAAGGCAGTTTTTAGAATCTTTATAAATTTCTGCAATCTTCTCAATATGATCATTTGAAGTTAATGCTTCAGCAACTTTATCTGGTATGGAAGCTAATTCCTGTAAGTAATTGTGAAATTCACTGGTAGAGATCTTACCTTTTTTCTTAGCGATCTGTAAAGCAATTAAGGTAAGCACTGTAATTTGAGTAGTAAATGCTTTTGTTGAGGCCACTCCTATTTCTGGACCGGCATGAGTATAGGCTCCAGCATGAGTCTCTCTAGAAATAGAACTACCTACAACGTTACAAACTCCAAAAACAAAAGCCCCATTTGCTTTGGCAAGTTTAATTGCTGCCATAGTATCTGCTGTTTCTCCTGACTGAGAAATGGCAATTATAACGTCATCTTTGTCTATTACAGGATTGCGGTATCTAAACTCGGAAGCATACTCTACCTCAACAGGTACACGCGCTAGTTCTTCAAAAATATATTCAGCTACTAAGCCTGCATGCCACGAAGTCCCACAGGCAACTATTACTATACGTTTTGCATTGATAAATTTATCGATATGATCATCGATTCCAGCCATTTTTATCAAGCCTTGATCAACTAACATACGCCCTCTGAATGTATCTTTAATGGCTTGCGGCTGCTCGTAAATCTCTTTCAGCATAAAGTGCTCGTAACCACCTTTTTCTATTTGCTCCAAGTTCATTTGCAATTCTTGAATATAAGGAGCTACCAAAGAATCGTCTTTAATTTTTCTAATCTTCACATCCTTGTGAGTGCGTACTACTGCCATCTCACCGTCTTCCAAATAGATTGCATTTTTAGTGAATTCTAAAAATGGACTTGCATCACTTGCAATAAAATACTCATTTTCCCCTACACCTATAGCAAGAGGAGAGCCCAATCGGGCTACCACAATTTCGTTAGGTTTTTTACGATCAAAAACGGCAATTGCATAAGCGCCTATTGTTTGATTAAGCGCTATTTGAACTGCTTTTCCTAACTTGACATTCTCTTTAGTTTGCGCATCTTCTATCAGGTTAACCAGCACCTCTGTGTCTGTATCTGATTGAAAAGTATAGCCTCGGTTTTTTAACTCTTGTTTTAACGGCTCATAATTTTCTATAATACCATTATGGATGATCACGAGATCCCCATTATTTGAAAAGTGAGGATGCGAGTTTACATCATTAGGTACCCCATGAGTTGCCCATCTGGTATGACCTATTGCTATGGTTCCCGTTGTAGAAATTTCAGCCTCTAGTTGGGCTTCTAGATCCACGACTTTCCCTTTTGTTTTGGAAAAATTAAGTTTTTTCCCATCATAAATAGCAATTCCAGCACTGTCATAGCCTCTGTATTCTAGCCTTTTAAGACCATTTAAAACTATTGGATATGCCTGTCGATGCCCTATGTAGCCTACAATTCCGCACATAATTAATTTGTTTTAGTTGATTGTTTCAGAATAAAAAACCTTTAACATAGGTTTTTTAGGTATAGCCTCTCCGTTTACAGTTTGCTGAACAAGGTTTCCCTGGGCAAGATTTCCGTAAAGTACTGTTCCTTCATGAGATATAGCGGCGCTAATCGGTATAGATTCTAGATCTGGATTAGGGTTTACTGTATTCAACACTCGATTATTTCCTACTATTGACACATTTTGACTAACTACAATTGCCAATCTATTGTTTTCAATATTACCTTGTATAATATTGCTTAAATGTTGCGTGAGTCTTATTCTATATTTAATACGATCAGTAGAAGTATCATCAGGATCAATTCTTTCCAACCTACCTAAGTGAGACAAGTTGCTATCAAGCCCATTAGAACCACCAATCGCGTAATCTGATAGCAGTCTCTTGGTATCATAATCATAGATCAAGATACGCTCTGGATCCTTAGCGCTAGCCGCAACAATAGATCTGTTCACGTAAAATTCTATATAGGCATCATTAATCAACCAATCGTTTTCTATAGCCTCCGTAAGCGCTGGTGCCTCACCATTTGATCCATTTGTCGCCTGACCAAACAACTCTAAGACAGCTATTGATCCAGGACCCCCTTTTAAATAAATATTTTCTGCTCCATTTATAGGATCGTTAGAATCTGCCATGTCGCTTTGAACGCTTGCGCTAAAGTCGTTCTTTACAAAAACTACCTTATTACCATTAAAGTTTAAACGAAAATTTGACGTGATATTATTTAATTCTGTAGTATCCCCATCATCGTCAAAATCACTTAAATCAGGGAAATCAGAGTTAATTTTAATATCGATTTTGGCATTATTCAAATCTAAATGAACGAGGTTAGAAGAACTTGGCGCTCCAGCAATCTTAAAATACAAACCTCTAAAATAGTTTTGAAAATTACTAATACTTTCCAGATTAGCACTTCCTTCCTGATCCACAATTACTGTTTCCCAATAATCTACAGGTAGAGAAATTCTAAGCCTAGGAGTTAGTCTCTCTGAAACCGTTAACTCGCCTTCATCATTAGTCTCAAAAAGATCAATCTCTTGATTATCTGGAAGGAATAAAGTGTTCTCATAAATTAAATCTCCTCGATTCATGTCTATAACACTTTCAAAATCCGAATAATAAATTGCATTTTGAGTTATGTCTTGGTCATCAAAACCACTCAAAAAGTAATTGTTTCTATAGATCTGAAAATGAGTTGGCCCTATACCGTATAGAGAATCGATTCGGTACTCTCTTTCTTCGCCGTTAATACCTGTTAGTACTGAATAATAAGGTACTTCTAAAATAACTTCTTCTACCACCTTGTTTTGTCCAAAAGACGGACTAGTAAAATTTGGATTTATTTGAGCCACAAACGAATAGGTTGTTCTTCCGTAAGCTGGATCATCATACACTCCAAAAGGTGTTGAATTAAAGTTATTCGTTTGGACGGTATTCACAGGAACGCTGTACGCCTTCACATCAAACTCAGCCTCTTTAATAACATTTGCAGGATCATCTCCTAAAAAGTTAGCTCCCAAAGGAGTTAATTCATTTTCACAGGACACCACTCCTAAAACTACCGCGATTACTATCGCAGCATTACATAACATTTTTTTCATTTTTCTTGAGCTTCTTCTTTTTCGTTTAAAACTTGATCAAGGTAGAACTCCTCATATGCATCAGCAAATTCTTCTGGGGCATAGTATTTTAAGATAGGCTTATTTTCCTGCGCATCGATATATTGATCAATTTCTGGATCTAGCTCCTCACTACCTTTAATAATAGCATCACTGTATTTAACAGCGCTTTTCATCAAATTAATATAGGTAGGGTCATGGAACTCTTCTAAAGCCTCGTCTTCTAATGCATCATATTGAAGTTTCTCAATCATCTCATCATCTAACGCTCCTTCAAAGGATTGATTATAAATAGAAGTCACTATTTTACTTTCCTCAAATAATGGATCGTTCCCATAATAGTTTTTAAGGTACAATGGAAGCAAGCTAGCTAACCATCCATGGACATGAATAATGTCTGGTGCCCAATTTAATTTTTTGACTGTTTCAATTACTCCTTTTGCAAAGAAAATGGCACGCTCGTCATTATCTGGGAAAAGGTTTCCATCTTCATCTGTTAATGTAGCTTTTCTTTTGAAATAATCTTCATTATCGATGAAATATACTTGCATACGTTCCTTGGGGATTGACGCTACTTTAATGATAAGCGGCATGTCTAAATCATTGATAATTAAATTCATTCCACTAAGGCGTATCACCTCGTGTAGTTGATGTCTTCTCTCATTAATATTTCCAAATCTCGGCATGAAAATACGTATTTGGCCACCGCGATCATTTACCATTTTAGGAGCAAAATAAGACATGGAGGAGGCCTCAGTCTCAGGTAAATAGGGTATAACTTCAGATGATACGTATAAAACTCTTTTTTCCTTCATAGATAGATTTATTGATGCCTAACTTTAAGCAAGTTGCAAAAATAAGCAATTTCTTGCACTTTGCTTTGTAAACCTTATGTTTGTAGGCCTTACCATATTCAGATTGTTATGATTTTTAAATCTCATAAATTACTTGTCGAACATCTTAAAAAAAAGGTTAAAAGCTCTGAAACCATAAGCTTTGTCCCTACTATGGGTGCTCTACACAATGGCCACATCTCTTTAATGAAGGAAGCTATTTCCCAATGTGATCACCTGGTCGTATCTATTTTTGTAAATCCTACACAATTTGATAATAAAAAAGATCTGGAAAAGTATCCGCGAACGGTAAATAACGACGTCGCACTTATCAAGAAACATATAAACACCCATAAACTAACCGTCTATGCCCCTGAAGTGAAAGATGTTTATGGAAAACAAACTGTCGCAAAAACATATCACTATGACGGTTTAGAAAATGTAATGGAAGGGAAAAATAGACCAGGACATTTTGATGGTGTAGGGACTATTCTCGAGTTTCTATTTGCGGTGGTACAACCAGATAAAGCTTTCTTTGGAGAAAAAGACTTTCAGCAATTGCAGATTGTAAATAAACTCGTTGAAAAACTTCAATTAAATATTGAGGTTATAGGCTGCCCCATAGAAAGAGAACCACATGGCCTGGCAATGAGTTCAAGAAATGAACGCTTATCTCCCAAAGCTCGTGAAAAAGCCCAATTTATTTATGCCACCTTGCAGCTGGCAAAAAAATATTTCAAACACCACAGTATAAAAAATACTCAAAAACTAGTAGAGGAGCTGTTTAAAAAAGAGCCTGATTTTGAGCTAGAATATTTTACCATTGCTAGCGAGGAAACCTTAAATCCTGTAACTCGCAAATATAAGAAGCATCATTATAGGGCTTTTATAGTTGCACATCTAGAAGGTGTGCGGCTTATTGATAACTTAAAACTTAGTGATCTTTAAATTTTAAGGCTCCACCTCAAATTCTAATATACCTGCCTCATTTATCCATGGAAAATTACTTTCTATGAAAAACCTATCACAATTCTCGCCTATAAAATCGAAAACATTGCCTATAAATATGTTGTACGTATCGACCTCGCTCAAAATTAGGTCAGCTTCAAATTCATAACAATCACAAATTGGATCGTACACGTCAACAAAAAATGGGCCGTCAAGTTCACCCTTTCTTACAATTAGCTCTTGGTCACCTATTAACTCTGAACCACTTCTAAATGACCACCTTGCCCTAGAGTTTGAGGTTTTTGAAAAAACATCTCGTTCATCACCATAAAAATGTTTACGGGACGGAATATTGCAAGAAATTGTTAAAGTGTCATTCAATAAAGATGGAGACTAAACGGGTGTGATGCTCACTAATCCTTCAACGAAAATTTCTCCATCATTACAATCTTAATCTATAGGTATACAGCTATTTAATGAAATACATGAACAAATTATTGTAACATAGTTTTTCATTTTGTTCATCATTTATTTTTGATTCCAGTTAATTAAATTTATTCAAAACAATTAATTCCATAAAATGAAAATAACTCATGGAGAGCCATTATATCACTAGGGTGTTGAGACTTCAATCGCTCATATAATTCACAACCATTTTCTATATCTCCATCCAATGCGTCAAAAACTGGCGCAAGATTAAATACATTACCAGCATTTGATATATCGCAGTTATCTATTATAAAATTTTCTCTATTCAAGTCATCACCACTTCTTAATTCTGAAAAAACAGTTGATATAGAGGAAGGGATTTCATTTCTATTATCCAATAAGTCCCACATCAAACCATGTAGAAACCAACTTCTTGTATCAGATCGATTAGCACTCATAGGTCGTTGAAACATATCAAATTTTTCCATGTCTATTGATAGTATTAAACCCAACTTCAGTAACAAAGGCATTATTCAAATAGGCACCACCATAAATCTCTGATGTGACTTTATATTCTGTAAAATTTCCCCATCCTTCAACTACACTAATTCTATCTGCCGCTTGATAAGAAGGTTGAGAGCTATCTCTATAAGAGTCTCCGCCTTGTAAACTAATGATAGTAGTAGCGATAGAGTTAGAAATTATTGCAGCTGCATTTTTTTCCCAATACAATGCATTTCCTTTTTTCGCATGAGAAAAATGTCCAGATTCATGAAAAACAACTTGATGTATTCGTATGGTACTGTTTATGGAATTGGAATTACTTATGGGCTTATCTTCCAGTCCACGGAAAGTAATATCTGGTCGCAAGCAGAAAGGGACTAAATTAATGCCAATTCCAGTTGAAGTTAAGGTCAAATTTTACCACACATTTGCTTGACCAATATTGGCAAGCTGTGTTATTAGCGCAAGCTGAGAATAAGTATACAGCATAGGCGCAGAAGCATTATTTCCATATGACCATGCCCATACGTTTGCATTTCTAACCGTCTCTGAGATACCATTTCTTAAACAATAATCATTATATAAAGCTATTCCATTATGAGAAGTAGCCTTTATCCAGAAATGCCTTCTTGAATCGTATAAAATAGTTCTTGTTCTATCATTACTTCCTCTAGTCACAGTCATTACGAGGTCAGAGACACCTACTCCTATTACTTCGTTCCAAGATTTTCTAATAGTAGCAGCAGCACTTCTAAATTTAGACCTGACTAATACCATTCCTCTATAGTCTTTAGACGCTCTAAAAGCCCCATTGATGTCTGTATAGGTATTAGTCCAGAAAAAGTTTCTTCCTATACTGATTTTTGCCCGCATAAATGGTTGTAAAGAACTGGGATTTGAATTAGTATTTTCAAAATTTATGTTACCTTCAGGGGTGTACTTTGCTAGTTTTGTAAAAGCTATTCTTATCCATCGTCCTATACTTCTAAAAATTTTGGGTTAAAAATCGCCAGCATTTTGATCTTCTAATTCTTCTGGATGATTAAGAAAGTATATAAGATCATCTAGGTCTTCATCTGTAATATCTTCATCAAATTCAGCACTTAAATCATTATACCAACCTTTACTAAATAAAGAAACTATTTCTAAGAAATATTCTTCATTTGTGGGCTCTTATATCTCTGCTAGAATTTCATAATATAAGGGATTTGAAAATTGATAGTTAACAGGTATGACTGTAAAAACTGCATAATAAAAAGTATATCCTCAGAAGATGCTTCTCTATAATAATCGCCTTCTTGTATTATTTCTCGATCTTACGGATATTCAGGTAACACAGGCGCATCGATATCGTCAGATTTATCTAGATCATCTAGAAACTGTAAATCTTGATCGTTTACTGCTGTTATTTTAATATAATAATGCGTGGGTACACTAGTTAAATCTCAAACTGGACTGTCAGCTACCTTTTGGTTTAAATAATTGATTGTTGCACGCATGAAATCGATTTCATATAGGTTATTAAGTGATTCTCCCAGTATCATCTGCCTATATCCCTCATAATCATCATTAACAGATGTTATTGATTTTTAAGTTGTGATATTATTTTCAATTGAACCATTGTCTAGCGTGTTATCATCAACTTTATCTCAAGATGTTAATCCTAGAAATAAGGAAATAAGGAAATAAATTTTCGCATGATTTGTATTCATTTACTATAATAAAAATAAGTAACAACTGAATACTGACAAAGAATTATTTCAAAATTACCGTTTTAAAACAATCTTATTTTATTTATTACAAATCGTATCTTTGCAGTATGTTAATTACAGTTGTAAAATCAAAAATTCACCGAGTTAAAGTAACCGGCGCAGACCTTAATTATATAGGAAGCATCACTATTGATGAAGATCTAATGGACGGTGCAAACATTGTAGAAGGTGAAAAAGTACAAATCGTTAATAATAATAACGGCAATCGACTGGAAACCTATGCTATTCCTGGCCCGCGAGGTAGCGGAGAAATTACCCTTAACGGTGCAGCTGCTAGAATGGTTTCTAAAGGAGACGTACTCATACTTATTTGTTATGCTCAAATGACTATGGAAGAAGCCAAAAAATTTAAACCTACCCTTCTTTTTCCTAATGAAGAGGACAACAGGCTTTCTTAAGTAGTGAAAAAAACTCTCTTCAAAATATTAAAGATTGCTCTCCCATTATTCTTAGGCTTTTTTCTCATTTATTATTCCTACAACCAGTTTACAGATCTAGAGCGAGATAAAATTTATTCTTATCTCCTCGATGCAGACTATGCATGGATCATTCTCTCTGTAATTTTTGCTTTTTTAAGTCATCTATCTAGAGCATGGAGATGGAACTATATGCTGGAAACTTTGGGCGCAACACCTAAATTTATAACTAATGTTATGGCAATAGGAGCTGGCTACGCCATGAATCTTATCATTCCTCGCAGTGGTGAAATTTCAAGAGCTGCTATTGTTAATCGCTCCGATCAGGTGCCTATGGATAAAGCAATTGGAACTATTATTGCAGAGCGCGTGCTCGACCTTATGGTCCTTTTAATAATTACAGCGGTCGCTATTTTTACTGCTGGTGATGCCATTATTAACTTCTTTAAAGCTCGTTTAGATTCCGCTTTCGCGAAAGCAGAACCGTCAAAAATCTTGCTCTATTCTGGTATATTTCTGGTATTAGTTATTTTGATCGTTTTCATATCGAGACGTATGCAGCTATTTAATAGACTAAAAAGTTTTATCCTAGGCATGAAAGAAGGGTTTATGACCATCTGGACCATGAAGAAAAAATGGTGGTACTTCCTACATACCTTATTTATTTGGGGCATGTATTTACTCATGTTTTACGTTAGTATTTTTGCTATACCTGGAATAGCCACTATACCCATAAGTGCCATTCTATGTGCTTTTGTGGCTGGTAGCTTTGCTGTAGCCTTCACAAATGGCGGTTTTGGTGCTTACCCCTATTTTATAGCTCAGGTGCTGTTGGTTTTTGGTGTTTCAGAACCTTTAGGAACCTCTTTTGGATGGATTTTATGGTTGTCTCAAACCATTCTAGTTTTAGTTTATGGCTCCATATCTCTTCTATTATTATCTGTGAAAGGCAGTCTTTCAAGTAAATAATTGTAAATTCCGCTTCGTAATTTTTGTTTGATGAAAAACTTTATAGTGCTCGTAGTGACTTTATTTGTAAGTCAATTGGCAATTTCTCAAGCTTTATATAGAGCTTTTCCTAGTGATGTTTTGGGGGAAGAACGCAATGTAAAGATCTTAAAACCTCGTAATTATGCTGCCAATCCTGAAAAAACCTATCCCTTAGTGATTGTTCTCGATGGAGACTTTCTTTTTGAACCAGTTGCAGGAACAGTAGATTACCTTTCTTATTGGGATCAAATGCCAGAATCTTTTGTGGTAGGTATCAACCAGAGAGAAAGTCGTTATGATGAAACCCAAATCAATCGAGAGTCTGGTTTTCCAGAACCTCAATCACTCCAATTTATGGACTTTGTTATGGAAATAAGACAGACCATGATGGATGAATATCGAGTAGCGCCATTTACCGTAATAGTAGGAAAAGACATCACCGCAAATCTTGCCAGTTTCTACCTCATGCGTAAAAAAATACCGATAAACGCATTTATTCAAATTGCCCCAGAATATTCAACACTGATTCAAGAAAACTTGATCAATAAAATAAGTCAGCTAGAAGAATACAACTATTTCTATGTGGCCACTCCAGAGAAGGACAATTTGCAAAGTGAGCTCATCACAAAAGAAACCGACTCCTTATTTGATACTAAGAAAAATTTACACCTTAAACACGAAACCATAAAAGGCTCTAATAAGTATACTGTTGCCGCTCATGCTATTCCTCGCGGACTGGAGTTTATTTTCAAAGAATACCAACTCATAGACGAGGAAAAACTGCTGAATGAAGACCTGGCTGAAGAGGTGAAGTTTGAAGGTCAGGAAAATAAAAAAGGCATGGTGCGAGTAATAGATCGCATTTTAGAAAAGTACCGCATGATCAAAGAAGTCTATGGCGTAGATATGAAATTACGTCTCGTAGATCTTGTTACTATTTCCAATTATGTAGCCTCTAAAAAGGATTGGGATCAACTCATTGATATAGGTGTTCTTGCTGACAAGGAATACCCAGACCTGCTTTATGGGAGTTTTATAGAAGGTTTAGGCTACGAAGGTCTAGGAAGACCTTCTAGAGCTATCAAAGCATTTAATATTGCTTATGGGCTGGAACCCGCCGCAGGAATCAATAAAGATGATGTACTCGATAAAATAGAACTGCTTCAAATAAAAGAAAAAGAGTAAATGGCCAAAGTAAAAACGACTTGGTTTTGCCAAAATTGTGGCGCCCAACATTCTAAGTGGCAAGGACAGTGTTCGACCTGTAAAGAATGGAACACTCTGGTGGAAGAGATCGTTCAAAAAGAAACTAAAAAATCTTGGGAAAGTAATGTTGTAGATGTTCCGCTTTCGCGAAAGCGAGCCCCTCAGCCACAATTGATTTCCAAAATTGATGCCGCCGAAAGTCCTAGAATGGACACTACAAATGCAGAATTTAATAGAGTTCTAGGTGGTGGATTAGTCCCTGGATCGATCACCCTTCTAGGTGGAGAACCTGGGATAGGAAAATCCACTTTATTGCTACAAGTATGTCTCAACTTGCCCTACAAAACACTTTATGTATCTGGAGAAGAAAGTGCGCAGCAAATCAAAATGCGTGCTGACCGTATTAAAAATGAAGCAGTGAACTGCTATATTCTTACCGAAACCAAGACGCAAAATATCTTTAGACAAATCACTGAAGTAGAGCCAGATGTATTGATTATTGACTCTATTCAAACTCTACAAACAGATCATATTGAAAGTTCTCCAGGTAGTGTTTCACAAATTAGAGAATGTACCAGTGAACTCATCAAATTTGCTAAAGAAACCAACACACCCGTACTTCTAATAGGTCATATTACCAAAGACGGAAATATTGCTGGACCAAAAATTTTGGAACACATGGTGGATACGGTGCTTCAATTTGAAGGAGATCGCAATCATACGTATAGGATTTTGAGAGCCCTAAAGAATCGTTTTGGAAGCACCCATGAAATAGGTATTTATGAAATGCTCGGTCACGGACTTAGAGAAGTAGTCAACCCTAGTGAAATTTTAATCTCACAACGTGGCGCTACCTTAAGTGGTACGGCAATCGCCGCTACCATGGAAGGAATGCGACCACTTATGATAGAAGTGCAAGCATTAGTGAGTACGGCAGTTTATGGAACTCCTCAACGCAGTGCGACTGGTTACAATTTGAAGAGATTAAATATGATTCTTGCGGTTCTTGAAAAAAGGGCCGGTTTTAAATTAGGTCAAAAAGATGTTTTTCTCAATATTACAGGAGGAATCACTGTGGATGATCCAGCTATAGACCTTGCCGTAGTAGCTGCTATTCTTTCTTCTAATTTTGACATAGAGCTATCTTCACAACACTGCTTCAGTGCAGAAGTAGGTTTAGGAGGAGAAATAAGACCAGTAAGCCGCATGGAACAACGTGTGAATGAAGTCGCAAAACTAGGTTTTGAAAAAGTGTTTATCGCTCCAGGAAAACAAAGTTTTAAAAATGTGGGAACAGAAGTGCAAGCCTTCTCAAAAATTGAAGATTTAGTGAGGTATTTGTTTGCTTAAAGAGGCAATAGACATGTGGAATGAGAAATGAGGAATTTTTGAATTCATTGACAAAAAAAAAGCGGAATTCATTCCGCTAAATAAAAAAAAACGCCGCAGGCGACCCCATAAAATCACAGCGGCAGACTTCCGTCTGCCAGCTAGGCTTTGAAATAAAATAATAACAAAAAAACCAACTAATTCGACAAGCTCAGTGCGATGACTAAAGGGCAAGATTTCTTTAAAATAGAAAAATACCGAATTTAGCTGTGCTGAACTTATCTAAGAATTGCAATAAATAAAAAACGCCAAAAGCGATCAAAAATAATTTGAAAAATAAAACCATGAGAAACCTAGTTATCATACTTGCTGCCATTTTAATGACCAGTTGTGGAGAAAAAACTCCTGAAAAAAAACCAATCCTGAAATTTGCCAACGCTGATATCTCTAGCAACGACTCGGTACATTTAACTGATTTTGAAGACAATTATTACAACCTCGATCAAATCCTAGCAGCTCATAAAGGGAAAGTCGTTTATCTAGATATTTGGGCAAGCTGGTGTGGTCCCTGTAGAGCAATGATGCCTTATTCTGAGAAGCTGCAAGAAAAATATAAAGACAAGGATGTTACCTTCGTATTTATTTCTATAGATCAAGATCCTGGAAAGTGGGAACGCTCTGCTAGAAACTTTGATTTGATAGAGAATAGTTTTCTCGCCCGCAATTATCCTCAAGCAAAACTTTTTCAAGATAACAATGTGAGCTCCATTCCTAGGTACATGCTGTTTGATAAAAATGGTCGCCTTATAGATGATAACGCCAGAAGACCCAGTGACAAAGATCTTGAAACTACTATTGATGGATTTCTTGCGATATAGTTATAGCTTTACTCATTCAAATAAATCAAAAATCCCCTAAAAAATTAATCGTAAGGGATTTTTAATTATCGTAAAAACAACTCCATATTTTATTTCTTAGACTTCTTTTTAAACCAATAGATAGGTGGATAAAGAACGATGGAGAACTCACTATAGTTACCTGTCCATGTATGGCCACTTACAGCGTCTGTATTATTCTCACTATCTATAGCATTTATACGTGACCCTGCAATATTTGCATTATTAGCATGATATTTGTAGCCGAATCGCATAAAAAAATCATTTTTTAAATTTACGAAAGCAGATAATTCAAAGTTGTAACCACCAAACAACGACTGTTGCGTTTCTTCAAAAAAATGGTTGTAAACAACACTATTATTAATACGTACATCAAATTCATAACCTACTCCTATAGTAAAATAAACTTCATCACTAATTCTAGCCACATAGTCTACCATTATAGGCAAATGATATGTCCAGTTAGGACTATCTAACTCATCAGAATTTACTTGTCTAGGTATATTGTTGAAACCAGCTGGTATTACTGCAAATTCGTTTAAAAATGTTGTTTTTTGCAGATATACCGATTCTAAAATTAAATGTATTAGATTGATATATGTTGTAGTCAAATCCAAAAGTTAAAACAGCTACTTTTCTCCATTCATAAGTGATTAAACTATTAGGTGCATTTTTGTAAACAGATTGATCGAGACCTATTTTTAAACCTACTGGAAAAATTCTATCAAATAAATTTTCTGCATGTCTTTTGTTTTCTTGAGAGTAGGAAAAACTACTTGCAATTATAAAAACTACAAGTAGTAATAAATTTAATTTAATTTTTGTCATCCATTAAAATGATTGAAAACATTCTCTTAATTGTTTAAGCAACTATGAACTTATTTTTTTGATTTGCTTTTTAACCATCCAGCAGGTGGATAGAGTGAGATTCCAAATTGCCAATAATGACCAGTCCATGTGCTGGCACTAACTGCAGTTAGATTTCTATCGTTATCAAAACTTTGAATAGTTTCTCCAGCAATGTTTGTATTATTTCTATGATATTTTGCATTGAATTTCATGAAAAAGTTATTCTTGAGATCAACGGCAACACCTAGCTCAAAATTAAATCCACCAGTAAATGGTTTCTGAACTTCAGTATATAAACCATTATAAATAATTTGATCATTTAAAGATAGCCTCGTTTCACTAGTCCCTTCTGTAAATCCATAATGAGTTACTTCATAGCCCAAAGATGGCATAAAGAATATGTGTTCATTTATTTTTGCAACATAATCGACCATAATAGGCAAGTGATACGTCCAATTAGGCCCATCAGTACTATCTAGCTCAAATTGCCTAGTTAACCCGTTTAGACCAGGTGGGACTAATATAAACTCATTTAAAACACTGTTTTTCATGTAAAATCCAGTTCTGAAATTAAATTTACCTTTTTGATAAAAGTTATAATCTACGCCAAAGGCAAGACTATTTATATTGCGATATTCAAAGGTAATCAGTGAATTTTGCCTATTGTTATAAATATCTTGATTAAGGCTTAAGTACACTCCTAAATTTGATGTGCGATTAAATAATTCTTCAGCATGAGGTTTGTTTTCTTGTGAAAAAGATAAACTACTTGCAGTTATAAAAACTGCAAGTAGTGATAACTGTTTTTTAATTTTCATAATAATATCTAAATGTTTCGCCACGTTGCCAATGAACACTTTCCAATTTCTGAATTTCAGTTCCTAATTGAGAAGGACTATTGTAAGATTCTGGATTCACTCTAATGACAACTTTTCTTCTTCTTCTCTTTTTAATAGTGGATCTTTTATCTACTTCAATTAATGGACTGCCGCAACCTAAATATGGATCATGTCTTTCTCCAACAATCTTAGCATAACTTTTAATTCTTCTTTTTTTCCATTTACTTCCCTTCTTTTTATAGTTTTTAGTAATGGACTTGTATTTAAAATAGGCTTTCAAACCATTACCACCAACAGAATATCCACTCATGTGTTGTATTCCTTTTACTCTATAACGAGGATTAGATAAAATAAATCTTTTAGTGTCGGCAACTTTGAATACACATTCTCCTGAATTGTCATAAATTACATGGTCAGTTATTCCACCTGGTTTCTCATTACTACCTGCAAATTGTGTCAACAACTCTTCAATAGGAACTCCATTGTTTGCACTATTCAAAATACTAGACGCATCTTGATTTTGAGAATCAATTACAATGACACCACCTTCCATATATTTAAATATAAAGCTACATATCATAACTTCATAATATTGATTGTATACTGTTTGTTCCGTTCCATGGATAAGCCAATCATTATCGGGATCATCGTCCCAAGTCCACCCTGATTGATCTGAGTTATCTAACCAATTATCTTCTTTAATTCTGGCAAATGCTCTTAAAGAAAAGAAATTATGACTGTTCTCATAATCAATAAGTGGCTGATCCTCCTCAAATCCTGAAGATTCCTCAAGATCATTCAAAGCGTCCTCAGAAAGCAAATCATTAGGAATAACAAAAGAATCTTCATGCAGCTCGACAAGATTATCAAGATGACCAATTGTATACTCAAAAGAATCCCATGAAGGAAAATGCATCATGTTATTACCAGTACTGGGAGAGACTCCATTGTCAAAATAAAGTCCGTGAGGTTCCAATTCACATTCCATATCTCCACCACCTTCTCCAGATTTGGCAGTTATCGTGTCATTTGTTATCTCATCCTCACAGCTAACTAGAGAGAGAGAGAGAGAGAGAGAGAGAGAGAGAGAGTTAGTAATCCTATTGAAAAATATTTCAATAGATGTTTTTGTTTTTTCATCTTGTTGATTTTAGTGAATTAATAATTGATGATCGTATAGAGTGAAAAGTAACTTAAAATTTTGATTAATATGTATGAGTAGAAACACCCAAATTCATTCTAGCGGCAATTATTTAACACAAGAAACGCACTCTTTTTCGAGATATATCTTTGCAAAAATATTAATATCAGATAGTTATTCTCTCTTAACAACTTAAGTAAAACAATTGGTAAATCAAACCTAAAATCCTTTTTTATCGATTAAATGAAAATAATGACTTGTTTTTTGTTGATTTTATGAGCCTAAGTGTCTTTAAAAGTAATTGTGTTTCAAAGAAAATTATATCATGAAATAGAGCTTTAAATTTAAAAAAGTCGCTTTTCAAAATTGATGACACTCTTACTTACCGATTAAAAATATACATCATGAAAATAGTATCTTCATTTCCCTAAAAAAAAGCCTTCAACTGCACATTACCAGTATGCACTGTTCTGGCGGTTTCACTTCCACGACCACTATAGCTCAGGTTTAAATCTAAAAATTTAGTGATGTTTTTTTGAAAAAGCAGGGTCCAGGTAAAATTAGTGCCTGGCTGCAATCCTTCCAGCATTTGAAAACCTACTGGAGAAAAAGCTTGACCTTCAAAATCGTTTTTTACATATTTAATCTCCCCATTTACAGCAAACTTTTGAGCTTTATTAAATGCCCAGCCTAAACCTATATTTTGCTGACTCAAAGTGGCCGTTTCATTGAGTTGATTGTCTTTATTCTGATATTGATAAAAGACTTCTAACCTATTGCTATTATCAAATAAATAGGATAGCTGTGGCTTTAACAACAGGTCATCAATCTTATAATTTCTATTCGTAAAGTTTTCACTACTGCTCGCGTTAATTCCTGATTGTGCATTTATGGTTACCAGCCACGTGTCCTCAATCTTATGTAAAAATCGCAATTGATGACTTTCTATGTCATTAGATATGCTCCCTATACTTTGTAAATTTTCATTTGCCGTACTTAAATAAGTGTAATTAGTAGTAAAATTTTGCTTGCCTCTATTAAAGAACAAACTGTTTCTAAAGCTAAGGTTCAATCCCAGTTGATTATCGCTGCTTTGAAATGGATTTAAGTCAAAATTTTCTCCTTCTCTCGCTACCATACGGTCAATTAAATAACTGGTCTGGTTATAAAATCGAGAAAAAAACTTTTTATAGCCTTTTTCATCAGTCCAAGAGATAGGATTTAAAGTCAGCGTTTGAGAAAATTTATTTTGGTGCGTGGGCAAGAACACCTGATTAGGCAGTAAAATCCTTACAAAACTCGCCTGATCTTGAAATTGAGCAACTTCAAATTCATTGAGGTCCTGAATACCATCGTTATTATAATCAATCCATGTAAAAGTTCCCTGACCAGGATTTACAGATACATAAGTAAAATCCTGTCTTGGAATACGCGCGCTATTGGTTTCATAAGTGGTGTTCCACAATATTTTACCATCATAAATCTTACGTTTATACTGTATTCTTGAATTAAAAGAAACCTCATCTGAAAAACCCTCTAGATCGCTTTTTAATTTTCTGTAGTTGGCAAATACACGTAACCTACTAAACTCATTTTTAATGGGTTGTGACTTAATGTAATAGTTGTTAGAGCTGTTTACTCTAGTAAGATTGCCCATTCTTAAACTGTCGTTTGTCCTATTTCTATAACCGATCTCTACAAAAGTCGTTGTCGTATCGCCACGTCCTGTATAAATTTCATAACCAGTAAATTTTTGAGATAGCCCAGTAAGCTCATCTGTAGCGGTAAGTCGTTGCTGATTATTTTCACTTTCTAATCGCGTCCCCACATAGTAGTTATTGATTTTCCTTAACACATCAACATTTACTCTATTAAATTCAGACTCTTGTTCTGTAGATTTTGTATTTAGTACGCTTCCGCGAAAGCGAGCCTTCCATAAACTATCTTGATAAGCAGCAGCAATTTCATGCCTGTTCCCTTTATAAAATCCGTCAAATTCTAAATGCTCCAATTTATAAGATGAAGTTAAGGTAGAATCCAGCTCATAATTGAGCCCTAAAGTGGTAAATAGCTGATTCCCCCTAGTCGTTTCTATATTCCAGTCTCTGTTAAATTCAATATTATAAACTCGCTCTACATTTCTAAAATTTTCTTGAATATAATCTGTGTTTAAATTTACATTCAACGACTGCAGGCTATCCTTTTTGAGCAATTGTTGTTGTACGGCGAGTTTTACGGCAACACCTTTATTATCATTATCGTCAATGGAAGAGAATTTATTTAAATCCTTATTACTTGCTGCGAGCTCTGTAAATATCTTAGTGCCTGTAGCAGGCTCATAACTAGCTTTAATTCCAGTAATAGTTAAAATTTCTGGGGAAAATAATTGGATAACTGGATCATAACTTCCTTGGGACACGCCATTTATAGGTGCAATATATTCATAAATATTTGCAATAGCCTGTTCATTAATGAGTCGGTAATCCCCTTGATTTTCACCTAAAAAGCTGAATCTCACGTTAAACAGTTGTAATGTTCTATTTTGAGAAAAAATAAAACGCTCTTCACCGTTCACGACTTCTCTGCGATAAAGAATCTGATTTTCAGAAAACTCATTTGCTATGGCACTGGGCGCAATGGCTAGTTCTCTGTCATCTCCAGCATCTACCAAAATCGCTACTTGATCTTCGCTTAGGTTTTGTTGTAGCGGCTGGTTTTTTGCATCGGTTTCTGTGTAGATGTAAGAATCTATTTGGAATTTGTCAGACTTAAAGCCACCTGTTCCATAACCTATAAACCTGGTGAAATTACGCTCACTATATTGGTATTCTATAGAAATACGCATTTCACTAGTAATAGGAAATGTGGGGGTAAAACGCACTTCCCCGGCATTATAATCGATCACATAATCTTGATTTTCTCCTCTTTTTAAAGGGACACCATTTACAAAAACACGCTCACTTCCTGAAACCACTAGTATAAACAACTCTTCGTTCTGACCAGTGAGCTTATACGGGCCTTGATTCCCTTCCTGACCAGTAAATCTACTGATGTTAAAAGTACCTCTAACCAAAGCTCCAGAAGCACCTGCATAACCAGAAGAGTCGTCTCCATTAAACTTTACTTGTCCAGAAATTCCCTGAACGCGTTTTGTAAAGTTATTGAATTGGTAATTTTCTTGTATTAAGTCTACGTCTCCTGCTCTTATATTCCATTCTTCACTGTATAGTTCTATAAATATTTGATCAAATTCATCCAGTCGTTGGGAATATCCATTTTGGGTTTGTGGTACGTTTGCATCTTGAATAGAAGCTCTCAGTGATACTTTATCACTGAGTTTTCCTGTAATTCTTAAATCCAGTTCAGAATCTACTACACTGTTTTGATTATTCCCTACGCGTACACCTCTGGTAATACTTCCAGAAGTTTGCAGACCATCAAAAGGAATAAAGGTATTAACTGCAGTCGGTTGCTGTAGTGCCACTAATTGTTCTTGTCTACTGTCATTATCTAGAATAATACTAGGGTCGTAGAATTGATAGGACTTGGTAAGAAAATCAGGTAATGGTAAATAAGTGACATCTATAGAATCTGTACCTATTTCCGTTTTATTTTTAAAGGTTAAAATAGAAGTGGAAAAATTAACGCTGTAACGAGAACTGTCGATAGTCCTACCTATTTTATCCACTACTTTAAAATAAGCTGGATTGATACTTATAGAATCTAAGGGAATAGAATCCTTAACAGCAACACGTTTTTTTTTCAAGTTGGTATACTCTTGTGCACCACCTATTGAGCAGCAAAACACCAGAATAAAAAACAACTTCAACTTCATATGTACAGCATTTAAATATACTGGTATTACTTAAAACAGTTCCTCTTCAAAAATATTTCAAATAGCTAGTACAGAAACATGAAATGAGGATTAATTGCATAAAAAAACCTATCTGGAATTACCAGATAGGTTTTTTTATGTGTGAAGGTCTTCTTATTCAGATAAAGGCTTCATTTTAAAAGTATCCATAAATGCGGTGGTATAATTCCCCGCTACATAATCTGGCTCATCCATAAGTTGTCTGTGAAAAGGAATCGTAGTTTTAATTCCCTCTATGACAAACTCATCCAGCGCACGTTTCATCTTATCAATCGCCTCCTGACGTGTTCTTGCCGTTGTAATCAGCTTTGCAATCATCGAGTCATAATTAGGCGGGATAGAATATCCAGCATATACGTGAGTATCTAATCGAACACCATGACCACCAGGTGCGTGTAATGTAGTGATCTTCCCTGGAGAAGGGCGGAAATCATGATAAGGATCTTCTGCATTTATTCTACACTCGATAGAATGTAATGAAGGCTCATAATTCTTACCTGATATTTTTACTCCCGCAGCAACTAATATTTGCTCTCTAATAAGGTCAAAATCAATTACTTGCTCTGTAATAGGGTGTTCTACTTGGATACGAGTGTTCATCTCCATAAAGTAGAAATTACGGTGCTTATCTACAAGAAACTCTACTGTTCCAGCTCCTTCATATGCGATGTATTCTGCAGCTTTTACTGCAGCTTCACCCATTTCCTTACGTAATTTCTTAGTCATAAAAGGAGAAGGCACTTCTTCTGTAAGCTTCTGGTGACGTCTTTGTACAGAACAATCGCGCTCACTTAAATGGCATGCTGTTCCATAGCTATCTCCTACGATCTGGATTTCTATATGGCGTGGCTGTTCTATGAGTTTCTCCATATACATATCATCATTACCGAAGGCTGCTTTAGATTCGTTACGAGCGCTATCCCACGCGTCTTGAAGGTCTTCTTCTTTCCACACAGCACGCATCCCTTTACCACCGCCACCAGCAGTAGCCTTAAGCATTACTGGATAACCAGTTTCTTTTGCTACTTTGATACAATCTTCAAAATCTGCAATGATACCCTCAGATCCTGGAACGCAAGGTACTCCTGCGGCTTTCATAGTTTTCTTTGCTGTAGCTTTATCTCCCATTTTTGAGATCATCTCAGCACTAGCGCCTATAAACTTGATTTGGTGTTCTTCACAAATACGAGAAAAGTCTGCATTTTCAGAAAGGAATCCATATCCCGGGTGTATGGCATCTGCATTTGTAATCTCTGCGGCACTAATAATGTTAGACATTTTTAAGTACGATAGATTGCTAGGTGGTGGGCCTATACATACTGCTTCATCAGCAAATTTTACGTGGAGGCTTTCGGCATCAGCAGTAGAATAGACCGCTACTGTTTTGATTCCCATTTCCTTGCAAGTTCGTATAACCCTTAAGGCTATCTCACCACGATTTGCTATCAATATTTTTTTAAACATGATGTTTCTTTTTAATAAGGTACTGGTCATTAGTCTGCTCTAGTACTGCATCAAAATCAGCATAACTCGTTTCTGTTTCACTTTCGCAAAAGCAATAAGAAATCAGAGGCAAAACCAACACTAAGACATAAAAAATCCTTTTACTATTTAAGAAGGATCTACTAAAAATAATGGCTGATCAAATTCTACCGGGGAAGAATCATCAATAAGCACTTTTACTATCGTACCACAAACTTCACTTTCTATCTCGTTGAAAAGTTTCATAGCTTCGATAATACATAAGGTATCACCTTCTTTAATACTATCTCCTACCTCGACAAAAGAAGGCTTATCTGGAGAAGATTTTCTATAAAATGTTCCAATTATAGGAGATTTTACAGTGATGTATTTGTCCATACTTTCTACTGGAGCTGCTGCAGGGGCTTCACTTGCTGCTGGAGCTGCTTGTGCAGGAGCCGCTTGTTGAGCTGGAGCCATTTGCATAGGAGCTGCCTGCGACACATAAGTTACATCAGCATCACTTCCTGTTCTTATGGTGATTTTAATATCATCCATTTCTAATTTCACCTCACTTGCTCCAGATTTTGCAACAAATTTGATTAAGTTTTGTATTTCTTTAATGTCCATAAATAAGAGTGGTTATTAAGTTTAACTATCGTAAGCCCATGTTAATAAGATAGATCCCCAAGTAAATCCACCACCAAAGGCAGCAAAAACTAAGCGATCTCCTTTTTTCAACTGAGTCTCATATTCTTTTAATAATAGAGGTAGTGTGGCACTGGTCGTATTTCCATATTTATGGATATTCATCATCACCTTTTCTGCAGGAAGATTAATTCTTCTTGCAGTTGCATCTATGATGCGTTTGTTTGCTTGATGTGGCACCAACCAACTGATGTCTTCATTAGTGAGGTTATTGCGTTTAACAATTTGCTCTGAGACATCGGCCATATTTGATACCGCATATTTGAAAACATTTTTTCCATCTTGAAAGACGTAATGTTGTTTATTATCTACGGTTTCATGAGAAGCTGGTAACAAAGATCCACCAGCATCTATTTTAAGAAAGTTACGACCTATTCCATCACTACGCAGGATTTCATCTTCAAATCCATAATCTTCTAAATTAGGTTCAAAAAGAACTGCGCCAGCACCATCTCCAAAAATGATACAAGTAGCGCGGTCTTCGTAATTTATAATGGAGGACATTTTATCTGCCCCTATTAACAGCACCTTTTTATAACGACCAGATTCTATATAACTACTAGCGGTACTCATCCCATACAGAAAGCCTGAGCATGCTGCCATTAAATCATAAGAAAATGCATTCACAGCACCTATTTCTGAAGCGACATAAGCTGCGGTAGAGGCGACTGGCATATCTGGAGTTATTGTTGCAACGAGAACTAAATCTATAGTTGATACATCTAGCTTTGCACTCTTAATAAGGTCTTGCGCTGCTTGAATAGCGAGATAAGAAGTTCCTTTATCCTTATCCTTAAGAATACGGCGTTCTTTAATCCCGGTACGAGAAGTGATCCATTCATCGTTTGTGTCGACCATGGTTTCTAAAATAGCATTTGTAAGCCTATACTCTGGAGCATAGGCGCCTACTGCCGTTATCGCCGCTTTGATATTACTCATACTGGGGATTCTACTGGTTTAATTAGAGCGTGGAAAGCTAATAAAAAAGCTCTAGAAACCACAAAAAATGACACATTTTTAATAAAAACGTGTCATTTTTTTTGATTTCTTATAGAAAGCAATTGTTTTCTACGAAATATCTAATTATGAATTAAGCCTCAGCTACTTCAGTTTTGTCTATAACTACATTACCTCGGTAGTACAGTTTACCTTCATGCCAGTGTGCTCTGTGATAAAGGTGAGCCTCACCAGTTGTTGAATCTGTAGCAATTTGAGGAACTGTAGCTTTGTAGTGAGTTCTTCTTTTGTCTCTTCTCGTTTTCGAGATTTTTCTCTTAGGATGCGCCATGGCTATAAATTATTATCCGTTTTTAATTTCTTTAATGCGTCCCATCTGGGATCTATATCTTTACTCTTGCTTCTTTCTTCTGGCATTGAAACGCTTAACTCGTCCAATTTATCTAAAACGTCTGACTCTAAGGAACCGTCTTCAACACCTGGATGAACTCTTTTTTGAGGTATGGAAAGCACTAGCATTTCATACACATACTGAGCGATATTGAATTCATAGTCACCATGTGAAAGGATCAATAAGTCTTCATTATCATCATTAAAAGTATCTCCAAATTTGACGACCAGATCCATAGAAGCATCTATGTCTAGATCAAATGGCTCATTAGTTACATCGCAATTTAAATTAACTGATCCCGTAGCTGTTAAAAAAAGATCCATGATGGTGTTTCTTTTATTCAGCTCTGCATCAATTACTATTGACGAACTATTAAACTCTTCAAATCCAAAATTTTCAAAAAACGTATTATCGACCTCGTACTTAAACTGGTGTTTCCCTTGCTTTAATCCGGCAAAAGATAAAATAAAAGCTTTGAGTTCCATAAACCTACTCTTTCAAAGAGCGGGCAAAGATAATAAAAGATATTAAAAACCTAGTGTTAATATCACCTTCGTTTGCGAGAAAGTTTTTTCAACGGGTTTTCATTCAAGGTTTCATACTCTTTACGCTTTCGATGTATTTCAATTGCAGCATGAATTGCAGCGACAAATGATTCTGGATTTGCGGTTCCCTTTCCAGCAATATCAAAGCCTGTTCCATGATCGGGACTTGTTCTTACGTGACTGAGCCCTGCCGTATAATTGACACCATGACCAAAGGCTATCGTTTTAAAAGGTATCAATCCTTGGTCGTGATAACTTGCTAAAACAGCATCAAATTCTCTGTATTTTTTGTTTCCGAAGAAGGAATCTGCCGCATAAGGGCCAAAAATAATATTCCCATCTTCTCGTAATTGCTCTAAAGCAGGAATAAGTGTATCTTGATCTTCTGTCCCTATAACACCATTATCTCCTACGTGGGGATTAATTCCTAAAACGGCTATTCTAGGTTTACTAATTCCAAAATCCTTTTTAAGAGACTCTTTAATGGTTCCTATCTTGGTCATAATTAATTTTGCGTTAATAATTGAAGGGACATCTTTTACCGGTACATGGTCTGTTAGCAACCCTACCCGTAACTCATCAGAAACCATAAACATTAAGCTTTCTCCTTCCAGTTCTTGATTTAAATAATCGGTATGTCCTGGAAATTTAAAGTCTTCTGAATGAATTGATTCTTTATTGATAGGCGCTGTAACTAATACGTCTATTTTATTCTCTTTAAGAGCAGCAGTAGCTGCTTGTAAACTTCTTATAGCCAGCTTACCTGCCTCAGTACTTACCTTGCCCCAGTTAACTATAAATGGTTCTTTAATCAACCTCAATACATTAAACTTCCCTGGAACAACCTCGTCTAGAGAGGTAATACCGTGTATTTTAGTTTTCAAATCAAATGTTTTTGCATAGAAGGAGAGTAGTTTTGTACTTGCAAAAACTACTGGAGTGTACATTTCTAACATTCTAGGATCCTCAAATGCCTTTAGTATAATCTCTCCACCTACTCCATTAGGATCCCCTATCGTAATACCTACTTTGATATTCTCTTCCTTATTCATGTATTCCGCTATTTATGCCTTATTTTTGAAAGTATAAAAGTAAAGTTTTTTAACCAGTTATGTTTACAGGAATCATTGAGAGTGCCGCAAAAGTTGTCCAACTAAAAAAAAAGGATACAAATTTACATCTGAGTTTGCATTGTGATTTAACTTCAGAATTAAAAATAGATCAGAGTGTTGCTCATAATGGGGTCTGTCTTACCGTTGTTGCCATTGATGGAAATCAATATACGGTAACAGCCATTGAGGAAACTTTAAATAAAACTAATATAGGCCATCTACAAGAAGGCGATATAGTAAACATAGAGCGCGCCATGAAAATGAATGCACGTCTGGACGGACATATTGTACAAGGCCATGTGGATCAAACGGCTACTTGTACCGAAGTGATCAATAAAGATGGTTCATGGAGGTTTAGTTTTAAATACGATTCAAAGCTGAACAACGTAACTATTGAAAAGGGAAGTATTTGTATCAATGGAGTAAGCCTTACGGTAGTAGATTCCAGACTCGATTCCTTTTCAGTTGCGATCATTCCATACACTTATGAGCACACTGGATTCAAAACCTTATCAAAGGGTGATCAGGTAAATTTAGAATTTGACGTAATAGGAAAGTACGTAAAAAGACTGATGAGCCTTTAAGCAGCTTTTTTTAGTCTAGGCAGTGTTACATAGGCTATCATAACGATTGCTATGATCAATAAAATCCAAATATTAGTATCTAAAGGCACTAAAAGCCCAGGTGGAGAAGGACCATTTTTGCCGGGAACATTTGGCGGCGGTGGAACCCGCTGAAGCAACATCACGCAAAAAAAGTTAAAATTTGTTAATATCATGTTCATCATTGTCGGTTGCGAATGTAAAAATTAAAATGAAATACGGCAAAAAAGATGTGTCATCTGTTGATTATATTTTTATTTGCTGTATTTCGTCGGTGTTTTTTATTTTTTAAACGGTAATTAAAAACGACAAATAAAATTAAGTAAACCATTATCACTAAATTCTACCTGTTCAAGCGCTCAAAAATGGAAACTTCACAGTTGTATTAACGTAAAAACATCAGTTTTAGTTCTCCTTTAAAAAAAAAGACATTTTTAGTCAAAATATAGCGGTCCGTTTTAGAATTAAAACGGACCGCTATTTTATACTGTTAAGATACTATCATACTATATTCTAGAAGCAAGAATTAACGCGTTATATAAGTTGACCATTTTACCGGAAACTGTTATTTCACCAAATGCTTTGGTGTCTTCTGCATCACCACCTAACACCACTCTGGCACTGGTTGTTAAACCACTGTCCATAATGACATGCTTTACTTGTGAAGCGGTTAGTTTAGGATATTGAGATCTAATCACCGCAGCTACACCTGCTACAGCAGGAGAAGCCATAGAAGTACCACCTATACTATTGTATTCATTATCGATCCATGTAGAATAAATAGCAACTCCAGGAGCAAATACATCTACACTACTCTTACCGTAGTTTGAAAAATTTGCTACTAAACCAGAGCCGTATTCAAAATTCAATGCTCCTACGGTTAAAAAATTATCAGAGATCTCTGCACCAGCAAGAACTTGATCTTGTGGATATACCTGAGTAAAATCAGTATCAATTCCTTCATTACCCGCGGCATTTACAAAAAGTACGTCTTTAGATTCGGCATATTTGATCGCGTCCCAAACCCACTGTGCATTTGGGGAGTGGTATTTTCCAAAACTTCCATTAATTATTGTAGCTCCATTATCTGCAGCATAACGTATGGCTTTAGCAATATCTTTGTCATACTCGTCTGCTTGAGAAACAGCTCTTAGCACCATGATCTCCACATTATTTGCAACACCGTTTACCCCTAGACCGTTATCGCGCTCTGCAGCGATGATTCCTGCCACGTGGGTACCGTGAAAAACATCTGCTTTTTCTGGATCTGGACCTGAATATTCATTGTTCCCATATACTGGAGTGTCCCACACATAAGGATCGTCATTAAGGATGTCCATACGGTAATTAGTCTTTAACTTTTCACCATTAAGAAGCGCTGTAGCGTCAGCAATGATCTTGGTTAAAGTTTCTTTTGCATCCTTAGTATCTTTTAATCCTTGAGAATAAATATAAGCCAGTAACCCTTTTGCGTTTACAACAGCTTCATCATCAGACTTTATTGCTTCTAGTTCTGTTGGAGTATATGTGGCTTTACCTAGATGAGCTGCTATAACTTTATCTGCTCCATTTACTTGTTGTAAAATTTGCTCGTATTGCTGTTTTCCTTGCTGTGCTTCCTCAAGTTTTTGATCATATTCCTTTTGTGCTTTGGCAACTATGTCTGCGGGAAGCTTTGCTTTATCTCTTACGATACGCTCGTATTCTAGGTTTTCATCTACGATATCTCCTAGAAAGTTCCATCCGTGAACATCATCAATATAGCCATTGTTATCGTCATCTTTCCCGTTATTAGGAATTTCATCCGTATTGGTCCAGATCACTCCATCCAGATCTTCGTGCTCGATATCAATACCAGAGTCAATTACCGCTACTACCACAGTTTTACCTTTTTTACCTTTGAGCAATTCTGTGTATGCTTTATCGATACTCATTCCAGGAATGGTATCTGTAACAAGGTCATAGTCTTTCCAGTTTTTTGCCTGCACCTCCGTGAGTGCTTGCGTTTTTAAAGGTATACTGTCTATATTTCCTATAGGTGGCGAGACTATTGCTCCACCACTACCACAACTAGCTAATAAACCTGCTGCTGCAATGGTTAACAAAGTCGATTTAAAATTTGAATACTTCATTTGTTATTAATTATTGAGTTCATTTAATTTTTAAAATAAGTCTTTAAAAGTAAAGGTTTGGTCTAATCTCACCCCTTTATCAGTGTGTTTTACAGTGATGATTTCGTTAAAAGGGTCATGCTCTAAAATAAGGTAATAGCCTTTAGTTGCCGCCTCATTAAGAAATTTTTCTTTTTCTCCAAGCGTCAATAATGGTCTGGTATCGTACCCCATCACATAAGGTAATGGCAGGTGTCCTGCTGTAGGAAGCAAATCTGCCATAAATACAAATGTCTTATCTCCCATATGAATATGAGGAATCATCATTTTTTCTGTATGGCCGTCTACAAATAAAATATCAAAGTCCATTTCGTTTTGTTTCTCATAGGTACCGTTCTGAGAAATAAAGTTCAACTGCCCATTTTCTTCTATAGGCTTTATGTTTTCTGATAAAAAACTAGCCTTCTCCCTATCGTTAGGATGTGTAGCCAAGTTCCAGTGACTGGAGTTGGTGTGGCATACCGCTTTCGCGAAAGCGGGCTCTAAAAAATCTCCTGTGCTACTTTTCTTAATCACACCTCCACAATGATCAAAATGCAAGTGCGTCAAAAATACGTCTGTAATATCATCCCTAGAAAACCCTTTTTCCTTTAATGAGCTGTCCAGATCAAATTTGTGATCCATATAATAGTAGCCAAAAAACTTCTCTGACTGCTTATTTCCCATTCCGGTATCTATAAGCGTCAGTCGATCTCCATTCTCGATAAGAAGGCATCTTGCTGCCATATCAATCATGTTGTTAGCGTCTGCTGGATTAGTACGGGTCCATAAAGTTTTAGGCACCACACCAAACATGGCACCGCCGTCCAACTTAAAATTACCGGATTCTATAGCGTGTATTTTCATAGGATATGCAAAATACAAAATCAACTCTAATAAAAGAATGGCTTTAAACATTAATACTTATTTTGATAAGTGGGTTTAAGCTTGTAAGGCTTCTTCTCTAACTACAATTTTGGAGAGTCTTTTACCAAAGTCTAACAGCTGTTTGATTTCCTTCACTCCAGCAGTATGCTGCGATTTAAATACCAATAAAGAAATGCCGTCAGACTCCACATGATAATAGGTATTGCTTTCAAAAAATCGCACCAGGTCATCGGTAAAATAATCTTGAACCAATTTGGGATCATCTCCTAACAAATAGAAGCGCTTAGAAAAATCAGAATGATTATCTATTGGGATATCGTTATAACCAGCTATAGCATAAACGCGCTCAAGGAAACCTTCACTGTCTAAGGTAAATTCTGGAATCTGATGATCAAATTTTATATGAAGCATGGTGGTACGCACGTCTTCTTTGGCAATAAATTCTCCCTCAGAGTAATGAATGTCAAAAACAGCAAAAGAAGCATCTTTATTGAATAACCTGTTGTATATTTTTTCAATACGCTTGGTTCTAAAGTATCTAAAACCATCCAGCACCTCTGTATCTTCTTTTACGTCGGCCTCGTAATTCAATTTATAATCATCAGCAATATCTTGAAGTCTGGTCTGTCTTTTAGTTAGGTTATCGGTAAGGAATGGAATTCCTGGGATCAACCTCCTTAGAGCAAAAGGATGCTCTGATTCTGTGCCGTGAAGATCTAAGCCTATCAACTCCAGGTGCCCACCTCGTTTGTGAAAGACATCTTGATAAGCACTCAAATTTTCCATCACGGTATGATCGACAAACTCACAGAGGGAAAAGTCTACCACAACATCTTCACTTTCTGGAATAGCATTTAATTTTTCTTTGAGCTTATAGAAGTTTAGAAAAGTACAATAGTGTTTTACATTGATATAATAATGTAGACCACCTCGCTTTTCTTTAAACATCAATACATTAGGCTTGCTCCAATTTTTGATAAAAAGCTCTAAATCTTTATTAATAATCACGTGAATGATAAATGTCATCAATACGCCTGCCAAAATCCCAGAAATCAACCCGACAAATAGGGTGACTAGTAAAGTGGTAGAAAAAATAAGGAGCTGCTCTTTACCTATCCTAAAAATCTTAGCTACATTTCTTGGTGAGGCCAGGTTATAACCGGTATAAACCAGGATGGCCATCAATGCCGGCAACGGAATACGAGTGAGTTGGGTACTAAAAAGCAATATAAAAATCACTAAAAAAGTAGCATGGGCAAAGTTGGAAGAGCGGTTACTACCGCCATTATTTACATTTACCGAACTGCGGGCAATTACCGTAACTACATTAAGACCACCTAAAAATCCGCTTCCTATAGTTGCGAGACCTAATGCTTTTAAGTCTCGATTTACATTAGAGCGTCTTTTTTCAGGATCTAATTGATCTACTGCCTTGATACTTAACAAAGACTCTATACTAGCGATCAAAGTAATTGCAAGCACACTGCCCCAAAAGCCAAAAGATCCCAAAAGATCAAAATCTGGAGTAGGAATATCAGAAATAATTTGAGCTCCGGTAGGAATATCTGCAATCATATATGCAGGATCTACGGGGTGAGGTTGCTGCAATACCAATTCATAAAAATAGCTGAACCCTATAGAGAGCAGTACAATCCACATGGGTGCTGGAATGAGGTGAAAGTATTTGTTGCGTATTTTAGGGTAGAAAATCATAATACCCAATGCTAAAATACCTGCGATGGCCGCATAGGTAAAACCAGAATGATCATAAGAAAAAGCACCTATTACAGTAGAAGGAATCGCGAGTAAATAATCCACACTGCCGTCTAGTTGTATTTGATTCCCCATCATGATATGGAACTGTTTGCCCAGAATAATAAGGCCTATTGCCGCAAGCATTCCTTGAATAGCGCTGGACGGAAAGAAATCTGCCAATTTACCCATTCTTAAAAATCCCAATAGGGTAAGCAATATTCCAGAACATATGATTGCTGCATAAGTTCCATTTAATCCTAAAGTCGCCACAGCGACTAAAATAACTCCTACCAGTCCGTTTCCAGGTCCAGAAATAGTGACGTGGCTTCCTCCTAAAATAGAGACTAAAACACCTCCCACCACCGCTGCAATGACACCCGAAATAGGTGGCGCATCACTAGCCATAGCGAGCCCTAAACCTAAGGGCAAGGCTATAAGACTTACAACAAAACCACTAAAAATGTTTTTGGGCAATGCCTTAAAAAATCCTTTAATGTCTGTTTTCTTCTTTGTCATCTAACTATGAGTACATCAGTAGGTAATTCTTTTAAAATATATTCCAGATCATGTGGAAAAAATCTGTTTAAAAAAGTAGATTTCTTAGGTCCGTTCATAACCAGAAGGTCAGCACGTGCTATTTGTGCGTAATGGCCTATAGAATAACCTCGTTTTCCAAAAATAGCTTGTGTTTCTATATGAATAGCTTTCTTCTGTTCTTCAGGAATATCGCTTAAAATCCCTCGCACTCTTGATTCTTCCTGCCTTTTTAACTTTTCTTTAAGCAGGTTTGCTTTGCGCAAACTTTGATCATCATCAATTTTAATAGATATTTTTTGTTGATCAATTTCTTCTACAATAGTGAGTTGATTGCTGCCTAGACTGTGAGCTACATAAAAAGCAGTTTCTATGGTGCGCTCCGTATGCGCATCTTTTAAACCGTTAACGACTAAGTGCTTACAAGCTTTTCTAACCACACTAGGATTGGTAATTAGAAGTACGGAGCAAGTAGCTTTTCTAGTAATTTTACGAGCGATAGAACCTAAATAAAATTTTACAAATTTCTCCTGTTTTAATGCTCCTAATAAAAGTAAGTCTATACGATATTCTTGAACCGCTTGTAAAATAACTTCCACCGGCTCTCCTTCTTTAAAGAGGAGCTCGTAGGATAATTGCGATTGATTACAATTTCCTATAAATTGATCAATGATCTGTATTTTTTCTGGGCTTCCTTTACCTACGTGAATAAGTAATAATTTTGCTCCCAACATACAACTTAGTCTAGCGGCTTCACTTACGTTTGCTTCTAAAGTAGGGGAAAATGCGATTCCTATCGCTATGTTTTTAAATGAGGGATCACTCAACGCTTAATATTTGTTAAAAATCATAAATATAGGGTTAATTATTGCGTGTTTCGCTTTCGCGAAAGCGGAACAACTATAATACCTGTAAAAAAGGTCGTAATTTTCCCCAAAAATTAAAATATGCTAGAATTAGCAGGAATTATCATATTAGGAATACTGGCACAGTGGATGGCATGGAGGCTTAAGATCCCTGCTATTCTTCCACTTATTATTATAGGTTTACTTGTCGGCCCTATAGCTACCTTATATATGGACGCTAAAATTATAGAACCCATATGGAATGGAGAGAAAGGCTTGTTTCCGGGAGACAGCTTATTTTATTTTGTTTCACTGGCGATCAGTATCATATTATTTGAAGGCGGACTAACTCTAAAGCGCGCCGAAATACTAAATACAGGACCTGTAATAGGTAAGTTAATCTCTATTGCTGTGCTGATCACTTTTATAGGTGGTGGTTTGTCAGCACATTATATTTTTGGATTGAGCTGGAAAATCTCTTTGCTTTTCTCTGCCCTTATTATTGTAACTGGACCTACTGTAATCACTCCTATCCTTAGAAATATTCCTCTTAAAAAAGACCTGAGTTCTATCTTGAAATGGGAAGGGATTCTTATAGATCCTATAGGTGCGTTGTTTGCTGTATTGGTTTTTGAGTTTATTAGTGCTGGTGCTGGTGGCGAATTCACCTTAGTAGCTTTAGAAGAATTTGGTAAGATCGTTTTATTCGGTTTTACTTTTGGTTTTTCTTTTGCACATGCCCTGGTATTTTCTATTAAAAAGAAACTCATTCCTCATTATTTATTGAATGTCTTTACTCTAGCAGCAGTGCTAGGAGTTTTTGTATTGAGTGATGCTTTTGCACATGAATCTGGGTTACTTGCTGTTGTAGTGATGGGAATGGTAATGGGTAATATGAATTTACCCAACCTTAAAGAATTGCTTTACTTTAAAGAATCACTGAGTGTATTGCTTATCTCTATACTCTTTATATTGCTGTCTGCAAACATCAACATGGAAGATCTCTACTTGATCTATAGATGGGAAACTGCTGTTCTATTTGCCATCATAGCATTTGTCATTAGGCCATTAGGTGTGTTTGCTAGTTCTACCAATAGCGGTTTGCAAACCAACGAAAAACTGTTTATTTCTTGGGTAGGACCACGTGGTATTGTTGCTGCTGGTATCGCCTCATTATTCGGTTCTAAACTGGTATCTCAAGGCGTTGAAGGAGCAGAATACATCACCCCGCTAGTTTTTATGATCGTACTAGGTACGGTATTGCTCAATGCTACTACGGCACGACTGTTTGCAAAAATGGTAGGTGTATTTCTTGAGAAATCTAACGGTATCATGATCGTAGGGGCCTCAAAATTCTCTAGAATTATTGCTTCTTACCTAAAGGATCATGGGCGTAGTGTGGTTTTAGTAGATACCAATGCGAGCAATATACGTGTTGCAAAAGAACAAGGACTAGACGCTATAACAGCAGACATTTATTCGGACTCCATATCTGATGATATTGAATTTAACAACATAGGCTTTTTATTAGCGCTTACTGGTAATTCACAAATTAATGACTATGCTTTGGAACGTTTCAGCGAGCGTTTTGGTGAGAATGGAGCTTACCGATTAGTGCACTCTACCGAAATCAACAACCCTAATAAAAACTCTGATGCTGGTTTATTTTCTGCAACAGATGATTATGTAAACATGATGGAGGTGGCTCGATATCACGGTAAAATTCATGAGATGGCCATCAAATCTCAAGATCATTTTAAAGGACTTATAGAAATTACAAAGACCGATAATGATATCATCCCACTATTTGTAAGAAACGATAATAAGATCGATATCATCCCATCCATGGCGCTCGATTTAGAGATTGAAGAAGGCAGTGTGCTTGCTTACCTCGGGAAAGAAATAATAGAAAAAGAAACTGGAGAAGTAATTATGGATAAAGAATCCTCCTAAAACATTCTACTAACCAAAACAACAAAGCCTCATCGTATCGATGGGGCTTTGTTGTTTATATGCTTTGATATGACTACAAGTGCGGGATAAACTTCAAAAAAAGCGGTATTTTATTTATAACTTAATCGTTCAGTTTTAAGACCGCCATAAATGCCTGTTGTGGAATTTCTACATTACCCACTTGACGCATGCGTTTCTTTCCTTTCTTTTGCTTTTCAAGAAGCTTACGCTTACGAGAGATATCTCCACCATAACATTTTGCTGTTACATCTTTACGTAAAGCTTTGATCGTTTCACGAGCAATTATTTTTGCTCCTATCGCCGCCTGTACCGGTATATCAAATTGTTGTCTCGGAATCAATTCCCGCAGCTTTTCTACCATCTTTTTACCGATGTTATAAGCATTATCAGCGTGAATCAATGCACTCAAGGCATCAACAGTCTGTGCGTTTAATAAAATATCTACTCGTACTAATTTTGATTCTCGCATCCCGATAGGTGCGTAATCAAAAGAGGCATAACCTTTAGAAACGGTCTTCAACCTGTCATAAAAATCAAAAACGATTTCTGCAAGTGGCATGTCAAAAGTCAATTCTACACGCTCTGTGGTTAAATACGTCTGATTGGTCACTATACCTCGTTTCTCGATACATAACGACATCACATTACCCACAAAATCAGCTTTTGTAATGATGGTAGCTTTGATATAAGGCTCTTCTACTCTATTCAAACTAGAAGGATCTGGAAGATCTGTTGGGTTATTTACAATAAGGATCTCCTCTGGATTCTTATGCGTATAGGCATGATAAGACACGTTAGGAACTGTGGTAATAACGGTCATGTCAAATTCGCGTTCCAGTCGCTCTTGGATAATTTCTAAGTGCAACATACCTAAGAACCCACAACGGAATCCAAAACCTAAAGCTGCACTACTTTCTGCTGCAAAAACTAAAGATGCGTCATTGAGTTGGAGTTTTTCCATACTGGATCTCAAATCTTCATAATCCTCAGTATCTACTGGATAAATACCAGCAAAGACCATAGGCTTTACATTTTCAAATCCACCTATAGGATTTGTAGTTGGATTTGCATGGTCTGTAATCGTATCACCTACTTTTACTTCTTTGGCTTCTTTGATACCGGTAATAAGATAGCCTACATCGCCAGTTTTTATTTCTTTTTTAGCAACTTGAGTGAGTTTTAAAGTCCCCACCTCATCAGCATAATAGCTTTCTCCTGTAGCGACAAACTTAATGTGCTGTCCTTTTTTTATAGAGCCATTGATCACTCTAAAAATAGTCTCCACTCCACGGAACTGGTTGTACTGGGAGTCAAAAACGAGCGCTTGTAGCGGTTCATCTGGATTCCCTTTAGGAGCAGGAATTTTTGCTATAATAGCATCTAAAATTTCTTGAATTCCTTGTCCTGTTTTAGCACTGGCAGGAATAACATCACTAGGATCACAACCTAATAAATCTACGATATCGTCTGTTACTTCTTCTGGATTGGCACTAGGAAGGTCTATTTTATTAAGCACAGGAATAATTTCCAAGTTGTTTTCTAAAGCGAGGTAAAGATTAGAAATGGTTTGTGCTTGTATACTTTGTGCCGCATCAACGATAAGTAAGGCACCTTCGCAAGCGGCTATGGAACGCGATACCTCATAAGAAAAGTCAACATGTCCAGGGGTATCAATCAAATTTAAAATATATTGTTCCCCATCTGGAGCCGTATAATCCATTTGAATCGCGTGCGATTTTATCGTTATCCCGCGTTCTCTTTCTAGATCCATACTGTCCAGCAACTGCGCTTGAGATTCCCGCTTTGTAACCGTGTGCGTAGCATCTAACAGCCTGTCTGCCAGTGTACTCTTGCCGTGATCAATATGTGCGATGATACAAAAATTACGTATATTCTTCATAGTCCTTACAATAGGGTGCAAATATAATCTAAAACATCACGGGAAGTTTTATTGATGTTTGGTATTTTAGCTTGTCATTAAATTCTTAGAATGAAATATTTACCCTTTTTTATTTTTCTCCTAGTCCTTAGTACGACCGCTCAAAATGATCTTACAGGAAATGTATGGACTAAAGAGAAAGTCGCCATCCCCTATGCCACTGTTGTAACTTTTAAAATGCCTGACAGCACCTTTTACAAAGCAACGGCAACAGATGAAAAAGGAACGTTTAAATTCAATAATTTTGAGCAGGGAGCATACACCTTTCAGTTTTCTTCTGTTGGATATGTGACGCTTTCGCGAAAGCAAAACATTACTGGCTCTGGGAAAATAGGAGATTTCTTTCTTGACGAAGATACCGAACAATTGGAGGCTGTCGTGGTAACCGCAAGCAAACCTACTATAGATAAAAAGACCGATAGATTAATTTTTAATGTAGAAAATACCGTCTTAAGTACGGGAAACACTCAAAACCTATTGAAAAAGACACCTGGAGTCTTTGAAATGGAAGGAACCTACATGGTTCAAAATTCGCCCGCGGTGATTTATATCAACAACAAGCGTGTGTACCTGACTAGTGATGAACTGAGTACATTACTACGCAGTTATAGCGCTGACAATATCAAGAGTGTAGAGGTCATTACAAACCCGCCGGCGAGTTATGATGCAGAAGGTGTTGCCGTGATCAATATCAATACTTCTAAAGGTATTTCACTAGGTTATAAAGGAAATGTAAACGGAGAATGGACCCAAGGAACCTTTACTAAATACCAAGTAGGAAGCTCCCATTTTTACAAGAACAACTGGCTTAATGTGTATGCCAATTACAACTTTAACCCTAGGAAAGACTTCAAGTTTGACGACTCACAAATAGGTTTCTTTAATCCAGATGGCAGTAGGTCAGAAAGGTGGTTCACAGAACTAGAAAAAGTAGATCGCAGTGCAGCTCATAACTTCAATACCATTGTTGATATTAACGTAGATAAGAAAAACGCTTTAAGCTTTTCTGGTAATTTTAGCACCAACCAAAATAACGATGTCAATTATCAAAATGAGACGCTCATTTTACCAGATGGAGGAACGAGCTTTTCTGGATTTAACGCGGACTCTCAATTTGAGAAAAATAGAACTAATGGCTTTGTAAACGCACAGTGGCAGCACAGTCTTAATGAAAACGGTGCTTCTCTAACTTTAGAAGGGAATTACATTTTTACCAATAGCGATCAACTACAAGGTTTAAGCACCCGATTTTTTGACAACAATCAGGCGACGACAGGAACAAACAGTTTTTTAACTGATGCCCTTCAAGAAATCGATATTTATACCGCAAAATTAGATTACAATACCTCTATAGGAAATTATGCCTTTAGTACGGGTTTAAAATTCTCCAACGTTGCTTCAAGCAGTTCACAAAATTTCTTTGATACCAATAGTGGCGTTGTTTTTGACCCCGCAAAATCTGATTTATTTCTTTATGACGAAAATATTTTTGCTGCCTACGCACAAATAGATCGCAGTTGGGAAAAATGGTCGTTTGCCGCTGGATTGCGCGCAGAACAGACTGATGTAGAGGGAATCTCAGAGTCTCTAGGCCAAGTGAATACCCAAGAATACCTGGAGTTATTCCCTAATCTAGCACTGACCAACCAATTTAACGAGAATAATTCTTACACTTTAAGCTATAAAAGATCCATTGATAGACCTCGATACGCAGACTTAAATCCGTTCCGTACTTTTATAAATGACTTTAATTTTAATACTGGAAATCCTAATCTGCAACCAGCATTCAATAACAAATTCACCTTAAGCTGGAACCATAAAAACACCTGGTTTTTAGACACTTATTTTCTGTATACCGCAGACATGTTAAACGACGTACCTTTTCAAAACAATACTACTAATGTATTGAACTCACAGAGCATCAACTTGAACTATGAATTACAGTACAGCATAGACGCTGCCACTTACCAATATGTAAATAGCAGCTGGTATACGGGAATCAGTACAAGTTTGTTCTACATGGAAAATGAAACCAGAGCAATTCAATCTGGAGGAGTTGATGTGGTCAATTCTACTACTGGATTCTACCTCAACTCCTTTAACAGATTTAACCTTGCAGATAACCGAACCTTATCTATGGATGTAGACGTCACCTATTTATCGAGCATCCTCTTTGGAACTTATGAATGGGGAGATTCTTTAGGCGTTAACATGAGTTTTAATAAGAGTCTCTGGAACAGAAGAGCACAACTCACTCTGGCTTTTACTGATATTTTTAGAACACAAAACCAAAGAATGACCACCCGTTATTTAAATCAAGATAATTTCTACCTGAGCTTGCCAGAAACGAGAACAGTAAGTGTGGGCTTTACTTATAACTTCGGTAATTTCAGACTGGAAAATAATGAGGTGACTACTCCTGAAGAACAAAATCGCACCACTAAAAAAGAACGCGGACTTTAAGAGAAAGAGATGCAATTACTTTGCTAGGCGCATTTTTAATCAAGACTTTACCTGCAATAAAATTGGAATTCAAAAACTCTAATTCCCAGTTATTTATTCGAGGCTGCGCGGTATGACTATAGAGTCAGGACTTCTGTTAAAATAAAATTTTATATCTAAAAATACACCTAATAGATAGGTCCTAAATAAACTCTCTAAACTAAAAGTTTTTCCCTTTTTTCCAAAGGGAAAACAGGTTAGCGACGATCGAGGCTAAGCCGAGAGAGCGATCCAAAAGGCTTTCCATTTGAGAAAAGGGTTGATATATCGTCGATTTTAGAAAACAAAATTCCTGTTTAAACATCCCACTTTCCAGCATCAAAAAAGACTTTCCATTTCTGGAAAGCCTTTTTAAATAAATCAAATTGTATTTTTAAAACTTGTAATTCAATCCTACTAAATAATACGACTGCAACTTATTATCTACTGTATCAAATGTAAGTGGAGTTGCCCCCACAGCAAGGTTGTTATTTTGAAAGTTTAACGCTTCTTGTTTGTTACCTCTTATACCAAACTCAAATCCTACACCTATATTCTTCCAGATGGTATAACCAAAAGAGTTGATCCATGTATAATTAGAAAGGTTGCTACTTTTGTAACTATAAAACATAGAAAGGTTGGTTTTAAAACTCACCTCACCAATGCTACGGGTATAATCGGCTACTACTTTTGCTCCTATAGAAGATTCAAAAACAGGGTTGTTTGTTGCAAATACAAAGTTGTAGTTTAAAGGGTGAACAACCACTACCAGATTATTAGCAGGAGTCCAAGTACCACCGACCCCTATATCCAAATAGCCAGGATCATTAAAATTGTTAAGAATAGTAGTACGGTATTCTCCCAAAGTAGAAATGGCTATTTTTTCAGTTAATTTATAACCGTAAAGAGTAGAAATATTAAAAACGTCAGTTGCTTCTTGAAAACTATCATCATCTGTTGGATCGTCTCTATCATCAAATTTCACCCATCCTAAATTGACATTCAAGGAGTTTCTCCAGAAGTATTTAGGTTGTTTGAGGTTTGCAAAAGAGTTGATTGTCAATCCTATATTTCCAGAAGATACATTAGCATTCCCTTGAGAATACCAGTTGCTAAATTCAGAGAGGTTGACACCTACCGTACCAAAAGCGCCATATTTCCAGCCAGGAATAGCTTCTATCTTGGACTGGATCTCATTTACTCTTGATTGAATTTGAGCTATAGAATCTTTCTTTACTTTTCTCATAGCTTTCAGTTCTTGCTCTGTTTGAGCAAAAGACATGCCTACTGAAAATACCAGTACAAGACTGAACAGTATTTTTTTCATAATAAAATATTAGTTGAATTTTGGACAAATATAGGTATACCTTAAAATAAATCGAAAACAGGAATCTATTTATAAGTGCGAGCCGCTACCTTTATACAAAATCACTAATCTTGCTTTTTGTAACTCTCTTTTAAGATGTAAATATCTTCTATTAACTTCTCGACATCTTCTGGATCTGTACCGTCATAAGAGCGACTTCTCAGCCTTCCCTCTTTATCAACAAGCAAGAAATTCTCTGTATGGATCAATGCGTATTCTCCACCGTATTTATTCTTTTTTGCCGCGAGATAAGATTTGCGAGCCAGATCATAGATTTGCTTGCGATCACCGGTCACTAAATTCCACTTAGTATCCATCACTCCTTTTTTTACCGCATACTTTTTAAGCACTGCTACAGAATCTATTTCTGGAGTGACACTATGAGATAAAATCAGTACTTCAGGGTCATTTTTAAACTCTTCCTGAACCAACATCATATTCTTAGTCATAATAGGACATATAGTAGGACAAGTGGTAAAGAAAAAGTCTGCCACATAAATCTTACCCGTGTAATCCTCTTGAGTTATGGTATCTCCATTTTGATTTATTAATTCAAAAGGAGCTATTTTATGGTACTTTTTGACAAAAAGCATGGAATCGTCTACCAGAGTAGGGTCAAATTTATCTGGCTGGAGAATAGAGAGCGTTTTTTCTGGTGTAAGTGCGTACTGAAAAGAAACCATAATAGCACTGCACAAGACAAACATAAAAAGAATGCGCCACTTATTTTTATTCAAAAATTGAAGCATAGATGATACTTTTTTGCAAAATTACGACCTAATTACCCTAATATGGAATGTTTTGTAACTTTCCTTGCTAGAAATTTCCATAAAATGAAGAGTTTTAAAATATTAATTTTGGTGTGTTTTGTTCTCGCTATCCACTCGACCAGCTTAGGGCAAGTAACAAACGCAGCAGCACAACAAACACTTGCCGCTTATGCCCAGCCAGGAGTAGATGCTTGCCTCTTAAAATCTTCTTTGATCCACCCGACCTTACGCAGTATACATCAAGCTACTGCAAATTACGATCTTAAATACGTACGTCTAGAACTCGATACCGACCCAGATGTTGCCGTTATTTCTGGAACGGTTACCTCACATTTTGAAGCAGTAGGTGCCATCAACCAAATAACCTTTGACCTGGCTTCTAATATGAATGTAAGCCAAGTCACACAAAGAGGTGTCGCACTTACCTATACTAATAATGGAAATGACGAACTGGTTATCGACCTGCCTGTAACGCAAAATAATGGCGTTTTAGATAGTTTAAGTGTGACCTATAGCGGTAACCCTATCGCCAGCGGATTTGGAAGTTTTGCACAAACCACGCATAATAATGTCGGAATTATATGGACTCTTTCTGAGCCTTATGGAGCCAAAGCCTGGTGGCCCTGCAAACAAGACCTTAACGATAAAATTGATCAAACAGAAGTCATTATACATACACCCGCAGGAAACACAGGTGTCTCTAACGGCTTGCTCCTGTCAGAAACTACAACACCCACTGGAAAAAGGTTCAGATGGCAACACAACTATCCCATTCCTGCTTATCTGATTGCTATTGCGGTAACTAATTATGCCCGATATACCGATCTAGTTGGGAGCGGGTCAACGGCTTTACCTATAGATAATTATGTGTATCCCGAAGATCTCGCAACGGCACAGGCAAGTACTGCGGTAACCGTTCCTATTATGAATTTCTTTGAAACCACCTTTGGACCCTATCCCTTTAGAAGTGAAAAATACGGTCACGCGCAATTTGGCTGGGGTGGCGGCATGGAGCACACCACCATAAGTTTTATGGGTAACTTTAGTCGTGGATTAATTGCTCATGAACTGGCACATCAGTGGTTTGGAAATAAGGTGACTTGTGGCAGCTGGCAAGACATATGGCTCAATGAGAGTTTTGCTACTTATGCCACAGGATTGACCGTGGAACATCTGGACGGAGCGAGCGGTTTTAAGTCTTGGCGCATCAATGCAAATAATCGAGCCACCACTCCTACAAACGGGAGTGTTTATGTCCCCGCCCAAGATACCTTGAGTGTAGGACGTGTATTTAACGGCAATCTCTCTTATTACAAAGGCAGCATGGTATTGCATATGTTACGTGAAAAAATAGGTGCTGCCGATTTCCAACAAACACTTCAAAACTACTTGAACGACCCACAACTGTCCTTTAATTATGCAAAAACACCAGATTTTAAAGCTATAGCCGAATCTACTAGCTGGCAAAATCTGACCGAGTTTTTTGCCGACTGGATTTATGGAGAAGGCTATCCGCAGCACAGCATCAACTGGTCAGTAACTCCTACTGGAATCACAATGGACTACCAGCAGCTGCCCAGTCACAGCTCGGTAAGTTTATTTGAGGTAGCTCTTCCTGTTAAAATTACAGGAGTCGCTGGTCAAGAACAATGGGAAGTATTGCACATCGATCATCTTAATGAAAACTTTAGCATCAGCGTTCCTTTTAGCGTTGTCACCGTAGAAATAGATCCAGATGTAAACACTATAAGCAAGAATAATACGGCTACACTTGGTATAGGTGACGCTTTCGCGAAAGCGGAATTTCAACTATTCCCCAACCCTACTTCCAACACTTTTCAAATTAGTACAGAACATACTGTTTTGACAGATCTTAAAATCTATGACCTTCATGGAAGGTTGATTATAGATTATAAAAACCAATTGCATGAACGTCCTGCGATGGTTTTTACAGCGCCACAAATCAGTGGTATTTACTTTATAAAACTCGCCTCAGAAAAAGGTGTGGTCACCAAGAAACTAATGGTACGCTAAATCTATACTAGCATTATGCCAACTGTCCTGAATGACCTATTTTTGCGGCTCTTAAATTAAAATATATGCATCCTACGGTTGTTCTGATTATAAATTTCTTAATGAGTCTTTCCCTACTTATTGTTTTACATGAGTTGGGGCATTTTATTCCTGCTCGACTTTTTAAAATACGAGTAGAAAAATTCTATCTCTTCTTTGATATCAAGTATTCTCTATTTAAAAAGAAAATAGGTGATACGGTATACGGTATAGGCTGGCTGCCTCTAGGAGGTTATGTAAAGATCTCTGGAATGATCGATGAGAGCATGGACAAAGAGCAAATGGCTCAAGAACCTAAAGAATGGGAATTTAGATCCAAGCCAGCGTGGCAGCGACTCATCATCATGTTAGGTGGAGTTTTTGTCAATGTAGTAGTGGGATTCTTTATCTACATCATGTTGTTTTATGCCAATGGTTCTAATAAAGCTACCGGATCAGATTATAAATTTGGCTTTGGAATACCTCCAGTCCTGGAAGAAATAGGTTTTGAACAGGGAGATCAAGTTTTATTAGTTAATGGTGACACCATTAACATCGCTCAAAACCTTATTAACAGAATGGTTTTTAGAGATGTAGCTTCAGTTACTGTATTAAGAAATGGAAATCCAGTAAACATTAGTATCCCAGAAGATATAGGGAATCGTGTTTTTGAGGCAGATATTATGGGCCCGCTAGAGCCTAGATTTCCTTTTGAAGTGAGCGAGGTGGCTCAAGGAACTAAAGCCGATTCTATAGGCTTACAACCGGGGATGACTATTGTTGAAATGGCAGGCTACCCTATTAAGTACAATTCAGATTATACCTATGCCATTAACCATAAAATAACTGATAGCATTCCGTTTGTTATTAAATATCAAGATAAAAATGGAGTTGTAGAGAGTAAAACCATTGATTTTAAAAATAATAAAGAAAGAATCCTCGGGTTTAGAAAAAAGCCGACTGCTGATTATCTAACTACTACTGAGGTGGAGTATAGCTTTGCTGAAAGTGTCAACCTTGGTGTTTCTCATGGTTACTGGACCATGCACGATTATATTGTGCAGTTCAAGTATGTTTTTACTAAAAAAGGCGCTAGTCAGTTGGGTGGTTTTGGAACGATTGCAAAGTTGTATCCTGATACTTGGGACTGGACGAAGTTTTGGGAGCGTACTGCTTGGATTTCCTTTGTATTAGCCATAATGAACATCTTACCTATTCCCGCACTAGACGGTGGTCATGTAACGTTTTTACTTTATGAAATGATCACAGGTCGCAAGCCAGGAGATAAATTTTTAGAAAAAGCACAGATCATAGGAATCGTTATATTATTAGGATTGATGTTGTATGCCAATGGAAATGATTTGTTTAAGGCACTATTTAATTAAATTACATAAGAAATAGTGATTTTTCTTATGTAAAAGTTTGCTACAATTAAAAAACGTAGTAAATTTGCCATCGCTTAAGCAAATAGCTTGAGTTTGTGTATATCACAGTCCTCTTTAGCTCAGTTGGTTAGAGCATCTGACTGTTAATCAGAGGGTCCTTGGTTCGAGCCCAAGAAGAGGAGCATAATCCCAATCAGAAATGGTTGGGATTTTTTTATGCCCTAAAATCTATGGGCGAGAAGCCTGTGCCGCACTCGATGCGGTAAGCCCAAGAAGAGGAGCAAATAACAAGAAAGACTTTATAGAAATATAAGGTCTTTTTTTATGCAAGGAAGTTTATAGGCGAGAAGCCTGTGCCGCGCTCGATGTGGTAAGCCCAAGAAGAGGAGCAATATCCCAATCAGAAATGGTTGGGATTTTTTTATAATTTGAAATCAAGCTGTTAGGATTTATCTCATCCTATAGGAGCGCCTATAATCCTAAAAAATGG
>Ga0307969_1000093_pt1 | contig 48111 bp, 38 predicted proteins | sample OrgLakmetagen710_FD_201841 | JGI IMG/M metagenome (GOLD analysis project Ga0307969, IMG submission 201841) | Saline water microbial communities from Organic Lake, Antarctica - #710 | ecosystem: Environmental > Aquatic > Non-marine Saline and Alkaline > Saline | place: Antarctica: Organic Lake... | reverse complement strand
AGCGTTGCGGGCGTGATTCATGCCAGTAGCAATGACAATATCAACCCATGGGTTTGCCTCTCGCGGATCGTCATGGGGCAGGATACCCACGGTGTCGCCTTCTCAGGGAAAATGCATGAAAAACCGAGCTGTGACGGGGTTTGTTATAGCGCGACAATTACCTTGGCCGGTCCGTGAAAACTTGTTCAAACAAACTCCGGAAGAAACCCGAGTTATCGTGTCATACGCCGGCCTACGGTTTGTGCTGGCGAGACAGAGCTGCATCAATAATGAAGCACCGCTCGACCTAATTACCGTGCTCCCTCCACAAAAGTGATTCGACTGATGCAAGGGGTTCTACCCCCCGTTACTGCGAATACTTCAGCAAAGAGCCCCCATTGGCGCTCCATATCTCAATGGTAGGCTGGTCAAATTACCAACGGCCAATCAGCACAGCGTCGAGGTAGATGATGAGTGCGAAAATATCTGGGCTACCTACCCTGCGGTTGCGGAAGAGTCAGATATTTCAAAAAAGAACTTGAGTAAACCCGCTCAAGACTAAGCGTGGTTTGATGTGGTTTTGATTAGACCGAGAAGTTTCGCAATTTTGTCATGCGGTGTAGCATTCATACCCAGCATGAAAGCTACACGTCGTTTCAAAATAGCGAAAGAAAGACGGTAACATAACTCACAAATTACAACTTTTGAGCCCATCAAGATGACGACTCCCAAGCAGCAAAATGACACCAGAACTTTACAGGTCGTCGGAGAGCGATATATAAAGAAGCGAATCATCGCTCGCCTACAAAAATACGCAGAAACGAATCAGGCTTTGCTTGGGGGCCTGGGGCACGATGCAGGCGTGCTGCGCAACCCTCTCAAAGCTGACGATACACTGCTCATAAACACGGACAGATCTGGGGTGAGTAAGGCGTATAATCTTGGCCTCGCTGGCGGCGAATGTATTGGGGATTTCGCGGTTTCGCACGCAGTTAGCGACATCCTAGCGACTGGGGGCGTTCCTTTCGCAGTCTCTATTGCAATGCAATTGCCAGGAGACACAACGGTTAGTTTAGTTGATGAAATAATCGACGGAATACAGCAAGCATGTTCCGATTTTGGTGTAACCATCACGGGGGGCGATACTAAAAAAGCAGAAGTTCTTTCGTTGGTCGTCACTGCGCTCGGCAGAGCCCCTGAGAGTAACCTCTTATTTCGGAATACCCCAAAAGTGGGTGATCAATTGGTTGTTTCAGGAGAGCTTGGCTCAATGTTGCTCGGTTCGGTTGTTCATAAGCGGGGACATAAGGTATCGAGTTCGGTTCAGCAAGTCATTGATCAAGCGTTGATTTGCCAGCGGCCACCTTATCGATTGGGTCTAGCGATGAGTAATGCTCGTGTAGCCAGTGCCTGCACAGACATTAGTGATGGCCTGCCGGCTGCTTGCCGCAACATGATCGCAGAAACCGGTCTGGGTGTTGAGTTGAGCGAGGAGAACATACCAGTCCATCCGGAACTCAGAGACCTTGCCAGTTCGTTGTCACTTACACCTCTTCAGCTTTCAATGGCTGGCGGGGATTGGCGGTTCCTATATTGCGTCCCAAAGAGTGAGCTTCACGCATTAGGTGCCATCTGCGGAGGCAGTGAGACGCTGCTTACCGTGGTTGGTGAGATTACTGACACCGGCGGAATCTGGATTAAAACATTAGGAGGAAAGCGGAGAAAAGTACGTCTAATAGAACACGACAGCTTTACTAGCCCTGCCGATGGGAAGAGCTACTTTGAGTTTTTAAGCGATCCTCAAGAGTTGTTCGAATAATTTGCGACCAATTCGATGTATCTGGAAGTTTTGCTATGACTAGAGTAACCGCCCAGACTTTAGGGGAGTGTTGGCAGAAATGCGTTCAACACGTGCTTGAGCACGGGCTTTCGCATAACGATGAAGATGTTGCTATCTGCGAAGTGCTAGGCCTTTCTATTGAGATAGCGCATCCTTCCTCAGTGGATAGCTTCATCGAAAAGGTTGGGGATTCGAAAGTCATAGACAAGATGCTGAGAAAATTTTCGAAAGGCGTCATCATGGAGGATCGCCCTTTCACGTACGGACAATTGATCTACGATATGAATGGCGTTGATCAGTTCGAGTGGATACTTCAGCGACTGCAACACAAACCAGAAACGAAGTCAGCGACAATTTCGCTAATGACTCCAGGGATGGATGCACTCAACCTTCCTTGCTTGAGTGTTCTTGATGCAAAAATTCGAAATCGTGAGCTTCATTTACAGTTCTTTTTTCGTAGCCAGAATATTTTCGGCCGCCAGTACGCTAATCTCATGGCGCTAGCCGATTTACACGAGAATTTAGCCCGCCGAATTGGCTGCGGGATTGGCGCCATGAAAGGTTATGTCGCATCTGCACATATCTATGAGTACGACTTAGCTGATGCCTGGGAACTGGTCGAGAATCGCGCAATACAGATCTCGGATCAGTACTACGCGAAAGGCCCGGCGTCGATTCGTGCTTAAATGTCTGCTTTATGCAAACGGTCATTCTCGATAGCGTCTCTGGCAGATCGAATCAGATCGCGGTATTCCTTTTTACGTTTTTTGCTCGCATGTTCGTGAAAAAACGCTTCCGCCAAATCTATTAGCATCTTCCGCTCCGGTATCGGCCAATTCCTGCTCGCAGTCACATTATCAGCGAGCACACGCTGGAACCCACTACCAGGTTCGAAGTTCTTGGGATCGTGAGCATCACGCTGAAGCATCTTGAGCTGCCCCTGCTCTTCGGATAAATAAACGTCCGATATCAATTCCTCAGCAGTTGACGCACTGCCAGACTGGTCTGAGCGCGCAATAGGCCCGATCGCCCTTTGAGATTCTTTATCCTTCTGATTTCTATGTCCGTGGACATGATCCCGAATGGCCTTTGGTATGTCTTGACGGCTTTTGACTAATCCGGCGTCAAGGATGAATCCAATATCCTTTTCTGTTTCTATCCGATCAAGAAGAGCCCTTATCTGTTGTTCATTAAAGTCATCTCGCTTTAGTACGCGATCTTTCACGAGCTGCTTTGCTCGTATTGGAGAAACTCGTGCGACAAGATCTTTTATACATTCTCGATCCCTGCGGATCTCGTCTGCCTTTACGATGTTATCTTTAACGAGTACATGAATAATCCGGGGCGATAAGTTTTTGTTTTGACTGATATCCTTGAGTGTTGAGCGCTGCAAACCGTTGAACTGGGAAGTTTGGATCTTTTTGGAGGCGAGCAGCGCCAGAATTTCTAGCTCCAATGGTTCAGTATTCTCCACGTTGAGTGCCCGCTTCCAGTTTTCGCGGAACTCGGAATCATTAATGATTTCATTTCGAGCCATGTAGCAAAGTTCAACAACGGAAGCGCTGGCTAATGCCTCTGGACGGCCGCTTTCTTCGAGCTCACCCACGAGTAGTTTTTGAGCCTCCGTGAGGTGTATTACCCAGTCTGGTTGCCCAACGATTGCATGTGGCAGTAACTCAAGCCATAAATTTCGGCGATCAATAAGGAGATGTTGTAACCGCTCAATCCTGCCCCGTCCGCAGTCATGGCTACTCAATGCGTACCAGAATGCGATTCCTTCCAGAGCGGAGGTGAGCTCATCAGGCAAAGGATGTTTTTGAAAGTAACGGCCAGGGGAAGGCGTGCGACCAAGATAAGCCAGACCACGCGTAGCCTCGACCACATTTTCTCCGCGCATACATCGGATGACCCCTCTAACCCAGAGGTCATTCTGGGGAGCGAAGTGTCTACCTTGGGGCTCCGGTAGCAATGATAATCTTTCCTCGTCACGGATCGCTGCACACACTAGGAGTGGGGCGATTTTCCAAGCTGTTTGCACGAAGTGTTCAGGAGGCTGTTTAAACAGCTCGAAAGCAAACACTATTGGCATAGACCAACGACGACTGTCGAGGCGATGGTCAGCCTGAAGCAATCGGTGTTCGGAATGGCTTGTCAGAAAAACTGCTACCAGGAACTCTTGTATAGTTTCGTGTCTGAAGCGAATCGTGATGCCATCTCGGGCTGTTTCAATTAGCAAGCCTTGAGCAATTCGATCAATGAAAGCTTTCGATTTTTCACCTAGTGCAATATCTAGCCGCTCTATCGCTTCGGCTTTTGAACAGGCAACGATCCCATCACAGCGCATCGAGTATGCAAGCATCGCTAGAGCTTCTCTCGTTTCATCTTCTGTCCAGATGACTGTTGCTCCGGCCGATAGATCCTTTGATATTTCCCGTCGCATCCACCCATCAAAAAAGTCACTGTACAGTTCTGCAAGTCCGCCCGGGAGTTTGCCGGTCTCTTTCCATACCCAAAGTGCCATTCGAAGCAAGATTGGGCTTCGTGCAATCATTTTTGCGGTCGGTTTCTGAGTTAGGTTTTCCCAGAACGCCTCGACCGATTCCGGCTTATCGCTCAAATAGTTCCTAACGAGGAGTTGCTGCCGAGATGTGCCCATAGACCGCAACTCGATCACTTTATGAGCGAAGGCAGGAAGGTGTGATGATCGTGTGGAAACGATAACCTTTGACTCGGCGTGTTCCTTTAGCAAATCGCTAAGCTCGCTCACACATTGGTCATAACGTACCGATGGACACTCGTTCAGGCCGTCCAAGATCAAGGTCAACCGGCCGGATTCCAGTTCCAAAACAATATCGGCCCAATTGAGAGGTTCAACCTCCCGGCAAATTAGGTCCTTTAATCCTGATGCAGTAAAGCCAGAGAGCGGAATGTACAAACTCCAGATATCCAGATCACTGGTGCTTCCGCTATTGGTGTCGCGAGCCAGCTTCAAGAGGCTTGTGCTTTTACCAGAGCCTGGCTCGCCAATCAGAAAAGATGGGTAAACGCTTTTAATAACTTCTTGAAACTCACCTCGCCAACTGTTCGGTTCACTAACCGGATTAGCAGAGGAAAGGTAGCTGTCACCGGTCTGGTGTCTCCGTCGCCCTGAACCTTTGTTGATGATTAGAACATCTGCTTCAAGAGGGACATAAAGGTGATCAAGCTCAGCCGTATCGCCAACCAATTCTTGGCAGTAAGCGTCTACAGTGGAGCGAAAAATGGCGGGATCGGTCTTCTTTAGTTCTGTAATCCAGGTTTTGAACTTCGTGCTGAAGAGCGTCAGGTCACGTTGTGTCCACCATTTATCTGCGTCGTCGCGAGACCATCGAACTACTTTTCCTCTATCGCCACCTGCCCGGATAAACGCTACCTCTTCCGGCTCTGCGTTTTTGTTTTTCGCATGTGTGAGAACTAGCGGGCCGAGCGAGGCTTCACGAGGGGGAACCGCGAAAGCAAGAACATCCCTGCCTTGATACTTGGCCCACTGGGGATGGAAGGATAGTTGATCAGAGGTGTCTTTCCAGCGCCAATGACCATGGCCCTGAGTGCGCCAACCCTCCTTAAGAAGCACTTTGTCGGAGATATGGCGAGTGAAGTGATCCCTGTCGCCATTGAAGCCACTTTTTTCAAGTCCAACTGTATTACCGTCATCGTCAATGCCAAGCACGACTAGGCCACCGCTACCATTTGCCATACTGACAAGTGCTTTGACTAGGTTAAAAATGTAGTCGGCATCGTTACTGTCAGCAGCTTCTTGCGGGTTTTGCGGCTTGATTGCAGCTTTGAATTCGAGCCAGTCGACCTCCGACTTCTCGGTGAGGTCCACGATGGTGTCTAGCTCATATCTTTTGAGTGATAGGGCTTCACTTGCAAATTCAAATCCGTCCATGCTTGAACCTTTCAGTTATCTAGAAACGACGAGGAAAATCTGTTGAATCGCTTAGCCGCTCGGCTTTTGCTCACTTTGGCAACGCCGTTAGGCTGCAGTGTTTTAACTATTTCTTCTTCCTTAAACGTCTGATGATCCTCTCGATAAGTTTCGCTTCACTTTCTGTAAATTGGGCTTCTTTACCCTCTTTGGTGCCACTAGCTTTCCGCTTAAGCTTGCTTAAACGGTAGCCGCCGCAACCGAGTGCTGCCGCACCGGCAATGGCAGCACCGCCAGCTGAGAGAGGGGCCCATAAAGGGGTTGAGGAAATAATTCCAGCTGACATGAGTGCGCCAGTGATACCAGAAGCCCCAATCTTCGTTCCAAATATTCCTGCACCACCGATAATGCTGCTTGCAGCACCGGAAAGGTATAAGGCGCCACCCCCAAGCGTTGTTGAAGCAGCGGTGAGCAAACCGTTGATAGCAGCTGTGCTTAAGAATGTTCCCGCAACATATCCTGATGCAGACGTAACAATCATACCGCCAGCAGCATGAGGAACCAGTGTGCCGCCAGTTGCTAGAGCCGCAATTACAGGGACAATTGGTAGTGGCATGCGTTGTTCTCCAAGCTGTTTTTGAAACCTGACTGTCAGCGCTAGCTCATTACTTCCGAACTAATCATCTGCAATATCAATCAGGCAGAAAAATTCTCAGGCGTGTTAATGGCCAGTAATTACCGAAGAATGTCGTAAAAGCCGGCAGAAGTTAAGGTGGGTGGTGCTGAAACTACCTGCTTCAGAGACTTTTCGAGCAAACTAGAGCCAAGCCGAGTTAGGTTGTCCCTTACCCGAGGAGGTATCGCCTTTTCATGTTCGCCCAAAAACGTTAGAGCTTGGCCCACGGACCACTCATTGGGGCCTGTGTCGTGGAGCTCATGATTAAGGCGAGCGGAAACGCGCTCTTTGGTAGCGTTTGCTAGCGCCAAGCGAGTCATAAATTGATCAAGTAGTGAATAATTGATGGGGCGTTCTCTTGCGGCCAAAACCTGCCTCTCGACATCAGAAAGATGGCTGTACGCCGATTCAACAGACTTTATTGCGAAGTCGCGAATATCCACTTGCTCAGTGTGTATCCAGCGATCTCGGCCCGCATTTCTGAACGCAGTAAGCCCGTTGGTGCACACGAGCACAATTCGTCCCCAGTTGAGCCGGTACGAGCTATAGCCATTATTCAAACCGTATACTACCTTGCAGCTCAGGCCCACTTGCCCTTCTTGGCTCGCCGGTACAGCGAATTCCTCAACGACCTCGTCAAATGGTGTTTTAAAGACTTTCCCATTAGGGACGATGCCGAGCGGATTAAGAGATTCGACTAGAATATCTCTAAATGCGCGTTGATTCATCTCTACGAACTGGGGTGAAGTGACACCGTATATACGACGGACACTACCCGTCTCGGCGTACCGAAGCACGGACCCAGACTGAGATAATGCGCGTTCAAGACGATGGGCTAAACCGGAATTGATATGCTCGTTCCAAAGTTTAATCGTCGACTCTCGATCTAGATTTTTCCAGATTTTGCTGCCGAGTTGGTGAATCAGCTTGGGATTGAGGTCACCCGAAAAAATCATACCAGCAGTGTTGATGCTGATCTGACGATTTGAGGGGCAGAGTGCTACCGAAACAGTGCCGTCGATAGGAAGAGTTTTGATCAGCCCTTCTCGTTCGATAACTGTCTCTAGGGCGGAATCAATAGAAGAACTTAATGTAGACAGCTTCATTGGCATCTCCAATCCAAACAAAAAAACGCATGACGAACGAAGTTTCGTTCATACATACACCACAAATTTTGATTTGTGCGATGCCTAGCGTGACTAGGAATCGATCTTTGATGAGCCAGATATTCTCCGGCTCAAGGTTGAAGTTGCTCGATGAGCTAGTAGAGACTAGCTATCGACATTCGAGTTGTCAACGTAAAATTACATCTAAACGTCTTCGACTAATTAGTTCTCTCCGGATAACGTCTTAACTTAGATCCGGTTTGATCTATCTCGAAGACGGTTGCCCGCAGTTCCGAGAAGGTACCCCAGTCTTGCTGCTCGGGTACCTATCGAATGTGATTTGTCAGATGCCTCGAACGTCAAATCAATAGATCGTCATCAATGGAAGTTGAAGGGAAGTAGCGTGTTGAGAACCGCAACTCGTTCCCCAGTACTGCTGGCTTCGCGTAATTTGAATAATTCTTCTGCAGGGAAAGGAGCTGTCGGGCATTTTCGTGCCGGTTGGTCTAGTACGAGGCCAAGGCTTTCACCCAGAGCATGGAGGCAGTGCGCCATCCAATGGAGAATAGCGTTGCTCTCAGCCTCTTCACACTCGTCAATCGCTTTCTGTAGGTAGCTGGCTGCTTCATCCGCTCGCTGAGAATCGGCTAGCAGCCAGGCCCTGTAGGCGTCGATAAGCATCCAGGGGTGCCCTTCACCAAACTGCCACTCATCAATACGCTCCAGGTAATCTTCGCGCAGTTGAGTTTCTTCGGGGCTATGAGTTAACCAACGCAACAACAAATAGTGTCCGAATCTGAGCGGCGAGCTGCTGCGTGCCAATCTGCGAATACTTAACACTCCGGTTTTTCCGGTGAGTTGGTCAGCGAGTGTTTTTACAGTTTCTGCAGCCTCAGGGAGCTTAAGATCAAGCTGCACAATGGCTTTGTAGATGCTGGTTTGCTGTTGGTTTCTAGAGGCCTGCGTTGGATCCGAAAGTTGGCCAAACTGTTTGAGTGCCCTGTCGAAATAATTGAGGGCTTGCTCTTGCTCCTCTCTGAAGGCGCAAAGCTGCCCTAAGGTAGAGAGCAGCTTTCCGTGATTGAGTCGACCGGGCACAGCGATTGGTTGGGAAGCCCAGCCCTCAACGTAAGGCACAACACTGATGAAGTCGAAACCGTTGGTGGCGCTGATCGTAACTCTTAATGCGGCTTCACAGGCATCTGGAGCAGACTCATCCATCAGCTCATGAGCCAACTTCATGACCTGGGCTACTTGATTGACGTCGCAGTAACCCATGTGGTTGGCCGCAGCCAGTTCGGCGGATCTTAGTTGCAGGTCTAGTAGGCCGGGCAATTGTTCGTTCGCTGGACGGTATAAACTCAGCCATTCCAGTGCTCGATTAAGGCTGCCAGCGTCAAATTGTTTTAGTGCAATACGGTGTCTGACTTCATCAAGATATTTTTGCCAGAGTGCGGCGTCGCTTTGAGTACGATGGCCAAGTTGTGTGAGTAGGTCATGGAAAAGCGAGTGTCCCGGTTCTTTCGCCAAAGCTGCGCATATTTTGAACCAGGCGCTACTGTCCATATTATCGTCAGCCTCCTGATAAAGGCGGTCGATTTCGGCCAGACTCTCTGTCTGAATTAGGCAATGACCCAGCCAACGAGTGCGTTTAAGTAGGTCTTTTTTAGTTCTGTCAGGGCTCCCCCAGCAATGGGCAATGACATCAACGTATCCATTGAAGGGATCTTCCTTTGTCATGAATTCCAGAGATAACTCTATGTTATTGAAGCGTTCTGGTGCTAATTGGACAAGCTCATCAGCTAGAGTCTCTTCAAGGGCTAATAGTGTTGCACTATCTTGATAGAGTTTTCGTTGTTCAATTTTGACGATCACCTGCGTTGGGCCGGTGATGGGCAACATAAGCAGTGTCCATCGCACCATTTTAGTAACGGCGGCGATCCAGCTTTGGCTTTTGATATCCGCTTTTAGTGTTGCACCAAGAACGCCAATCTTGCTTGTTGTGAGAGTACGCAGTAACTCTTGAATATCAGAATGATGTAAATTGGTCGCATGTGTTTCACTGGGGAGTTCAGGTAGCCCATGACCTGCTGGCATCGCTAACGCGACTATGCGTCCCAGATCTTTGTCCGTCTCATTCAGAGACTGGGCTTGCTCAGTAAAATTCTCTCCTGTCTCATCAATATATATTTCCCATTTTTTGGAAGGGTGAAGCTCCCTTAAACTCTGAGGATGGCGGTCTTCATTGACTTGAGTTGTGGGCAACTCAATCTTGAAGTTTTGGTTTCTGGACCGCAGAGCTTTCTTGTCGGCTCTGAAGGCAGTGTTCTTTTCAAGGGCTCTTCTAAGTGCGGTGACTACGCGGTTTGGCTCAGAGCCAGCGATGGTGTCTATCCAAGTCCACATCTCGTCAACACTTTCCCCCTGGCTTAATTTGTTCTTAAGTATATTGAGTAGCTCTGCAGCTCTCCTGCCTTGCCTTGCAAACTTTTCAATTCTCAATATCAGCCCAGGATCTGAAGGGTATTCGGATTCAGCCTGTCGTAGATATCTCTGATATAGATTCTCGGCATTTCCGTCATTCCAAGCGAATGCTTTATAGGTTTCCCATGCGAGATCAATAGTATCTTTTTTACTTGATGCTGGTGCCATCTCAGCTTTTACGCTTTTTAAGGTTGGCTCTCTGTTTGGGGGGGCAGCAATAGTGTTCGTTGTTGGTTCTGGTTGCTGATTGCCAACTGACCCCAAACTGTTCTTCGAGGTCTCGTTGCGGATCTTTTGAATGTCATTTGGGGTAATTTTTAACCAATGCCCATCCGCCTGAAAGAGAAGCTTCTCCACATCTGGAAATACTATTTGAGCTGCCAGCCACCAATTCAAAGGCGTCTCAATCGAACCGGCGACCAAAGTTGGTTTTGTAATGCGGTAGAGGCATTCCTGAGCAAGGAGCAGAGAAGCGTCAGTATCGGTCAACAGTTCCGAGGTGGACAGGTCTCCAGGAAGCTGGCTGGGAGTCTTGGGTAGGCTGACAACTGAAGTCATTGGTTATCCTTGGCTGGGACTATTCGAATTAGGTTCATGTTAAGGCTCGGGAGCTACTTCGTCCATTACGCTCTGGGTGCCACTGCTGTTGCAGGTTCATTTGAGCTTTTTTTCAAAGGTTTGAATGTCCTCTTCCCTCCAGCGAGTAGTACCTGGGCCGAGTTTGACAGGTTGAGGGAATCCCCCCTCTCTGGCCCAACGCCATATCGTTGCGGGGGAAACCTTGTAGCGCCTACTGACTTCGGTGACCTTGTAAAACATTGGCTTTTCCTCAACTTGGCTGAAGGTTCATAGCATGCCAATGGATTGTGCAAGAGACGAACCTTGTGTGCTCATTTGGCTTGACTGGATAAGCGTCGAGATTCGAAGAGATTGCTTTGCACTTTGCGTCGCCCACCCCTTTGAGGCAGAGGTTGATCGTCTCTTGAATAATGTCAGATATAGTGATAGTTTTTCTGACATCAGTAGGAGATACGTGCCATGTCCGTTAAAGAGTCTATTCAACAGCAGATTGAAAAAGTTCCATTAGGTGAACCCTTTACCAATAGCCGTTTCTTACGGTTGGGATCGCGTGCTGCTGTCGACAAAACACTGTCTAGGCTCGTAGCAGAGGGTGCTATCCAGCGGATTGCACGTGGCGTTTTCGTCAGACCCAAACAAAGTCGGTTTGTCGGCAATGTCATGCCGGATGTTTCTCGCGTGGTCCAGGTGATTGCGAAAGACCACGGTGAAACCATCCAAGTGCATGGTGCTGAAGCGGCTCGTCGTTTCAAACTCAGTACCCAAATGCCAACGACACCGGTTTATTACACCAACGGCCCTACGCGAGAGATTCGCATCGGAAAACTCAAGGTGAAGCTGATGCATACCAGCAGCCTGAGAAAGCTTCAGCATGCAGGCGAGAGGCCTGGCTTGGCCCTTTCCGCACTTTGGTATCTGGGCAGAAATAATATCAATACAGAAGTCATGCAGCGCATTGAAGAAGGGCTGAGTGAGGAAGAGTTCGAAACACTCCGGTCCTCAAGAATGCCTGCCTGGATGAGTGAGGCGTTCAGACAATACGAGGCGGGGCGCGCCCATGGCTGAGCAGGCGTTTCTTGATCTGGCCTCAGAAGAACAAAAGGAAATCCTTCAGACAGTCTCGCCCCAACTGGCTCGCAGCGCCTCGGTGCTGGAGAAAGATATATGGGTTTGTTGGGCCTTGCAGGCTCTTTTCTCCATGCCAGGTGCACATCCGATGGCCTTTAAGGGTGGGACATCGCTGTCCAAGGTTTACGGTGTGATCGATCGCTTTTCTGAGGATGTGGATATCACACTGGATTACCGGGCCTTCGCGGAAGATTTCGATCCATTCGCGGAGGGGGTGAGCCGAACTAAAACCAAACAGTTTAGTGAGCGGCTCAAATCTTACGTCAGTGACTATGCGAGCCACGTGGTCTCGCCACACCTCAAGAATGAGTTGGCGAAATTACCCGCGGCCGACCAACACACCGTTGAAGTGGACGGTGGAGGCGAAAAGATCTGGATTACTTACCCGTCGGTTGTGGAAGTTACAGACGAATACATCCGGTCGCAGGTGCTCATTGAGCTCGGGGGTCGAAACGTGATCGATCCCAACGAAACCCATACGGTTTCTCCATACATCGCGGAGCTGACTGAGGGGCTTGTTTATCCAAGTTGTGATGTCGTAGTTCTCTCTCCGGAGAGGACATTCTGGGAAAAGGCCACGCTCATCCATGTCGAGTGCAATCGGGGCAAGCTTAGAGCGAGCGCCGAACGGCTTTCCCGGCATTGGTACGATTTGGTCATGCTGGCAAAGCATTCTGCCGGGCAATCAGCCATCGAAAACAGGGAACTGTTTGAGGAGGTTGTTCGCCATAAGAAAGTCTTTTTCTATACTAGCTACGCGAACTACGACGCTTGTCTGGCCGGGCGATTGAAGCTGTTGCCAGAAACAGACAGCTTAAAAAGTCTGCGCGAAGACTATGAGAAAATGGTGGGGGCGGGCATGATGTATTCAACGCCCCCGAGCTTTGATGAGATTGTCGAATTGATCCGGAATCTCGAAAATCGTGTTAATCGCTGACGATGATGTTTGGGATACTCGTCTGAAGTTGGAGGTGGCAGCCGGATTGAAAACCCTCGGAATAGCTGTTTCAGCGATGGGTGCCGAGTTTCATAAATTGTGGGATACGGGAACTTCGCGGCAGTAAAGGAGGATGAGGGTATGAAGCGCGGCTGGTTTACCGAGCATGAATTACTAGATGGTCTCAATGCGAAGACAGCACATGCCGACGAGCTGGCGGAGTTGCTACCTCAGGAGCTGACTCCGCTGGAAAGGCTTAAAGGGTCTGTCAAACGCTATGAGCGTCCACTCGATTCCGTCTGGGACGAATGCTCTGATTCCGATGACCACTACAGTGACGATTTCATGGAAGGTCGGGGTCAACCATCAAAAGATCTGGAGTGAGGTCCTACTGCAGGTCAGAGGACTTTGGTGAGCCATGCTCAGGGGCTTAACGAATGGCAAGGGTATGAACTGAGGCGCGGATCAATTGCAGTCTTGATCTCATGGGTATCGTTGCCGGCCGAGCAGGCGGCGTGACATCACGCGCCGCGCGAGTTGAGATACTCTATAACCTGGTTTAGTCCACTATCTGCCGACATTACGTCAATCGGGCTGGATCCCAGAGATTTATTGTGGGTGTTCACCCAGTGGCACAGAGTTTTTTTATCATCGCCGATATAAGCGTAGAGTCGCTGATATATCCAGATCAGCATTGCCGCTCGTCTGCCCGTTTCGCTGGATGCGTTTAATCCTTCCAGGGACTTCGTCTTCAGAATCGATAATAGTTGCCCAGGGCTTATACTCAGCGCAGCTTGAACTCGACGAATCGCTTTGAGTAGCACTTTATCATCTTGGGGCATTGGCTTCGCTGTCGTTGTCTGTTGGTTCATTTTTCACTCAATTTTCGATTCCAGTTTCTCGTATCTTAGCTCGGTCGCAAGGGCATTTTTTCGACTTGAGGCTAAGTCTGGAGATGGTGGCTATCGTTTTGTCTGGAATGCTTCCGGTGAAGTAGATGCCTGATCGGAATGCTTTTTGTATTAATCCAGCTCACATCTGAAACAGGCCTGTCAAGGATTCTTGCCAGGGGGAATATTAGTCCGGGTATCGAGATTGCCGCCCCCCCCCCCGCTACCAGGATTCGTTTTTCATGGAGCGTGAGCGGTGCCGGGTCGAACGTCGCACGCTCCTCTGGTGCAAATTGGTTTTTGTCATTTATGAAATCTGTGATTGTGTACTCCCGTGTTCGGCGCCAACTATCCTGTCCGATTATCCTAATTGTCGCCAAACAAATATAGGTCGCACGACTGAACCTCAGTATAGCCACAAAGGCTTTGATCTTGCGCTCGTGACGGGGAATGGTCGTAAAGTCGACCTAAATCTGCTTTCCTGACGGTGCTTCAACGTGAACCACTGGGTCAGATTAGACGGTTTTGATGTCGGCAATGTAGTACTTGAGCTGGCCGATTCCGGCGGTATAGGCTGCATAGCCGCGACCCTGAATCTCTCTTCACCGCACGGTTGCCGGCATCCAGTATGGTTTCGCGGCTTCGATCCGCTGCGGCAAATAGTCTTTGTGGGAACCCAGCTTAGTCGCTCTCTGCATTTGATCTGGATAGGTGGGCACGACGCTTAGATCTCGCAGATAGAGGCTCTCGGTATTTTGGGATACACACAGCTTCTGAGCGATGGCGCGAATACTTTCATCCCGATAGTGTTATACACGAATTTACACAATTATTTCCTGAGTCAACATTGGCCGCAGCTTTGATCGTGTGATTAAGCGGCCATTTTGCCTCAGGTGGGTCAATTTTAAGTTGGCGTTAGGGAGGTCAATATTTCTCTGGCAGTGACACAAGAGCCTTGTGCTTTATCCCGTCTCCACTAACGGTCAAAAAAACGGCTGTGAACTTACCTTGATAAGCATAGTTTTTTTGCGGATTGGCGGAATGACTTTTTTTTCGCACCTGGGCGCGCGATTGGGTAAAGAGTCTTTTAATCTTCTTCGATTAAATGTGGATGTAGCTATAGCCGATGTCGAACTCTCTCCGGCGCAAGCGGGAAGAACTAACCGCCTGCGCCGAAGGGCTCCTTCATGCGGAAAAGTTAGTGCAACGTTTCGTCTTTTGGCAGAACTTCACTTTGTTTTTCCAGCAAATTGTGCATGGTGATAACAAAATCGACTGGTCGCAGCATTGGAAAATGGTCATCGACTCCTGCGACTCCCTCAAGTACAGCCCATTTTGCCATTTCATACATGAGCTGTTCTCGACGTGCGACCACCTCCTCATATTTTTTCTCGGCCTGGGCTATGTCCTTTTCGGTTTTGGCCAGAGACTCATCTAGCCACTCGATTCTCAGCCAAGCTGAGTCAATTACTGAGTGCAAAGATATGATTTCTTCAAGTTTGGTTTTCGGGTTCATCGTTCACCTCGAACATTGGTTTAAGAACACAACCAGAATACCGAGGATTTTGGGATGCAATGCTCGTCTAATTGCCCTAAAAAGCTATTAACTCGCGTTTTCCAAAAATTTTCGTAACCACAGCCTATGCACACCCGAGATACGTTGCAGCTGCTTATAGAGGGAGGGCAATTGATTCTCAGTTTTGACCAAAGCATGCCTCTGCGCGCGTGGACGCTTGGTAGCTTCATGGAAACAGTTTTTGAGGCCGGTCATCAACTACGGAAAGACTCCGTGCTCTAGTTGGCCCACTAGCCGGCGTGATTTTCTGACTGCCGGGCTTCGTTACCATGAGTGAGATTGGCGTGCGGTTGCCTAGCCCGCGAACCGATGAGGATAGCCACCTATCTGCTGAAACCTTGTTACCTTCGCACAGTGCAAGGATCTCTCGGCAAGTGAGTTCCCTGAGTTCAGCTACTGTCTGCTCACTAGTCGTATTTGGTACTCCAACAATGGTCGCAGAATCAGTCTTTCATAAGCCGGTCTAGCTGCAAGCAAAAAAACTGGCAAATCTGGCAGTTATCGCAAGATCCATGCAATTAGACTCGACACCATGGCAAGTCCTTGGCTAATCATACGCCTGATAGCACTGCAGGGAATTTACCCCTGTGCAGCACCTGATGTGCCTTAAAGCTCCCGACTCAGTGCTGGCTTCCTCAAGGCCTAGGCTTAAGCCTTTATGAAATAATGGCGGTCTTTATATTCCAGTAAACGAATGTTGATAGGGTTACAAGTGGGGGTAAACTGCCTTCTGGAGAATGTAGAAAGCGAAATCGATGTTTTCCTCTGTTTGCTCCTGATCACGTAACCAGCGAACCTGAATACCGAGATAGTTTGCCCACTCTAGGCCCTTTTTGAATTTACCTTTTCGATTGTTCTTGGCGCAGGCTTCAAGATATTGGTTGACTAGCTTGTACTGGTTCTTACCAGCCCGATATTTGGCCTGCGTAAAAGCCAATTCAAAGGAGTGCATGGCTTCGGCAAATTGCCCCGCACGATACGCGCAAGCCCCATCAATCCAGGATGCCATCCAACACAACTGATCCTCCACACGGGACGCAGCCAGTTCTCGTTTAAACAGTACTGCGTCGACTGGTGAGATATCGGAGCTGTTCTTTAGAATGAATCCTTTTTTTAGTAGGCGTGAAAAGTCCGGATCTGGAGCCCATCTGCCGGCATGGCTAATGGGATATAGATTAGAATAAACGGCGTAACTTCCGAGCTTATTGGACAGTGCTTCGATATCTTGGGGCTTGAACGGGTTTTTAGGTGAGGCCTTCCTCAACTTTATAAGCGTCTCATGGGCTTTACGTTTTTTATCCATGAAGAAGTTGGTGTATTGATTACAGCCAACACCCCAAGCCTCCTCGCCGATCTCACAGATATGCGCTACTTTATTAGCCTTAGCCATTTCAGCTTTAAATTCTTGGATTTCCGGCCTGATTTTATGGATAAAATTACGGCAGTCGTCGGATAGCTCACGAAGTAATTCGTTTCCATAGGTTTCTTCGATGTCCTGACCTATTGAGGTGGACAGCCGAGCGGCCATCAGTAGAAGCGGGGCGGACTCTATCAAATCTGAGGGCAAGTCAGTCCTGTCATCCTGTGCATCAAAGGACTGGGAAAAGTTGCTCAGGAGTGCCGGGAGTGACGGCAGAGTGGGCCCGCGAACCCAGTTTCCCGCGTTTTCCAGATTGTGTTCGTAGCTGAGGTTCTCTGATTCAGCGGTTTTTCCCGGAAAGTGGAACTGAGTCTGGGAACAGCTTGCCTGACGGTAAATCCACTTCATTACCTTGGCCATTGGCCAGACTACTGCACCGTCGCTTGTTATGTCAGGGAGAAACCAGTCCGGTTCCAGTGGGATGAGCCCATACTTACAAAAGAGCCGATGTTGAAGCGAGTGAAATTGGAATGACTCGATCAACGTCGTCATCGCGCGGCTGAACACGAAATAGAGGAGGCTCAAATGTTTTGGGAGAAACGTACCCTCTTTTGTTATGAGCTGGTTGTATGAGTTATACATATCCCTCAGCACACCGATGACAACAGTGCGGATGGATTGATCATAAAGTTGCTCCGCGAGTAGTTCGTCGAAGGTCATCAGAGCTGTCTCGAAATTCTTTAGTAAAAGACCCTCTTCATCCTTTAAACGTTGGAGTAAGCGCTGAAAACGTTTCTTTGATATTTCATTGAATGGTGAATCGCGCTCGCCCTTTCTTGGGAGGAGGCCAAACGCTCTGAAGGTGAACTGAACCAGTTCGCCTTGAGTTGGGAAACATTTGTTTGAGGACATAGTGATTTTCAAAGTGATGCCCCTGCCGAAATGGCAAGGGCGATGGGCGATGATTATTTTTTGGTCTGATTTATCTGTTTACTGCGATTGCCATGCACATGACCGTTGGCCGGATTGGTGCCGTTCGTCCCGTAATTGGGATTAAGCTGATTGGCGCGATCGTTGGTCTGTTGACTTGTGCGGTGTGCTGATTTTGATTTAGACATCTCATAGTTTCCTTTTGTCGGTTGCGATGTTGCCAACTAACTTTAGCGAAACAGTGAAAGGGTGAATGCAGGAATTTTGGCGACGTACTTTATCTTAGCTTAGGCCCAAGGAAATATCCCATGCTCCAGCTGGCCAACTAATCTGCGGATTCTCAGCATACCTGGCTCGTTCCCCGTTAACGAGATCGGCGTTTGACGGTTTAGACTGCGGACAGATAACGTCAGCCACATGTCTACGGCAGTTTTGTCTCCTTCGAATAAGGTCAGCAACGTTTCAGACCGTAAACGATGCTCGTTATGCATCAATTTTCCATGGGCTCAGTCACTGTTTTTTGTAACCCGAGAGTCCACCCAAAACTGGACTGTGTCGCACGGCTGTTGTGCTTTGGAAGAGTGGGGCTCAGCGCGCCGTTAATACTGTTCCCTTTGGAGTAGCCGTTGACCAATGCATGCAGCAATCAAGGTTCGGATTGAAGGATTACAATTATGTAATCTTTCTCAAACCGCGAAAAACGGCTAATTAGACAAACCAAACGACCATTAGAGTTTTGCAAGATGCTTCATAATGTTGTCTGATTTTCAATTCTGCCAACCTGCGCCAGCACATCTGTCTTTATGGAATTACTCCGTGGTCAAACTGGGCAGCCAGCGTTCGGATCTTTTAGAGGTCCAGCATTGTTCCCATGACCCAAATCGGCGTGTGGTTGCCCGAGCCGCGAACTGATGATGGCCACCTGTCTGCGGCAATCTTGTCACCTTCAAACAGCGCAAGGACTTTCACAAGTTGAGGGTGCTGCAAGCAAAAAAATCGCTAATTTGGCTCCTATTGCGGGAATAGCGAAATTAGCCCCAACAAAAAGCCCTTGGCAACCTTGAGAATAGCCTCACATGCATTTTTGACACTGTATAGGGGCCTACAAGATAAGGGTAGTCAATGACCTAGCCTCCAGCACCAGCCGCCCCGAATGACCAAATAACGCTACCGCCCTATATTTTTGTATAGACGTTTTTCATAGCGTGTTAACACGAGGTCCAAAGCCGGAGCGGCGCCTGGTTTAGAGAGGGCAATTACACTGGCATACCTGAGATAAAAACGTCCCAGATAGAATGAGGAAAGAAAATCATGAACAAAAAAAATATCCAGAATCTCGAAAAAGCGATCACCGAATTGCTGATACGGAAAGACGTTAGTGAGTTTCGTTGGATTATTGGCGAGGAGCGAAGCGGTGATGAAAATTTTGATACTTGTTTAATGATCGATGGCGACACACACGTTTATTTTCATGAGCTGGATGGGATGAAGGAGATGAATCTGGTAAGTGCGGATTACGGGTACTTCATAGACGCTATCAATTGCATTGATATCGGTTTTTACAACATAGCGGAATGGCAAGCCCGTTAACTGTAACTATCCACCTATAATCAGTGTATGCGGCGTAAGTAACCTTTTGAGGCCAGCTTCAAGAGAAAACTCCGTGTTCGAGTCGACCGATTATGTCTCGTACCTGCTGAATGCCCTCCCTGGTTACAAGTAGGTCATATGGTTTTCTGCGGCCCAGCCCACGGACAGGCGTCGAAAGCCAGTGTTCAGCTGCTTTTCGATCCCCTTCGAACAGCGCAACGGCTTCCACAATAGCCTTTGTGCGTAGGGTTTTCAGATCTATGCCATCTTGGCTCATGGTGGCTTCTCCCTGTGTGAAAGGGTTAATCGGGAACATTCCATTACCCTTAGATTAGTGTGGCACGGGTTCTACCCCGTTTTACGGACGGTTTTAAACAGCTGATAACTTCAGATCCTGAGTTGCAACTCTACGTCGCATCCTGGGATTATGGAACCGCTGCTACAGCAGGACATTCTGAATTACTTTGTACCGGTTTCCAATCTAACCACACTCATGTTCACGAGTCCCTTCGATATGCAAAGTCGTTTTATCGAAAGTGTATCTGGGACTGGTTGAGGAAGCGCCCTTGGGTCGCTGTTTGTTAGGCTACAATTGGGATGACCAGTCGCACGAATGAGGGACGTGGTAAATATCGATAACTATCTTCGTGCGAAAACACCGTACCTTTTTCGCTTTGAGGCGATATTTGATTTGTTGCGGTTCAATAATCTTGCCTTTCAGGTGAAAACGCCATGCTCTAAGCGGCCAATTAAGTCGCGAATTTTTTGTATCTCCTGCATTGAATCCATCAGTGCCATTGGGGCCCGGTTGCCCAGGCCGCGGACGGGCGATGCCAGCCACTTTTCAGCAGTCACTCTTATTCCCCTAATTAGTATTTGTATGTTCAGAGTCTCATATTGTGTCGCATCTGCAAGCAGTGCATGCTCGCTTCAAATAATTACAATTTTGTAATCTGTCTTAAACCGCTCAAAACGGCGAATTAGACAAACCAAACGACCTTTAGAGTTTTGCAAAATAGACCTCGCAAACATTATTCGAGGTTCAAATGATTGATATCACGTATAAATATAAGCAGGTCGAGCTTGAAAATATCCGAGCCTCCGAGACTTTAAAAAGCGCCGGTTTGTTTGAGCGGTTTGCGGCCATACCGTTTCGAGCGACGAATCTGGCGGACATACCGCATGAGAGTATTCTCAATTTTCTTCGCTGGCATCCCTTGGTAGTCGAGCAACCAGGAAAAAAGGACTTTTGCGTGACTGGAAACCTGCACAGCATGATTCTGCTGCAGCACCTGCCGCCGGGAACAAAAATTCCACTGCTAGTTGAGTATCCGCCAATCCCAAGGGACGTTTTTCTGCACGAAGTCATCGAGCGCGAGTTGCTCAATATTCTCTTGCTGGCCGTTCAAAATGGTTGCCTAGCTAGAGCATTGTCATCCCTTTACAGCACGCCTGGTGCGAACATGCATGAGAGTGAGTTCTTATCTACAAAGCTGAAGTTTGCATCGTTGGCGGGCGTGAACCGGCGGGAGCTCTAATGGGACATCATCAACTTTTTGAGTCATTGACGAGTAACGCGCCAATAACTGCTTCTCACAGATTGGCCCACGTCGTCCCACACCCCGCGGATTGCCAGCAGATCCCTGACGTAATGCGAGCGTTTATTGCGGTTCTTGATTCAGTTGCGCCGATCATGAAGGGTGTCGATCTTGGTAAGCCTAGCCTATCAGTGCAGCTCGCTGAGCTGACCGATTTGTGTGGCGAAATCAAAAAGCAGTCTGGGCAAATTGATGTGGTCTGGCGAGTGGGGCCTAAAGTCCACAAGCGGGTTAAAACAGAGTATCCGGCGTATGCAGCGCTGTTGGAAATAGGTGAAAAGCAAAGCCTCTCAGCGATGCAAAATGTGCTCCTCGCGCATGTGTTTATAGCTATTTGGAGAGGAGTAGCTGGAGGTGACGGGGAACCGATACCGCACTCGAATCTGCAGCATGTATTTCTGGAGTTTCGGCGCCCGCATTTATGGTGCAGCAGGCTTAGCGACATTGATGCATCGGCTCCAGCGCAGTGCTATGAATCGTTAAAACGTCTTGAAAATACGGCAAAAGAAACCAGAGATCCCATTGCGAAACACATTTCGCCGATAAGAATTTTGTTGGGGTTCTCTTTGGGCAAAGAATTTCCCAGAGAACGTGGCCAAGACTCGGGCGCTGGTGAGTCGGAAAAGTTAGAGCAAGCAGATGGAGGTCATGATCGTGAGGCCGCGGGCGCTAGGTACGCTAGGACCTTTACAGTCGAAATAGCAACGGATGATGAGGCGGGTTACGGCGAAATCATCATGGCGCACTCAGTTCCCCGTCCATCTGACGATGACGATCTGGAAAATACTATTCGCGATGCGGAGCGGCATGCGCTCCCTGCGGCGGATGCTATAGAGAATGTTATTTATGCAACAGCTCTCACCCGACCAAACAACCAAAAGGTTCATGGCGAAAAATACAGCACTGCTCAGGATCGTGGTGTTTCCAATCAGCTCAGACGCAACGCTCAAACGCTACCAAATCAGTGGGACCGCCCAACCGAATATGAGCTGTACGTGTTGTGGGATGAGATATCCAATCCGTCAGAGCACGATCTTCCGGCAGCACTTGTGCTTCAGCTGGTGCTATTGACTGATCGCCCAGTCGATATCGTGCTTGATGCACAGCTGAAGTGCAGGGCGGTAGACCTGCCAGAAACAACAGAGTCTGGTCGAGTCTATTTGTGTCATGAAATAGCCGTTTGGCAAGGGCAGGTGCCACGGCCGGAGCGCATCCGACAAATTGAACCGACATTGGGGCGGAGCCTTGTTCCAACGGTGTCTGGAGTTCGGTTGCCAATCGTCAAAGCGCTTTTCGATACATTGACCAAATATCTCGGTACTGATCCCAAAGCCTGGCGCGGAAGTCTTTTTCCGAGTACCGAAAAAACGGCACTTGCAGCTCGAACAGACGCACTGCTTAAAAGAATCAAAAAAGACACTGGTGCTAGATTAACAATGAAGCGTATTGAGCGGACTCTGTTCAACAAAATTGTTGATGGCGGTGGAGATCTTGTCGAGGCGGTTTATATTTCAGGCCGCCAGCCAACTTCTGGCCAGCACAACGGCATCTACTACCATTGTGCTTATGAGGCTGATCTTCAGGAGGTGTATTTAACAACCCTTTCAAAACTGTTCCCAGAATTTAAAGATTCCGTGAAACCTGTAAGGGAGCGGGACTGTACAAATCGAAGAGTCGGATCTCCTTATTGCCCCACTGCTAGCTGGGTAAAGCAGTTAGTGGTTGACCTAAAAAAGAATTTTGATGAGGTCAGCAGCCGGCCAATAGTGAAAACGACGCTCGCTCAAATTCATAATGCATACACGCTCTACACTGTCTTCTTGTTGTTTTATGCAACGGGTTATAGGAGCGTTTTGGCCCCACTTTCCCGGACAACAGATATCGATTTGGATTCGAGATATATGGTGATTGCCGATAAGACGGGTGACAACTATAGCCACGCTCGGCTAATTCCATTGCCTGCGGTCTTTGTAGCGCACTGGGAGCATTACCTGAGCCATAGAAAGAGGATGATTCATCTCATGGGCGTGTACCTAGATTTACCTGATCCGGGTCACGCTTTGTTTCTTGTCTCAACGTCAGAGAAACGAAAGACTCGAACGCTGCCGTTGAAACCTGCCACGATTTCTAAATACGCGTTAGGGATTTACGATGCGCCGCTAAATCTATCGCGACATTATCTGCGCAGCGAGTTCGGGCATCGGCAACTAACCGGATCGACGATTGACGCTTTTATGGGGCACTGGGTTCCTGGTAAAGAACCCATGGCGAGATTTTCATCATTGAGTCCAGTCGCGTTTAGAGATGCGATTATACCGGTACTAGACGAAATGCTCGCTGAAATGGGATGGGTTGCTATGCGAGGGGTGAGTAACTAATGGATTTTTCAAAAAAAATGATCGCCCCACACGGTGATGAGCATCGAGCGTCACAGCGAAAGCGTGTGGTTGATGCAGAATATTTAGTTGTGGAAGAGGTTTTACGGAATCACTTTCCTCAATTAGTCGCAGGAACGTGTCCGAGCACCGTGCCGGATGATTTTATTGACTCCGTGTTTGACCATGTATGTGCGGGTGTTCAAGGGCACTTATTTCGCACTCGTCATAATTATTTGATCGGCCGTCTCAATAAGATTGCAGCGGCACATCAGTTAACGCTGCAAAACCGGCAGCGCATGGTAGTTGTGTGCTCAGACCCTGCTCCTGCAACACCATTAAGTTTTGAACTTAAGTCTCGGTACGAAATGTGTGAGGAGCTTTTTTGGACCAATTTAAGCTCGCCGAGTGGACTGACATATTTACAACGAAAGAGTCACGATTCAGGCCGGCTGATTTATTCAATGATCTGGCATGGAGGAGTCCATTCCATAGTTCAACTAACCCAGTTGGTTGCCACCATAGAAAATGGCGTTCACCGCACGCCGGACACCGTCAGTGATGACGCGCTGGTTTGGCTGGAGCCGTCAGTGGAGAATGATCATTTTCGCTGGTTTCCTGACCCAACCACGCTGGCGTTGCTTTACCGATACTACAGAGAGTATGGCGTGACCCCTTTTCCCAAATTGGCGACTAAAGGAAAAAGACCTGGTGCTCAGAAGGCTGCTGGACAGTTGGTGAAAGTGTACGTTGAGGCAGCAAATCCTAGTTTCATTTTTCCACGAAAGCTTAAAACTTTTGTGCTCCAGATGAAGAATGCTGCATCGGCAAAAGAGACGATGAAGCTAGCGGGCATAGCGCAGCATCTTCAAGGCTCCACGGGTCTTTATAGCTGCCTCCCTCGTGACACACTGACACGACTCATGACGGGTTTGATTCCTCCCGCAGAGACGGCCTCTCAAGCAGCCCAGCGGGAAGAAGACAAGCGTATTCCGGGTCTAAATCCGTTACGAGGAGAGACCAACTCGGGTGGTAAACGTGCTGTATCAGCGATTCGTGATGCTCTAAAAATTGCCGCTACTGTCAAGTGCGCCAGCAAAAAAAATAAGGGTTACAAAGCCCTAATGGAGATCGCTAAATCGGCAAGTTGGCCCCCCATCGTCAGGGTTATTGCTCTATGGTGCGCGCAATTGCGATTGAAGCTGCAAGCAAGTTCGATCTTCCGCTATTTGAGCGAGTTTGCGGAACCTCTGGTTGCTGAACTTTCGGATATTGAAGATCTAAATCAGCTGGATGGGGAGGATTGGGAGTTTCACTATTCTGAACTATTGAAAGCCACCAGCTCGCAGGGCCAGCGAGCTTATCGTGCAAGCGTGCTGGGGCGATTCCACCGATATCTAGCCACCAACTACGCACTACCTGACGCCTACATAGAAGGCGCAACAGGCACCATGCGTGTGGATTCTGAAATTCTGACGGTGGCAGAGTATTGCAGGGTACTCAAGATCTTAAAGGAAGAACCAGACCAGCGTCTGTCGGAAGCACGACAGCTAGCGATAATATTTGGCTTTCGATGTGGGCTGCGCCGGGGAGAAGTGCTTAGGATTTTGATGGGTGACTTACAAGGACTTCATCAGCCTGAATTGCAATCGCCCACTCTCATTGTGCGGGGATCCCGCCGTTACGGCCCAACGAAAACAACCAATGGAACGCGTATTTTGCCATTGTGGGGGTTGCTCACGAATGAAGAGCTTTCACTTCTTCGACGTTGGTATCGCCGGCGAGTCGCAGAACAGTCAACACTGCAGCGCAAGGGTGTATTTTTCTGTCCGTTGCACCAGCCAGACCACTTAATGGGCGGTGTAGACCTTATAGATCCCATTCAGTCCGCTATGCGCCAAGCTGCGGGAACTCAGTCCATGCGATTTCATCATTGCCGACATGCGTTTGCTACATTCAGCACAGTGCGTTTGCTGGAAACGTATCCGGGTGAGTTCTTTCCTCTTCGCTGGGCGGTTGATGATGAGGGACGCGTTGTGATGCCGCATTGGGGTAAAGATTGGTTCGCAGTTTTGTCACAAAGAGAAGGCGACTTGACGGCGTCGGATAAACTGTACTATTTGCAGCTCCTGGTCGGTCACGCATCGCCGGGGCAAACGATACGAACTTATACACATTTGATGGATCTTGTTCTGAGGGCAATGCGGTGGTCTATTCAAAAGACACCGATTTCAAACCGTTTGCAAGCAGAGTTGCTGGGCCAGAAGCCCGGCAGTATAGAACAGTGGCGCATCCGTAAGGGGCTCGTGGATCCGACGAGCGCGGCGATGTTGGCAGCGAAACTTAATCGATGGCCAGCAGGAGCCACTGTCGGAAAAGCATTCCGTGTTTTCAAAATTGAAAAGCAACCGCTTGAAATCAAGCCTGCTTACGAAGCCATGCCAGGCTCTGCTTTACTTATATACCAGGCACTTTATCGAGTGAATCAGTTGATGGAAGGGGGGGCTGGCTATGATGATGCGCTCGCCGCGACAGCAGATCTCTTGGGTGTTCCAGTAGGTGTGCTGAATCAATGCTACAAACGCGGTGAGTTTCTTATGAGGCGTCGCGCGCGCCGAACAAGCAAGCGCAATGCCCACACCCCTGGTACGGCTCCCATGCAAGGAAAAATCGCTCATAAAGTTGGCGTCGGCGGTGTTATTTATCCAGTATTGCCTCAATGTCCTGCACCACCCAAACCACGGAAAGTACACAGGTTTGTGGAGGAACTGTTTTCGCTTTTGGTTCAGGCTGCAAAAAATGATGCGGAGCTCTTCCGGAAAATGATCGAAACCGTTGTTCTCGCGACACAGCGCAGCAAAATCCAGCTATCATTCCGGCCTATTGAGTCGAAATGCCTGTATCTGCAGTTTCTAGACACACTGGAGTTGATGCCGCTCGTGTGGGTCGATGTCCAAGCTGCTAGGACTAGTCCAGGCAATGATCAACTTTTGTCATACTGGAGCGAACAACTGAGTTTGCCGAGAGCGAAAATACGTGTCAGATCAGACACGTTAGCGGGAGATCGAAGCAGCATGGGCGTTGCGAGAGTGACACTGAATCCATCGTTTAAAAAGCTTGGCCCAGGCGCGCTTCAGCATACGATTTCATCGGTTCGTTTCGTCGCGTTTGTTGCGATGATTTCTTTTAATGGGAGGCTTGGTATTGATGAGGACGTTGGGCTGTAACGATAGGCCATCCGTGGCCTGTGTAATCTCATCGGCAAGTCGAGGAATCGGACTGCTTATCCCGTTGATCATCGAGATTGACGGGCGGAAACTCTAAGAAAAGCTCTTTTTCAGTGGCGAGCCCAGTGCTTTGTGCGACCGCTAGCCGATCAGCAGTTTGAACCGCGAGAGCCAGCGGGTGAGTTTGCAGGCGACCGGATCTCCGATACATGGACGTGATGATGTGCTGGATCATGCGCGCGTTGACGGGCGCACGCCCTTCCAGCCACCGCAAATCATCGGATATCAGCTTCAACGTACTTAAAATGACCCTCAGGCTCTCGGCGTTCGTTGGCTGAGGTACCCGAATTCGACCGACGCCATGCAGTAACCCGGCAACCGCTGCTGACCAGCGTTCGTCATCTGAAAAGCCAGCGCAGGACGATAAAGCTCGTTTGGCGACGTTCAGGCTGTGAATTGCTAAACCGCCGGGTTTGCCTCGGTGATCAATATCAATAGCTGGTGCGTTAGTGAATGGGATGCCGATGGACGGCCGACCGATGATACGCCGAACCAGATCTGCGAGTGCAGGCACTGGGCATGCAGCAATAAACCACTCGATTCCAGCAACAATATTGGGATCGTAGAGTTGTGATTGTGGCAGGTGCGGCAGTGAGTCCGGTGTATCCAGGAGAATGATGGTGTCTGAGCGAGACACCGCGTGCCCGGCCTTTCCGCTCCACAGCATAAGTTGTACGGCGGAGTCCGGAATGTTGGTCAGCTGTAGGTCAGGATGAGGCTGCGACATCACGACCTGGTAGCGCTCAAATGAGTTTTCGATAATTACATCAATAACAGGGAGGTCAGGCCCATTAAGGATCTCCTCAAACGCAATTATTGTTCCGATGAAAATCTCTGGGTCTTTGTGCCAGTCGGTATTTACGACGATGTTACTCATGCCATAAGCTCCTGAACAGCATTCAGAGTGCGCTCCAAGTTCCCGATCAGAACTGGAAGGGGATCAATCAGATTGTCTTCGTCCATTTTACAAAGTTCTTTTTCGACCCAGTTTGAAAGAGCGGAGAGATTAGAACTTTCGTCGCCCTGGCCCAGTATGCAAACCAAAGCGCTTCCTTCCGGGATTTGCATGGAGAAAACGAGCGCGCTCGCCAGACGGGCGGCAAATGACGTTCGGCTAATAGAAAGTGCGTGAGAAAAGTTCATTTTTTGAGTTCCTTCTGTGGATCAATCGTAGCGTCAAATTCGTTGATGAGTAGGCGTTCGAATGCGCTGCCATCGCGACGGGTTAGGTTCGGTACATAGCGGCTGTAAACGCGAAACAACATTTCGGTGGTTGTGTGCCCCATCTGCCGCGCGATCCATTCAGGACTTTCACCAGAAGCCAACCAAAGCGTGGCTGCGGTATGGCGAGTCTGATACGGGCGACGTTTACGAAGCCCCAGATAGCGAAGCAGCGGATACCAAACACGTTTCGTGATATTGCTATGGCAGAGGGGGCCGCCAGCTCGGGAGCAAAAAACGAAGTCCATTTCGCCTGTAGATTTCTGCTGATCCAGCAAGGCATCGACGACCAACTGGGGCATTTCGATGGTGCGAAATGATCCGTCGTTTTTTGTGTATTCCAGGCGCCCCTCCACTAACGCTTGGCGAACTAGAATCTGCCGGCGTGTAAAATCCACGTGCTCCCATTGCAGTCCGTCTATTTCCCCCGTTCTCAGGCCTGTGAAAAAACGCACAACATAATAGTTCCGGAAATCCGGGCGAACGGCCTCAATGACCCCCTTCACCTCTTCGATGCTGAACGGTTCGACATCCGTTCGGGGCACACGCAATGATTTTATCCCGTGATAAGGTGAGATAAACTCAAATCGGTTGGCCGCTTCTCTCAGGATCATGCGCAAAGGCGTCATGATTTTGTTCACTCGACTAGCGGAAAGACTGTTCTTGCTCCGAGTTGTGACTTTGGCGAGTGAAGCCCGGAATTCGAGGATGTCTTTTTTAGTGATGTGGCCAACCTCTTTTGTTCCAAAAAATGGATTCAGGTAATTTCTCAAGGTCCCCTCGATCGTAGAGATATGGGACTGGCGCCACTGAATTTTCATCTCCCCAAGCCAGTCTTTTGAGAACACTTCGAAGACAGGCGTGTCGTGAGCCTCCAGAGCCTTTTGGATGTCTGCCTGCTTTGTAAACTGCTGTGCCAGTGGGCTGTTGGGGAAGTAGTTGCGATACTCAAATGATCCAAGAGTAATCTCTGCTTCAAGCCGCTTGAGAATGCCTTCCAGTTTTTTTCGATTCGAAGGTGTGTTATCGAGAGTTGTTTGCTCCCGACACCGCTTGCCTGCATAGCGGAAGTCGAAGAACAGCTTTTCGGTTTCTGGGCGCTCCACAATTTTACCCACGGCATACACCCCCGCCTGCCATTGGTATGGCAAAGGTGTGATTTGTTGAGTGGCCAAGCATGTCTTGCTCAATCACATCCCAGATATAGAGAATTTTTCGGCCACCAAACGGGCGGATGTAATGGATGCCTTCGAGCAAAACGGAATCTTTGAGACGCTCACGAATGGTGCGCGCGTCATACTTGATGCGCTCGGCGAGTTCTTGGGTGGTTAGATATACCTGTGACATAAGACCTTTCCTTTGCTATCGTCGGGTGCCGGAGGACAAACGATGTTCTTTAAGATCAATATGTCCTCCTGAAGACCATTATGCACCCTTAAAGACCTTTAGCAAGTCTTTTTGATCTCCTGCGGATTAAATAGTTCTCTGGTGGGCCAAATGATTAAGTGCCATCTATCGAAGTTGATGGGCGAGAAGAAAGTGAAGATCATTGATGTGGCAAGGGAAACAGGCGTAAATCGGGGCACAATTACCCGGCTGTATCACGAAACGGCCAGTAGGGTAGAGCTCGAAGTTATTGACGCTCTGTGTCGCTATCTCGAATGCGAAGTCGGCGAATTGTTCGAGCTCGTGGATTCTGAGTAGCTACAAAATTCTGGTATGGAGTAGTACAGGTCATGGCGATCCCTGATTTTCAAGCCGTAATGCGGCCAGTTCTCCAGTCGGTCGGTGATGGCGAGCCCAGATCTTTGGCTGATGTGCGGGATATCGTGAAAGATGTGTTTGGCCTGACAGATGAAGAAAAAAGGGTGCGACTACCGTCAGGCCACCAAACGGTTATTAACAATCGAACCGGGTGGGCCAGGACATATCTCAATAAGGCCGGGCTTCTTACCATTCCGCAACGGGGGATGGTGCAAATTACTGAACGTGGGCTGGATGTTTTGGAAAACGGACCTGAACGCATCAGTGTCGCTTGGTTGAAACAATTTCCAGAGTTTAAAGAGTTCCAAACTCAGAAGAGCGGCGTTGTTGGCGCCGGCGCTATTAAACAGCCCGAAATTACCGAGGTAAGCAACGAAACACCCGATGAGCAGTTGGCCGCCGCGCACCTGTCTCTTATGGAAAGCCTTGCCGATGAAGTTCTGGAAACAGTAAGGAGTGCCACCCCATCATTTTTTGAGAAGCTAGTCGTCGATTTGATGATATCCATGGGCTACGGCGGCTCCAGAAAAGAGGCGGGGCAGGCCACACAAACCACCAACGACGATGGCATCGACGGCATCATCAAAGAAGATAAGCTTGGCCTTGATACGATCTACCTGCAGGCCAAGCGTTGGGCCAATACCGTACACCGCCCCGAGATAGACAAATTTATTGGCGCCCTGACCCGGCAACGCGCAAAAAAAGGTGTATTTCTCACCACGTCTGACTTTTCAGCAGGAGCTAGAGAAGCTGCGGCAGGCTTGGATATGAAGGTTGTGTTGCTTGATGGGCGAGAATTAGCTCAGCTAATGATCGAGAACAACCTTGGCGTAAACGTTAAAGAAGTTTTTGAAGTGAAGCAGGTTGATACCGATTACTTCATTGAGGAGTGACCACGTAAACGTGCCGCTATCTTTCTGACAGGCTCGGAAGTGGGAACAGGCGACATTCTCAAATTAGAGACTGACGCCTCCTTGCTATGCTGTAGTAAAAGGTGACACTTTGGTTACAACCTAACCATATAACCTAAGCAGTGACAGGGGCATTATGGAACGGCGGCCTTATCTCGCGTTAGATATTTCCCGATTGAGTAAGCTTGTTAACGCCAACACGCAGGACAAACCCCTTCTTGAAGCCGTCCACTTCGAGTTGCAATTGAGAAAAACTGGCGCAGCCAAACGGCTCAAACGCCGGGTTGAGCAGTTTATGGGTTCGTCTGATCACGGTTCAAACATCACTGATGACGTGTTTCTCCCACGAGTTGGTTTAACCAAAAACCATGAACCCGGGGTCAAAAAATCGAGAAAAATAACGGAATTGAGCGAATCCATGACTAAAGAACAAGACCACCAAGCAGTGGAAAACTTCCTTAGCTCGGCAGATCCTTTCGTGCTTGAGTCGTTAGAGCTCATGCGCAAAAAACTCCTGGATCTTACGGCCCGAAACAGGCTGCTGAATTTCCCTATCCAGCAGAAGGGCGCAGCGCTGAGGATTATTGATGAAGTTCCCAATCAGCTATGCGACGAACTTCTTGCCGACCGCGAGCTCAAATTTAAGCCCGTCCCGCCTCCCACCCGGGAACAATTGATTAAGTATGGCTACCTTGAAGTCGACGAGGATAGTGGTGAAGAACTGCAGTTAAAGCCCAGTCCCGATGCGAGGGAGTGGGCCAAAGCTCTCGGCTTTGATGTTAGTTATGAGCTGCCGCGTGAAGAGGCTGCGCCGGGTGTTGAGAAGCACCAGGATGATTCGATCCAGGTTTTGCTTTATCCGCCAGAGATGGAATCCAGACTGCGTGCGATTAAGAGCAAAGCACAGACCGCGATAGAGGAAATGGGCGCCAGCATTCTCTACCTGTCGCTAGGTTTTTTGGAGTGGGCAGAGAACGATGATGCCTCAAAAACCAGGCTTGCGCCGCTATTCACGATTCCAGTACATCTCAGTCGTGGAAAACTGGATCACAACAGCGGAACCTATCAGTACACCGTGAGTTATACCGGTGAAGATATCCTCCCAAATCTGTCTCTCAAAGAAAAACTCGCTCTTGATTTCGGCCTTGCACTACCAGAAGTAGGGGAAGGCGAGTCTCCGGAAGACTATCTCGACCATGTTGCCACGCTGATAAAGGCTACGAAACCGAACTGGTCTGTTCGGCGCTATGGTGCACTAGCTCTTCTGAATTTCGGCAAGATGCTGATGTATCTGGACTTGGACCCAGAACGCTGGCCGCTTGATGATCGCAGCCTGGTCCAGCATCCAATTGTCCAACGCTTTTTCAAGAGCTCGGAGAACAGTTCAAGTGGGGGGCGAGGTAATGTTGGAGAGCATTACATTGACGAGGTTGAACAGATCCATGACTTGTATCCATTAATCGACGACGCTGACAGTTCTCAACACAGCGCATTAATTGACGCAATAAATGGCGAGAATCTGGTTATTGAAGGCCCTCCAGGAACGGGTAAGTCTCAAACGATAACCAATCTGATTGCTGCTGCGATGCTGGGTGGAAAGAAAGTTTTATTCGTTGCGGAGAAGATGGCGGCTCTCGATGTGGTGAAAGCCCGCCTTGATAAGGCTGGACTAGGCAATTTCTGTCTTGAACTTCATAGTCATAAATCGCAAAAACGAAAGGTGCTTGACGATATTAGTTCCCGTGTTGTTAAACAGAAGCATCTAATCTCCACACAGAACATTGACGCAGAAATCAGTCGCTACGAAGAGTACAAGGAGCGCCTCAACAGCTATGCGAAGGAGATTAACGAGCCTTGGGCTAAAACCAATCGTACAATCCACGAAATCTTTAGTGGAGCTGCGCGTTATCGTCAACAGTTAGAGATAAACCCGACCGATGTTCACATTGCTGGCCTATCCGGAGGTGAACTCACCGAGGTGAACCGGCTGAAGCTGGTTGATCAGGTCAGTGAATTTCAGAAAATCTATCGCGCGATGATAGAGCAGGTCGGGCAGGATGCGAGTCTTCATGACCACCCTTGGTCTGGGGTTGAGAGTACAGCGATTCAGCTTTTCGACTCAGAGCACATAGTCTACATTCTAAATGGATGGCAGCAGTCGTTAGAACTGTTGATGGCGCAGAATCAGAAAATCGTACAAGCCCTAAAGTTTGATAATTCGAGTCTATCGGTTTTGGGCAGTTGCGAGTCATTGGCTTTGGACCTTCGCGATTTGCCTGAACTCTCTTGCAAAGAGCTATTTCAGGCACTTGACCGACTCGACCTGAAAATCCAGTCTGAAGTTGAGGCGTCGCTGCATCTTCACCGCGAAATTCAGGAAGGCTACGAGGAACTATCAGAAGACATCTTCGCAGAAAAACTATCGACACTTGTTGAAGGCGAAGCTCTACCTGCATTCCCAGATATACACTGGATAACAGGTGCAGGGCGTGGAGAAAGTTTCTCGGAGATTGTTCGGGGGATAATAGAACTTGAGAAGATTGAGTTTGTACTGGCGCCGCTTCACCGTCAGTTGCAGGAATTAGGATCTGCGTTGCCCTCGCCATTGAGCGAGCATTTTGGCCCGACTGTCGAGGGTATTGTTGCTGCAACCAATATGATTGAGCTGATCGGTGAACTCGATAGTACGTTGATTAGTAAGCGCTCTGCGCATTTTGACGAAGATGAGATCGATCCGACTTTAAAAGACCTCGAAGTGAGACTGCACCATTTGCGACCCTTACGAGAAACAATCACCGAACTTTTTGATCTTGAGAAGCTACCTGATTCGCGGGAGCTAAAGGCCATACAGACCCAAACACTGCGTGGAGGGATGGGGAAGTGGTTCTCTGGTGACTGGTGGCAAGCTCGCAAGAAGCTAAAGGCTTTGGCAAGTAAGCCATACGTGAAAGTAACAGAGCTCAGCGCAGTTATTGAAGAAGCCAGTGAATATGCAGCCGGCTTGGATGCCTTCGATTCAGCGCACTATCAGCGTCAAATAGGTCCCGAGTTTCAAGGGCTCGAAACCAACGTTGTGGGCCTGAAGAGTCTTAGAGAATGGTACAAGAGTGTCCGCAGTACATACGGAATCGGTTTTGGTAAGTCCGTTGCGATTGGGGAATGCATCCTTTGTCTTGATGCGAGGCTGTTCAAGGGCGTCCAGCAACTTGAAAATAAGGGGTTCACAGGAGATCTGCGAAAAACACTTGCCGTATTGGATGAGATTCAGACCGTACTTCCAAACATCGATCAAGAGCTCGGTCGAAACGGCAGCCTCACCGGTGAACAAGGGTCACTGCTACTAGAGCACAAGCGCCTGAAAGCCGAGGTTCGAATAATTCAGCAATGGTTTAAAAGCAATCACCTCACCGTTGAGGAAGTAGAAAGTCGTATAAACCAGCTTCGAACGCTGCAAAAGGGTCAGGCACGGTTTATCGAGAGCAGCCTTCTGCAAGACCTTTTTGCGCCCCAGGTTGTGTTGTCGGTTGGGCCAAATGCCGACAATAAAGAAGCCGTTGAGTCCATTCGTGCGACGCTGGAGTTCGCCAGTTATGTTCGGCGTAAGCTTCGGTTCGAACCGCTGAGGCAGATTATACTCTCCATCAAAACTCATGAAGAATATGAACACCTGAAAGCTGAAGCGGGAGGTTATCTTGCAGCGTGGCGTGATCAGGAAGAGACCTATGAAGAGTTCAAGAGCAGGACTGAACTTAACCCCGCTCAGTGGCTTACCAGCGCTGAATGGAAAATCGACGAGCTCTGGCAACGGAACCTTTCAGCGATACAAAAGCCGGAATGGTTGAATGATTGGGTCAACTTCGTTCGCATACGAAACGAAATGCGAGCGCAGGGCCTGGAACCTCTGTGGCGCATGGTGACAAGCGGGAGGCTCGACATTGGGAGCGCAGGCGAAGCGTTGGATTTGGCGGTTTTTGATCAATTGTCCAGAGAAATTCTCTCAGAGAGGCCACGCCTTGCTCGCGTTTCTGGCAAGAACCAAATGGCTCTCCAGAGCACCTTCCGGGAGTACGACCAAAAACTGAAAAAATTGCAACGCCAACGAATTGCTAGTGCCTTGGCAGAGCGGCATGTCCCTGGCGGGAATGCCGGGGGCCGGAAGTCCGACTATACGGAAATGGCATTGATTGAGAATGAACTTGGGAAAAAGACGAGGCATATCCCCATTCGTCAGTTGCTTAACCGTGCAAGTAACGCTCTACTGGCGCTGAAGCCGTGTTTCATGATGGGGCCGATGTCTGCAGCCCACTACCTTAAGCCTGGTCACCTGCAGTTTGACTTGGTCGTGATGGATGAGGCCTCCCAGGTTAAGCCAGAGGATGCGCTCGGCGTTATTGCTCGTGGTGCACAACTTGTGGTCGTCGGGGATCCAAAGCAATTGCCACCTACCAGCTTCTTCGATCGTCAGGATATGAATGACGACGATGATGAAAGTGCGGCGCTGGCGCAGACAGATAGCATTCTTGATGCAGCTATGCCTCTTTTTAAAATGCGACGTCTACGCTGGCACTATCGTTCACAGCACGAGAGCCTGATTGCTTTCTCGAACCGAAACTTCTACGACAACGATCTTGTCATTTTCCCGTCCCCACACGCCAAGTCTCTGGAATACGGCGTTAAGTTCAGTTATGTGACAGGCGGGCGTTTTGTCAACCAATACAATGTCGAGGAAGCTCGTGTTGTAGCAAAAGCCGTTGTGAAGCACGCGCTCAATCATCCCAGCGAGTCGCTCGGCATCGTTGCTATGAGTTCCAAGCAGCGAGAACAGATAGAGCGCGCAGTGGAGGAGGCGTGCAAGGCCGACGATGCAGTTTCTGACGCTATCGATGGCCTTCGCAATCTGGAAGATGGCCTGTTCATTAAGAACCTGGAAAACGTTCAGGGTGATGAGCGAGACGTGATCTTCATCTCCTGCACCTATGGCCCAGGTGAAGTCGGTGGGCGGGTCTTTCAGCGGTTTGGCCCAATCAACTCAGACGTGGGCTGGCGGCGATTGAACGTGCTGTTCACCCGTTCAAAAAAACGGATGCACATTTTCAGTTCTATGCGTTCAGGCGACGTACAGACTTCGGAGACGTCGAAGCGTGGTGTCATTGCCCTTCGAAACTTCCTGGATTATGCCGAGAAGGGGAATATGGATGGAACACCGCTCCACACGGGTAAAGCGCCGGATAGTGATTTTGAGGTCTCTGTAATTGAAGCGCTTCACCAGGCTGGCTTCGAGAGCGAAGCACAAGTAGGCGTTGCAGGTTTTTTCATCGATTTGGCAGTAAAGGATCCCGGTAAACCGGGGCGTTATTTGATGGGAATCGAATGTGACGGTGCGACCTATCACTCCGCCAAGTCGGCCCGCGATCGTGATCGCCTACGGCAGGAGGTTCTGGAGCGGCTTGGCTGGCGTATTCGCCGTATATGGTCGACGGATTGGTTCAGTAACCCAAAAGGTGAGCTAGAGCCGATCATCCGGGAGTTGCATGAGCTGAAAACCGTTGTGCCAAATGATGCAGAACCTTTCGAACTCGATGCTGAATCTGTCGAGGAGATTGAGGTCTCTGGAGAGGGTGCTACGGATGAAGTCTCTGAAGTGCTGGATAGCGAGCCTGGCTTACGAGGTCGGCTCGAAGCCTTTGGCGCAACCATCAGCGCTAAGCACTTCCCTCATACTCCCAAGGGTAGGCGGCTGCTGCGTCCTGCGATGATCGAGGCACTGGTGGAGCATGAACCTGTCTCTTCTTCTGAGTTTGTGGAGTTGATTCCCGAATACTTGCGAAGGTCGACAGAGCCGACAGAGGCACGAATGTTCCTGAATCAGGTGCTGGATATTGTTGCCGGTTCTGAGGCTATACAAGGCGAGCTTCTAGGCTAAATGGAATAACAGAGCCCAACAGACATTCGGCCTATTAGCTGGTAAATTCTTTTGCAGTTATGAATGGGAGTTTACTTTTGTTCAAAAAGCAGATTTTACTTACCTGGTTAGGCCGTCACGATCTTGATGCTGGGGGCCAGGGGCTTCTGGGCGCAGTGGCATCAATAGCTTTAGGGGTTGACTGGCCTTTTGACGAAATTCGGATACTTGTTAATGACTGGTCTGACGAATTGCCAGGATACGAAGATTGGCTAAGGGAAAAACTGGCGAGTCAAAAACGTAAAGCTACGATCTCATTCCGGGAATGCTACCTAGAAAGCCCCATCGATTATCCTAGTATCTATTCAGTATGTCGGGAGGAGCTGGCGGCCCTCTCGAATGAAAAAACCAAAGTTACCCTCAACCTCACGTCCGGCACACCGGCTATGGTCGCAAATTGGTTGCTGCTGGGTAAGGGCGTTTACGACACCAAGCTTGTCCAAACTTCGCGGCAAAGTGGCCTATCTGTTGTAGAGCTCCCCTTTGATATTTCACTAGAATATCTGGGCCGCCAAGATAGTTATTTAGGGGCCATTGCATTCTCAACGCCAGAGATAGACATTCACTTTGAACATCTTCAAAGCAAGTCCGCTGCAATGCAGGAGTCGGTAGAACTCGCTAAAAAATTAGCGGCTCGAAGCGTACCTGTCATTATTCAGGGTGAGACCGGCACGGGTAAAGAAGTTATGGCTGAGGCAATACATAGCTCTTCCATTCGCTCGGGCAAAGTTTTAGTTGCGGTGAACTGTGCCGCAATTCCGGAAACGCTTATCGACTCTCAATTATTTGGCCATCGTAAGGGGGCTTTTACTGGGGCGGATTCTAACCGTAAAGGTTATTTTGATGAGGCTGACGGAGGCACACTCTTTCTGGATGAAATTGGCGAGTTATCACTCGCTGCGCAGGCTAAGCTCCTTCGGGCGCTGCAGAAAAACGAGATTACGGCCGTGGGTGATAGCAAACCTCACAGAGTCGATGTTCGGATCATCGCCGCAACGCATCGAGATCTGCTGTCGATGATTGAACAGGGTGACTTCCGTGAGGATCTGTTCTATCGCCTCGCGATTGGAATTGTTCAATTACCACCGTTGCGGCAACGGCTGGAGGACATTCCGCTCCTGGCTGAGGTTTTCATGGATCAGCTTAATGAGGAAGCTCAAACTCAACCGGGCTACGCAAGTAAAAATATTTCTAAATCCGCAATAAAATTTATAGAAAACCAACGCTGGCCCGGTAACATTCGTGAACTTTGGAACACTCTACTCAGGGCATCCATCTGGTCAGATGGTAGTGAGCTCGATGTTGAACATTTAGAGCGTGCGATGATCCAACGACCGGAGAAAAGCCAACGTGACACGTCAGAGATTGACGTTCGCCAAGGTATCGATATCAACGAAATTATAGATAAAACAAAACGTTACTATGTTGAGAAAGCGTTAGATGCGACGGCAGGGCAAAAAGGAAAAGCAGCCAAACTGCTGGGACTTACCAACCATCAGACCCTGAGCAACTGGCTCAAGCAATGGGGCATGGATTAGCCTAGAGGCGAGCCGGGATTCAAACTGGCACGATATCTGATTAGTAAGAAGTTATTACAGGCAGCATGACATGAAGTCTATGAACTTTGAACACCTCAGAACACAGTGGCCAGCACTTGCAGATCTTGGCGGATATGCAGAGGCCTATGCGTATTCAGACCCTCAGAGCTCGCTCGTCAAGTTACGCTGTTATGTGGAGAAGTTGGTTGGCGTTATATACAACGAACTTAAACTGCCTGTGGAGCCCAATGCCAATTTTATGGATAGGCTGGCGAATGCCAGTTTTACTGCAGTCGTTCCGAAAGTCATTCTCGATAAATTGCATGCTGTTCGTATACATGGGAATAAAGCGGCCCACGAAGGTGAGGTTTCTGCACGTAATGCTGCTTGGTTGGTTGAAGAGGCCTTCCACTTGGGTTGCTGGTTGTTTATAGCTCAAGCAGGCGGTAGTCGAGATGAGATACCAGAATTTCAACAGCCTGCGCCTGAAGAGGTCAGCGCCAAAGCTGAGTTCAAGAAAAAGAACAAAGCGCTACAGGAAAAGCTGGCGTCACAGGAAACTCAGTTAAAAAGTGCCCTTATGGAGCTTGAAGCCGCTCAGGAGGCGGAGCAGGAAGCACTCCGACAAGCGGCCAAGTTGAAAGTCCAGGTTGACCAGCCAAAAGCGCAAGCGTTCACCAAAGGCAGTGAAACGGCAACCAGCACGCTGGACTTCAATGAGGCGCAAACTCGCCGTCGACTCATCGATAGCGAGCTGCAGCTGGCCGGTTGGAATATCAATCCCAATGGTGCCGATACTGAACAGGTTAGCGTTGAACATGAGGTTGATGGTCAGCCAACCCCCAGCGGTGTCGGCTACTGCGATTACGTGTTATGGGATGATAATGGCAAGCCTCTCGCCGTTGTAGAAGCGAAGCGTGCCCGGGAAAACCCGGGAAAAGGAAGGCAGCAAGGAAAGCTCTACGCAGACGCACTGGAAAAGAAACATGGCCAGCGCCCGGTCATTTTCTACACGAATGGTTATGACGTTTGGATATGGGACGATGTACTGGATTCAGTGCCCCGCAAGCTCTACGGCTTTTACAGCAAAGACAGTCTGCAATACCTTATTAGCCAGCGCGCGCAGCGCAAGAGTCTGAATGATACGCCTATAGAAACCGACATCGCGGGTCGTCTATACCAGATGGAAGCTATTGTCCGAGTCAGTGAGCGTTTTAGCCAGGGGCATCGCAAAGCACTGGTAGTTCAGGCAACGGGCACTGGTAAAACGCGTGTATCTATTGCGCTTACAAAGCGCCTTCTGGATGCCGGTTGGGCCAAACGTGTTCTATTTCTGTGCGATCGCAAAGAACTGCGAAAACAGGCAAAAAATGCATTCAGTGAATTCGTGAAGGAACCGCTTTACGTCGTCGGGCGCAGCAAGAAACAAGATCAACACAACGCTCGTATCTACATTGCGACCTACCCAGGGATGATGAGTATTTTTGAGCAGTTCGACGTTGGTTATTTCGACCTGATCATTGCAGATGAATCTCATCGTTCCATCTATAACGTTTACGGTGATCTTTTCAAATACTTTGATGCCCGTCAGATAGGCCTCACTGCGACTCCCGTAGAGATGGTTAGCCGTTCTACCTGTAATTTGTTTGATTGCGACTATAAAATGCCCACAGCCAATTACCCATTGGAGCAGGCCGTAGAGGATGGAAGCTTGGTACCTTTTCGGGTAGTGACGCATACGACTCGCTTTATGCGTGAAGGGATAAAGGGGCATGCTCTGACGGATGAGCAGATTGCCGAACTAGAAGATCAAGGCTTTGACCCAAATGAACTAGATTTCGAAGCTTCTGATGTCGATAAAACCATTTTTAACAAGGACACTAACCGCGAAATTCTGCGGAACCTGATGGAGCGTGGCCTAAGGGATGCAGATGAACAGCTCCCTGGGAAGAGTATTGTCTTCGCGCGTAGCATTCCTCATGCAGAGCTTTTGGCAGAACTGTTTGGAGAAATGTACTCGCAGCACGGGGGTAACTTCTGCCGTGTAATTCATTCCAAATACGAACGTGCCGAAGAGCTCATCGATGATTTCAAGAAAGCTGATGGAAAGTCTGCTGATGAAATTACTATCGCCGTCTCAGTGGATATGCTGGACACAGGTATTGATGTTCCTGAAGTCGTTAATCTCGTCTTTGCAAAGCCGATCAAGTCCAAGGTTAAGTTTTGGCAGATGGTGGGGCGGGGGACTCGATTGTGTGAAAACCTCTACGGCCCAGGAAAGGATAAGACTCACTTCCTGATTTTTGACCACTGGGCAAACTTTGACTATTTCGAGATGGATCCGCCGGAGGATGAAGGTCGCCCGGGGAAATCACTTTCAGAGAAGTTGTTTGAAACCAGACTCGATCTTGCCGAATCCGCACTGCAAAGGGCGGAAATGGAGCTCTTTGATCAGACTATTAGACTGATCAAAGAGGATATAGATGCTCTCGACGATCGCTGTATCGCCGTCAGAGACAAGTGGCAGCTGAAATCGCAGCTCAGCGAACCCAAGCGGCTCCATCAATTTGCGCCAGAAACTCGCCAGCTATTGCGCGCCGAGATTGCGTCCTTAATGCAGTGGCGCGATGTGAAGGGCCAAAGTGATGCACTCCGCTGGGATCAGCAACTTACTGAGCTGCAGTCAGTCGTTCTGACGACTCCTTCTCAGCTTGACGTGGCAAAGCAACCAGTGCTGGAGAAGGTTGGCCAGCTCCATATGCACCTCAACCCTGTACGAGCGAAAGCTGAAGCGATCAGAGAAATTCAGCAGGATGCTTTCTGGGCTGATGTTACATTTTCGGAGTTGGAGGCTAAGCGTAAAGCTTTACGGGGCATTATCCACTACCAGGATAGACAGCCCGGGCCTGCAACGCTGCCCACCCCGGTTGTGGATATGAAAGAAGATCGAGAAGAGTATGAAACAAAGGCTCGGCCGACCAAAATAATCACGATCGATTACCAAATCTTCCGCCGGCAGGTTGAGGAGACACTGACGCCATTATTTGAAACAAACCCGGTTCTGGTGAAAATCAGAAAAGGCGAGCCAGTTTTAGTGGCGGAACTTGAAAAGCTTAATGCACTGGTGCACGTCCAAAATCCAAATCTCGATCTAGACGCCCTAAAAGATTTTTTTCCTGAGTCAAGCGCCAGCCTAGACCAGTTGTTGCGCACTCTGATTGGTATGGACAGAAAAGCTGTAGAAGCGACTTTCACCAAGTTTGTGCAAGATCACCACACCAGTCTGAATAGCCGTCAGTTACGATTTGTCACGCTGCTCAAGAACCACTTGTCGAAGTTTGGCACGATCAGCGTAGCTCAGTTATACGATCAGCCATTCACAGCACTTCATCACGACGGTCTTGATGGCCTCTTCCCCAAAGCAGGGCAGGCAGAAAGTATTGTCACGCTAGTGAAGAGGTTTGGTGTCGATCTTGGTGCCAGAAAGTTTTCGGCCTCCATGAGAGTTTCAGAATGATTAATCGATGTAAATCAGAGCCGAATCAATGATGAGAGACTTATTTTGCCGAAAATTGCGACTGAACCATGTTGAGGGCGACGTCCTCTATCCGATGCGGGTGAAAGACAGGGAAACAGAAGAGGTCGCTTTTCGAGTCTCGAAAGGGGGAAACACTAAGCAGGACAGCATCCCGATCATAGACGAAGACGACATGATCCGAAAAGTCACTACTCAGGGCTACAAGGTACGGGCCAGAACGGAAATGCCCACCAGTCGTGGTGGACGCACCGGCCTATACTCACTAACACATCGAGCAATTCGCAGTTGGCAGTTGTTGGAAACGGAAGAGAAGCAAGCATGATCACTGGTGAACTGAAAAGTAAAATCGACAAGCTCTGGGAAGAGTTCTGGACGGGTGGTATAGCCAACCCGCTCACCGTAATTGAGCAGATCACTTTCCTCATGTACGCCCGTATGCTGGACATGAACGAGCGCCGGGATGAATTACGGTCGGAGCGAAGTGGAAAGCCATTCAAATCACGTTTCTCCGAGTCACATCAGAGCATACGATGGGAGCAGTTCCGCCACTTGCCGGCAGAACAGATGTACAAGAAGGTCAAGGACGAAGTATTCCCCCACTTCAAAGACCTAGCGGGTGAGGGCACTCTATTTGCCGAGTTCATGAAAGACGCTCAGCTGATGATTCAGAAACCCAGCCTTCTGGTTAAAGCGGTCAATATGATCAGTGAGCTGCCACTGGATAGTGCTGACGTAAAAGGTGATCTATACGAATACCTGCTTTCCAAGCTCACAACTGCAGGTATCAACGGTCAGTTCCGTACACCGCGTCATATCATTCGTGCGATCGTAGAAATGCTCGATCCGGACGCCACCTCGCGAATTGCTGATCCGGCTTGTGGTACTGCCGGTTTCCTAGCGACCAGTTATGAGTATCTCTTGGAAAAATACAGCTCACCGGACGGTGTGATGACTGAAACCGTCACCAACGAAAAAGGTGATGAGATCGAACAGAAGGTCTATCTGGGTGACCTCCTACATGAGCACCGAGCCCATGTAGACAGTGATATGTTCCATGGCTTTGACTTCGACTCCACCATGCTTCGAATTGCCGCCATGAACTTGGTGATGCATGGTATCGCGGAACCTGATATCCATTATCAGGATACCCTTAGTCAGCGGTTCAGCGAGCGCTTTCCCAAAGCAGCAAATGAAGCCTTCGATATCATTCTGGCTAACCCGCCTTTCAAAGGTAGCTTGGATGAGGAGGGAGTAGATCCTGCACTGCTGCGTGTTGTGAAGACTAAAAAAACTGAGCTTCTATTCGTCGCATTGATCATGCGCATGCTCAAATCTGGCGGGCGCAGTGCGATTGTGGTCCCAGATGGTGTGCTTTTCAGCTCATCCAGAGCGCATCAGCAGCTCCGGGAGCACCTGATTGATGACAATCAGCTCGAAGCTGTTATTAGTCTGCCCAATGGTGTTTTCAGGCCTTATGCTGGGGTATCTACGGCAATTCTGATAGTCACCAAAGGTGGCGAGACTGATCATGTCTGGTTCTATAATGTTGAGGAGGATGGTTTCTCACTAGATGATAGGCGTCATCCAAAGGCAGAAAACGATCTTCCAGACTTGGTGCGCCAGTTTAAGTCTCGCGATAAGTCGTTGGCGGACAAAGAAGCGAATGACAAAACCCAGAAACACTTTTGGGTTAATCGTGAAGATATTGCAAACAATAAGTATAACCTGTCACAGGGGCAGTATAGACAGCACATTTACAAGGCAGAGAGTTATGAGCCGCCAAAAGAGATACTGAAGCGCCTTAAGGCGTTGGAGTCTGAACTTTTGTTGGACTTGGACGAATTGGAGGAAATGTTGTGAGCATTGCTTTTGCGAGGCTAGGCGTTGTTGCTCCAGCGAAGCCTATAAGGAAGAAAGTGGCTGATGATTCACAAGTGGTGTGGCAATTAAACCTTGACCAAGTCGAGGCCCAGAGTGGCAGGGTGCTGAAGCAAATTCGATTACCGGTTCGTGAAGCGGGAAACTCGACACATTGGTTTGGTCCAGAGCATGTCCTTTACTCCAAGTTGCGGCCCTATCTCAATAAGGTCGTGATACCTGAAGAGGAAGGTATCGCCACTACTGAGTTAGTCCCATTGCTGCCCGATTCTGACCTTCTTGATCGCCGATATCTTGCACACTATCTTCGCTCAGAGCACTTTGTATCCTGGATTAGCTCTCAGGTTGCAGGTGCGAAAATGCCACGGGTTTCGATGAGAGTGTTTTGGGAGCATGAAATACCACTTCCATCTATTCTCGATCAAAGGCGTATTGGTATAACTTTAGATAGAGCAGAGTCTATACGTCGGAAACGCCAGCAGGCCATTGTAATTGCAGATGAATTTTTGAGAAGTATGTTTTTGAAGATGTTTGGAGATCCAGTCACTAACTCTCATGTTCTCAAAAAGCGAGGAGTTGCAACATTTTGCAGGCTAGTCAGGGGAAGCTCTCCTCGTCCGAAAGGGGACCCGCAGTTTTATGGTGGGCCGGTTCCGCGCCTGATGGTTCAAGACCTAACGCGAGATGGCTTCTACGTGACTCCGACGATCGACTCGTTGACTTATGAAGGTGCAAAAAAAAGCAGACCAGTAGAGGCAGGGACTGTTGTCATGGCAGTAAGTGGTAATGTGGGGCTTGCTGCAATACTGGAAATTGATGCGTGTGTTCACGATGGATTTGTCGCCTTCACCTCACTGGATGGGCAAGTAATTCTTCCAGAGTACCTTCTATACGTGATGACCCTACTAAAGGTTACCCATAAAAATCGGGAAGCTGGTGCAATTTTCAAGAATCTTACGACCACTCAAATTAAGGATATGGAAATCCCCATTCCGCCGATACCCCAGCAGGTAGAATTTTCAAAGATCGTTGCTCAATTTTCGAGCCTTCGACAAATCCTGGTACAGAGTGCAGAGGATAGCGACTTATTGTTGCGCTCAATTGGGCTGAAAGCATTTTCGCTTAAGCCAAGTTTATGAGTTTTGGGTAGCTGAGGACTGCAAACTAAAGCAATATGCCCGCTCAGTCAGAGGCGACGCGGGTACACGAGTGGTGCTGAATAAAAATACCTGTTGGTTATGCACAGATTTCGCCAGCTACACCCTCTGAAACTGGTGATTGATAATGTCACTGGGGAGCGATTATCAAACAGCGCTAAGCTATCTGCTAGCGGTACCTGCAGCAAAGAGGCGTCGTCTGAGCCCCACCGGTACTTGGACAGAGTTCGAGCGGTTGGCTGGGCAGCTTCTGTGGAATAAATTATGTTATTTGGTAATTTTATTTACCTTCATGTTAGTTTTATAACTGAATCTTTATTTTATATCCATAATAAAACAATAAGTTAAAATCATAAGTGTTCTGGCACAAAAGCTGTAATAGGTATAGCACGACAATTACCTTGGCCGGTCCAGCGACAACTATCTTGGCCGGTTGATCTGATAGGGTCCGACACAGCAGAAACAACTGGAAGAACGACAAGCTGAAATGGAGCTGGACCTAGCTCGTAAGGTGGCGTCAGAAAGGGAATCGATTGAGGCCAGAATCCGGGATAGCTTTTCTTTGCGCGAGGCCGAACTCAGAAAGAAAATTGCCGATGCCCAGAAGTCTAATGAAGAACTCACCCGAAAACTGGAGCAGGGTTCCCAGCAGTTGAGGGGCGAAGTGTTGGAGTGGGAGCTGGAAGGAATTCTTCGCCAAAGCTACCACTTTGACGATATCCAGGAAGTTAAAAAAGGCGTGAGGGGAGCAGACGTAGTCCAAACCGTGCACCTGCGCTCTGGAACCGGCCGCGGAAAAATAGTATGGGAGACCAAGCGCGCCGAAAACTGGTCCACGGCTTGGGTTAGTAAGCTCAAAGACGATCAGCAAGAGGTAGGTGCCGACATAGCTGTTCTGGTGAGCACGGCCTTTCCCGCTGGAGTAATCGGGCCGCTGGCACTGTATGAGGGTATCTGGTTAGTCGAACCAGAGCTTGCGACGGGTCTTTCGGAGGCGCTTCGTACCGTACTTATCAAGTCTCAGCGTTAGAAAGCGGTGACCGCAGGCAAAGGCGAGCAGAGGGAAGCCTTATTCGATTACATTTGTAGCAACCAGTTTGCACAGCGTGTGCGCTCCGTGGTCGAAGGCTATGAGGAGATGCACCATGACCTTGAAAAAGAGAAGCGCGCGATGCAGCGTCTTTGGAAGAAACGAGAAGGCCAGATTGGTCGGATCAGCAATCAGATGATCAGTATGTGTGGAGAATCACAGGGCATTTCTTCCAGCTCGCTGCCCCACCTGGATTCAATTGCTACACTGGAACTCAGCGAGCCTGCCTGAGGTCTGCCCGGCATCTATGACGCTCTCCCAGTGGGAGGGCTAATTATTATCTGCATAGGAAGTACCGTTTTACATGCGTATAACCAAACTGACGCTAGCCAATTTCCGCTCATTTGGGAAAGAGCAAACTATTGAATTTGCTCCGCTCACCTTATTGTTTGGGCCCAACTCCGTAGGAAAAAGTACGGTATTGATGGCACTGTTCTATGTGCAGCAAATTCTCGCGAAAGGGCAGTGTGACCCTCAAAGAATCACCGCAATGGGTGAACGGTTCGTTGGCGGATTTGGCCATTTGGTGCATGGTAAAAAGTTGAATGAAACGCTTCGAATTGAGATTGAGTACGAGTTGGGCGAGAAGTTGGGTGCCTCCTATTCAGAAGTTGGCGACTTGGTCATGGTGGAGGTCGGTTCCATAGGTGAGCTTATAGGGTTAGCGCACCGAGCGAGCACCATGTCTGTATCTTTGGAAGTAAGTTGGTCCTTCCTGAGAAATACGGCTTATGTGTCGAGTTATATCGTCGGGTTTGATGGCATCGACCTAGCAGAAATCACCAGCGACTCAGGCTTGAAGCAGCCTATGATAACAGGGCTCAATTATCAGCACCCATTACTGGATTATGAAGAGTTACACGAATGGGTCGCGGACCAAGTTGATAGCGGCCAGGCAGTTCATCCGTCGCTGATTAATCATCTGCATGAGCAGGATCGTGAAGATGGGTCAGATCCAGAGGCACCTGTGTTTTCAGATGAAGCGCCTCAGAGTGAGCTTCATAAGCTTCTGCAGTTACGACCAATGATGGGTGAAGCCAGCGAAGAAAAACATAAGCTGAACTTAAGCACTGCCTTGTCCAAGGCCATCGGCATTAAAGGTTTTGCGGGAGCTCTGCCGAGGCTAGGGAAGTCGCTCTTTACGAGCCTCCAGTCGAATGACGATACCGTTAATAGGGTGCTGGAAGAAATACTCAGCGACATGATCGTTGCCCCTTTAGATAACCTATTAAAACTGCTCAACGATAGTCTGTGCATAGGCCCCCTACGACACATCTCCGATTCGACTTATCAGCCCAATATTTATTGGGAACAAAAGGACTGGTATTCAGGCAGGGCCTGCTGGGATGTACTTTCTACCCATGATTTTGCACGCGATACAACAATAAACGAATGGCTGATGGGGAAAGATAAACTCAACCTTGGTTATAAGTTGGTGTACAAGGTTGTACAGGGTAATTCGCGATATATTACACCAACAACGGAGTTCTCTAGTCCAGATGATGTCATCGCTTTATCTGATGCACTAGGAAAAGGGTTGCAGGTAACCCTATCTCGGGAAAACTTGGCTGATAACCCGGATGCAGAAGAGCATGAAGTTTCTCCCCTAGCGTTGGAAGCGTTGCGTGAACGTTACGACACCAGCTCCCCCCTTTACCTTGGAGAGTTCCCATTTAAAGATACAAAGATCGCTTTGTGGGACTGTCATAACAATATTGAGGTGACTGCGGCTGATATCGGCGTGGGGGTCTCTCAGTTATTGCCTCTGCTCGTTGCGGCCACTGTCGTTGAGAATGGTTTGATCGTTTGTGAGCAGCCGGAGTTGCATATTCATCCGAGAGTGCAAGTAGCTGTGGGGGATATGTTGTTGCATACAACTGAAGGAACGAATTTCTTAATTGAAACGCATAGTGAACATATAGTCTTGAGGGTGCTTAGAAGGGTTCGAGAGTCTTCTAACGGAAAACAGCCAGAGGGGATGCGTCCAGTTTCACCTAAGGATATTTCTGTAATCTATCTGGAGACTTTGGATGGAGAGCTGCGAGCGCAAAGACTAGAGGTTACGGATGACGGAGATTTTGAAGATCGCTGGCCCGGTGGCTTTTTCGAAGAGCGAGATGAGGAGCTCTTTTAATGTATAAAGAGATTGCTTTCGACCCTCAATGCTTAGATGAATATCACTATTATGGGGTTCTAAAGGGAGCCTTTGGTGAAGAGAAGGGGCGTTATGTTATCGCGGCATTCAATGAATGGTTGCGGGAGGCTTTCACCGCTGTAAAAAACTTTAATATTCAAGACATTAAGAAGCAATCGGTTAAAAATTACTTGAACAAGCTTCGCCGTAATAAGGGAGCGAATGTCATGGTTCTACCCTTTGATCGAAGAGAAGTTGTTGATCCGAAGAATGTAGAAACCTGGTACGAGTGGCTTGCTTTTCAAAAAAACTATATGGATTTTGACGCAACGGTTTCAGAGAGAGATATAGATGGGTCTATAAAATACGAAGACATAATTGAAGAATGCGAGGGTTGGAGCGTTGCGCCATCTGTGCGTGTGAATAGAAATCCAAAGGATATAGTTGAAGCGATTTTGCCTCTTGTGCGTTTTGGGAATCAAGTCACATTGGAGTGGTCAAGCACTTTGTGACAGCCCAGTTAAGCGGCTTTCCTCAGTTCGACACCCGCTGCTTCGTAACCCATGGGGCTGATATAGCCCAGCGTAGAGTGCAGCCGTCGACTGTTATAAAACATCACAACGTAATTCAGAATGTCCCGCTGTGACTCAATGCGAGTCTGGTAGCTTCGCCA
>Ga0307969_1000088_pt1 | contig 49300 bp, 47 predicted proteins | sample OrgLakmetagen710_FD_201841 | JGI IMG/M metagenome (GOLD analysis project Ga0307969, IMG submission 201841) | Saline water microbial communities from Organic Lake, Antarctica - #710 | ecosystem: Environmental > Aquatic > Non-marine Saline and Alkaline > Saline | place: Antarctica: Organic Lake... | reverse complement strand
CCCTGTCCCGGAAAAGCCGCTGGCCGAGGCGGCGGGTCTGGGATGGCAGGGCAAGCACACCAATCTGGTCAGCCGCGATCTTGGCAGCTGGTTCTTCATCGGGTCGGTTTTCACCACGCTGGAGCTGAAGACCGATCCGGCGGAAGCCGATCATTGCGGATCGTGCCGCGCCTGTCTGGACATTTGCCCGACCGATGCCTTTCCGGCCCCGTACCAGCTGGATGCGCGGCGCTGCATTTCCTATCTCACCATCGAGCACAAGGGACCCGTGGACGAGGATCTGCGCCCCGGTCTGGGCAACCGGATCTATGGCTGCGACGACTGCCTTGCGGTGTGTCCGTGGAACAAGTTCGCGGTCGCGGCGCGCGAGGTGAAGTATCACGCGCGCCCCGATCTGGTGGCCCCGCCGTTGGCCGAGCTTGCGGCGCTAGACGATGCCGGCTTCCGGGCGCGGTTTTCGGGCAGCCCGATCAAGCGGATCGGACACGACCGGTTCATACGCAACGTGCTATACGCGATCGGCAATTCCGGTGATCCGGCGCTGCGCGGGGTGGCGCAAGCGCGGTGCGAGGATGCCGATGCCGCCGTGCGCGATGCGGCCCGATGGGCGGTTATGCGGCTGAGCGACACGACCGTGTCAAGCGAATGAGGGGGGCGATCATGACGGCGATGGACCGGTTCGATGCGGACATGGCGGCGCGGCTGGATGCGTTGCGCGACGAGGGGCTTTACAAGACGGAACGGGTGATCGCCTCGCGGCAATCCGGCGAGGTCACGTTGCAGGACGGGCGCGCCGTGGTGAACCTCTGCGCCAACAACTATCTCGGGCTTGCCGATCATCCGGAGGTGATCGCGGCGGCGCATGCGGCGCTGGATCGTTACGGGTTCGGCATGGCGAGCGTGCGCTTCATCTGCGGCACGCAGGAAGAGCATAAGGACCTCGAGGCGCGGATTGCCGGGTTCCTCGGGCAGCAGGATGCGATCCTGTATGCCGCCGCGTACGACGCCAACACGGGGCTGTTCGAGACGCTGCTGGGGCCCGAAGATGCGATCATCAGCGATGCCCTGAACCATGCCAGCATCATCGACGGGGTGCGCCTGTGCAAGGCGCAGCGGTACCGTTATGCCAACCGCGACATGGCGGATCTGGAGCGGTGCCTGCGCGAGGCACAGGGCGCGCGGCACCGGATGATCGCCACCGACGGCGTGTTCTCGATGGACGGGTATTACGCGCCGCTGGACGAGATCTGCGATTTGGCGGCGCGGTATGACGCGCTGGTGATGGTGGACGACTGCCATGCCACCGGATTCGTGGGCGCGACGGGGCGCGGCACGCCCGAGCATTTCGGGGTGATGGACCGCGTCGATATCCTGACCGGCACTCTGGGCAAGGCGCTTGGCGGGGCCTCTGGTGGCTACACCGCGGCGAGCGCGCAGGTCGTCGACTGGCTGCGGCAACGCTCGCGGCCCTATCTGTTTTCCAACACGCTGGCGCCGGTGATCGCGGGTGCCTCGCTGCGGGTGTTCGACCTGCTGGAGGACGGCGCGGACCGGCGTGAAAGGCTGTGGGAAAACGTGGCGTATTTCCGCGAGCGAATGGAGGCCCTCGGGTTCGAGTTGTTGCCCGGCGCGCATGCGATCATCCCGGTGATGCTGCGCGACCCGAAGCTGGCGCAGGACATGGCGGCGCAGTTGGGCGCGCGCGGCGTGTTCGTCACCGCGTTCAGCTTTCCCGTGGTGCCGAAGGGGCAGGACCGCATCCGCACGCAGATGAGCGCGGGGCTGACGCGCGACATTCTCGACCGGGCGATCGACGCGTTCGAGGGCGTGGGCCGCGAGTTGGGAGTGATCCGATGACAAACCAGATGAAGGCGCTGGTGAAATCGCGACCCGAGCCGGGCCTGTGGATGGAGCATGTCCCCGTGCCCGAGCCGGGACCGACGGATGTGCTTATCAAGGTCCGCAAATCCGCGATCTGCGGCACCGATGTGCATATCTGGAAATGGGACGCATTCAGCGCCAGGACGGTGCCCGTGCCGATGGTCGTGGGACATGAATTCGTCGGCGAGATCGTCGACATGGGGGCTGCGGCGCGCAAGTACCGTATCGGGCAGCGGGTCAGCGGCGAGGGTCATATCGTCTGCGGGGCCTGCCGGAATTGCCGCGCGGGGCGCGGGCACCTGTGCCGCAACACGCGCGGCGTCGGCGTGAACCGACCCGGCAGCTTTGCCGAATATCTGTGCATCCCCGAGACGAACGTGGTGCCGATCCCCGACGATATCCCCGACGAGATCGCGGCGATCTTCGATCCCCTGGGCAATGCGGTGCATACCGCGCTCAGCTTCGATCTGGTGGGCGAGGACGTGCTGGTGACCGGCGCCGGGCCGATCGGCATCATGGGCGCGCTGGTCGCGCAGAAGGCCGGCGCGCGCAAGGTGGTGATCACCGATATCAACCCCTACAGGCTGGATCTGGCGCGGCGCATGGGCGTGCAGCATGTCGTCGATGTCGGCCACGAACGACTGCACGACGTGATGGACCGGATCGGCATGACCGAAGGCTTCGACGTCGGCCTCGAGATGTCGGGGGCGTCCGCCGCGATGCAACAGATGATCGCGCGCATGAACAATGGCGGCAAGGTGGCCCTGCTGGGGATCGCGCCGACGGAATTCGCGGTGGACTGGAACACGGTGATCTTCAAGATGCTGCATATCAAGGGCATCTATGGCCGCGAGATGTTCGAGACCTGGTACAAGATGACGGCAATGGTGCAATCGGGCCTCGATCTGTCGGGGCTGATCACGCACCGGATCGGGATCGACGATTTCGAGGCCGGGTTCGCCGCGATGATCTCGGGCGATTCGGGCAAGGTGGTGATGGACTGGTGAGCCGTCGGGCCAGCACCCGCGTCGGATTGCGTATCTGTTCCGGGCCGCGCGGTCAGGGCAGAAGCGACTCGATGGCTCGCGTCATGGCTTGCGATGTCGGCCGCTCGGCCGAACCCCATGTGCCCGCGACGCTGCCATCCGGGGCGATCAGCACCTTGTTGAAATTCCACGACGGCGCGAACCCGGCTTCATCGGCTAGCGAGGCGTAGAACGGATGCGCCTGCGATCCGCGCACCGGTGTGATGGTGGTCATCGGGATGTCGAGCCCGAAATTCACCTCGCAGAAGTCCTTCACCTCTTCGTCGCTCGACAACTCCTGCCGGAAATCGTTGGACGGCACCGCGAGCACGATAAGACCGCGGTCACGGTACTGGTCGTAAAGCGTCTGAAGCCCGTCATATTGATGCGTGAACCCGCAGCGGGACGCGGTATTGACCACGAGGACCGGCTGACCCTGCCAGTCCGATATCCGCATGTCCCCGCCATCGATGTTGTCGAAGGGCGCGTCGAGCTCGAGCGCGGAGACGGGCAGGGCGAATGCGGCGAATGTCAGGGCAAGGATAAAACGCATGATATATCTCCGAAGGGTCTGTTCTTTTACGGACCGTGCGACATGGCGGATCACTCCACCCCTGTTTGACTTGGCGCGGAAGGCTATATTTGCAACTATGAATGAAATGGAAACCAGGAGGAGTGTCACGTGACGGAGTATCGCAAGGATCCCGACCGGATCGCGGCCCTGTCGCCCGAGGAATATCGGGTCACACAGAAAAACGGCACCGAGCGGCCGGGCACCGGCCAGTATCTCGACAACAAGGCACCGGGCATTTACGTCGATATCGTCAGCGGCGAGCCGCTTTTTGCCAGCGCCGACAAGTACGATTCGGGGTGCGGGTGGCCCAGCTTCACCAAGCCGGTCAAATCCGCGCATGTGACGGAATTGCGCGACGCCACGCTCGGCATGGTCCGCACCGAGGTGCGCAGCCGCGACGGCGACAGCCATCTCGGCCACGTGTTCCCGGACGGGCCACAGGACCGGGGCGGCCTGCGCTATTGCATCAACTCGGCGAGCCTGCGATTCGTTCATCGCGACGACATGGAGGCCGAAGGATACGGTGCCTATCTTGATCAGGTGGAGGATGTGACATGAGCGAACGTGCAGTACTTGCCGGCGGCTGTTTCTGGGGTATGCAGGATCTGATCCGCAAGCGCGACGGCGTGATCTCGACCCGTGTGGGCTATACCGGCGGCGACGTGCCGAACGCCACCTATCGCAATCACGGCACCCATGCCGAGGGGATCGAGGTCGTCTTCGACCCCGCGAAAATCAGCTTTCGGCGTATCCTCGAGATCTTCTTCCAGATCCACGACCCGACCACGCCCAACCGGCAGGGCAATGATGTGGGGATGAGCTACCGGTCGGCGATCTACTATTGCTCGGACGCGCAAAAGGACGAGGCGCTGCGCACCATCGCCGATGTCGAGGCCAGCGGTCTCTGGCCCGGCAAGGTCGTCACCGAGGTCGCACCCGTGGGCGATTTCTGGGAGGCCGAACCCGAACATCAGGATTACCTGAAGAAGTATCCGCGCGGCTACACCTGCCATTTTCCGCGCCCCGACTGGGTCCTGCCGCGCAAGAAGGCTGAAACCGGCGTGTGATCATGGCACCGCCGGCGCGCAACCGGCCGATGACCGGCATCGCGCTCAAGCTGTGTTCGGTCACGCTGTTCATCACCATGGCGTCGCTGATCAAGGCGACGTCAGGGCATGTGCCGCCGGGCGAGGCGGTGTTCTTTCGATCCTTCTTTGCCATTCCGGTGATCCTGATCTGGCTGGCGCTGCGCGGTGATCTGCGCACCGGGCTGAGGGTGCGCTCGCCTTTGAACCATTTCTGGCGCGGCTTCGTGGGAACCGCGGCCATGGGGCTGGGGTTTGCCGCTCTCGGCCTCCTGCCGCTGCCCGAGGTCACGGCCCTCGGCTATGCCGCGCCGCTTCTGGTCGTGGTCTTCGCGGCGATGTTCCTCGATGAAAAGGTGGGTGTGTTCCGGATCGGCGCGGTGGCGCTCGGGCTGGCCGGGGTGCTGATCGTGCTGGCCCCGCGCCTGACGGCGCTGAGCGGGCCGACGGTTCAAACCATGGAAGCCGTGGGCGCGATGCTGGCGCTGACCGGCGCGATTTGCGCGGCCCTCGCGCAGATCTATGTGCGCAAGCTGGTGCAGACCGAAGAGACCAGCGCCATCGTGTTCTTCTTCTCGATCACCGCTGCGGGGCTGTCGCTGCTGACCATCCCGTTCGGCTGGGTGCTGCCCTCGGGGCCGGAGGTGGGCTTGCTGGTTCTGGCCGGACTGCTGGGCGGTCTGGGGCAGATTCTTCTGACAGCGTCCTACCGCTTTGCCGATGCCAGCGTGGTCGCGCCGTTCGATTACGCCTCGATCCTGCTGGCGCTCGGGATCGGGTATTTCGTCTTTGGCGAGGTGCCGACGGGCGCGATGCTGTCGGGGGCGTCGCTGGTCATTCTGGCGGGGATCGTCATCATCCTGCGCGAGCGGCAGCTTGGCATCCGGCGCAACAAGGCACGCGCAGCCCGCACGCCGGAATAGGACATGGCCTTTTGCCGCAGGTCGAGCCGCTGCCCCGCGCGGAATCAAGCCCGAAGGGCGCCGCGCATCGCCATGCTGGAAGCATGCCTCCGGCGTGACGCCGCCCCGCGGCACGGCGATTTGGCTGCTACCTACGGCCATGCCTTGATGTTTTCCTGACTTGGCTGCCATAAAGCGCTGCCAAAATAAACGTTGGACCGCCGCACCGCGGCCTGTCGATGCGCGGCTCGTCACGACATTTCCAACGCCCGCTCAAGGTCAGATTCCAGACGCTCTATCCCCCCACCAATGTCGCAATCGCATAAGGCGGCCAGAGCATCGCGCGCCGCAGTCGCCCCAACGGCCAGCGGCGTGGCGGCGTGCGCAGGATCTGCGGATAGGGATGCTGCGGCACCCGGTCCATCGCCAGATCGGCCAGGATCGCTCCGGCATAACTGCCCATGGCCACACCGTTGCCGTGATACGAAAGCCCGGTAAAGGCACCCGGCATATCCGGGATCGGCCCGGCATAGGGCGTCAGGTCGGGGGCTAGCGAAAGAAGGCCGTTCCAGCCATGCGGCGTCTCGACGTGACGCCACGCCGGGAACATCGCCTCGAAATGCGCCCGGATGGTGCGGTCCATTCGGAGATCGAACCGTGGCGACGAGAACAGCCCGCCGCGCATCCCGAACAGCATCCGGTTGTCGGGCATCAGCCGGAAGTAATGCAGGAAGAACCGGTCGTCATAGCACATCTGCCGCGTGGTCCAGCCCTGCGCGGCAAGCTCCGCGTCGGTCATCGGGCGGGTGACGATCACGTTCGATTGTGTCGGCAGATAGCGCGCGCGCATCCAGCCCGGCAGATTGTCCGAGGAATAGCCGTTGGTGGCCACGATCAGGCGTCGGGCGGTGATGCGAGCCTTTGGCGTGGCAAGGTGGAACGCGCCCGCCTGACGGATCGCGGTGACGGGGGACTGCGCATGGATGTGCGCCCCGGCCCGTGTGGCCGCCGCCGCCAGACCGAGCGTGTATTTCATCGGGTTGAGCGCCACGCCGACGGGTGTGGTCAGCGCCGCGTGAAACGGCCCTTTCATGCCCATCTGCGCCAGTTCCGATCCCGGGATGAGCTGGGGCGTGACGCCGTAATCTGCCTCGATCCGGGCCGCGCGCGCGTCAAGGCCGCGGGCGGCGCGTGCGGTATGGGCCAGCAGCGTCTCGCCATTCGAATGCAGATCGGCCTCGATCCCGTGGCGGTCGATCAGGTCGCGGGCAAAGCGGGCCGCAGACACCTCGGCGTGGCGATAATCGCGGCGGGCCGCCTCGCCATGGGTCTTGCGCAGGATCGTGTCCGAGGCGGCAGAGCCCCCGAGGCAGCAAAAACCGCCATTGCGCCCCGACGCGCCCCAGCCGGGGGTCTCGGCCTCGAAGACGCGGACATCCTGCCCGGCCTCGGCCAGATGCAGCGCCGCCGAAAGCCCCGTGAACCCCGCGCCGATGATAGCCACATCGCAGGAGATCGTGCCTTCGGCGGCCGGGTGATCGGGTGGCGTGACCGTGTCCGGCCAGAAGCATCGGGCGCGCGGACCGCTCCCATAGGCATGCGCTGGATAAATACGGCTCATGTCTGGATGGCGGCTCGCTCATCGGCCTGCTGACGCAGGCTGGCGCGTTTGGTGATCAGCGAGGCGGTGATGACGCCCACGGCGACAATGCCGATCATGATGGTCGAAAGCGCGTTGATCTCGGGGCTGACACCCAGCCGGATCGAGGACCATATCTTGATCGGCAGGGTGGTGGCCGACGGCCCGGCCGTGAAGGACGCGATCACCAGATCGTCGAGCGACAGGGTAAAGGCCAGCAGCCAGCCGGAAATCACCGCCGGCGCGATGATCGGCAGCGTGACGAGGCGAAACGCATCGAAGGAGGAACAGCCAAGATCGAGCGCGGCCTCTTCGAGCGACCGGTCGAAGGTGACCAGCCGCGAGGACACGACCACCGACACGAAGCACATCGAGAAGGTGGTATGTGCGAGAGTGATGGTGAAGATGCCGCGATCCAGCCCGATGCCGATGAACAGCAACAGAAGCGACAGCCCGGTGATCACTTCTGGCATCACCAGCGGCGCATAGATCATCCCCGAAAAAAGCGTGCGCCCGGAAAAGCGCCCGGCGCGGACAATCACCAGCGCCGCCATGGTGCCGAGGATCGTGGCGACCGTCGAGGACACGACCGCCACCTTCAGCGTCACCCATGCCGCGTCGAGAAAGGCGTCGTTCTGGAGCAGGGTGCCGTACCAGCGGGTCGAGAACCCGCCCCAGACCGTCACCAGCTTCGAGGCGTTGAAGCTGTAGACGATCAGGATGATCATCGGCAGGTAAAGGAAGGCGAAACCGAGCGCCAGCGAGGTCGCGTTGAACCAGGTGACGCGTCTCATGTGCGGTGCCTCCGGGCCCCGATTTCTTCAAAAGAAATCGGATCGAAATCTTTCGAAGATTTCGGGTGCGACAGGTGCCTCATCCCTCGGTCTCCCTCTGTTTTTCCACGTTGCGCTGGAAGAGCACGATGGGAATGACCAGGATCAGCAGCAGGACGATCGCCACGGCGCTTGCCACCGGCCAGTCGCGATTGTTGAAAAACTCCTCCCACAGCACCTTGCCGATCATCAGCGTGTCCGAGCCTCCCAGTAGTGAGGGGATGACGAACTCTCCGACGGTCGGGATGAAAACCAGGAAACAGCCCGCGATGATGCCGGATTTCGACAGCGGCACGGTGATCAGCCAGAACGCCTTGATCCGCGAACAGCCCAGATCCTCCGCCGCTTCCAGAAGCGAGCCGTCCATCCGCTCCAGCGTGGAATAGATCGGCAGGATCATGAAGGGCATGTAGGTATAGACGATGCCGATATAGACGGCCGTATTGGTGTTCAGGATGGTCAGCGGCGATGATATCACCCCGAGGCCCAGCAAGACCTGATTGAGATAGCCTTCGGTCGACAGGATCCCCATCCATGAATAGACGCGGATGAGAAACGAGGTCCAGAATGGCAGGATCACCAGCATCATCAGGGTCGGCCGCCAGTGATCGGGCGCGCTCGCCATGCCGTAAGCGATCGGATACCCGACCAGAAGCGTCAGCACCGTCGCGATCAGGGCGATCTGCACCGATGACAGATACGCCCTCCAGTAGAGATCATCCGTGGTGAGGAAGACGAAGTTCTCGAAATCCAGCCGCGAGACGAAGTCCCTGATCCCCTGCCAGCCCTCCGATAGGTCGAGCGTCGGCGTGTAGGGCGGAATGGCCAGCGCGATATCCGACAGCGAGATCTTGAACACGATGAGAAACGGCACAAGAAACAGCGCCAGAAGCCACAGATAGGGCACGAGGATGAGGGCCGCGCGTCTCATTCGGTCAGAACCACGCCGGCGGTCTCGCGAAAGCTGATCCAGACCGTGTCGTTCCAGGTGATGTCGCGCTCTGCGACGCGGCGGGTGTTGGCGGCCTGGACCTTGGCCATGATGCCCCCGGCCAGTTCGACGTGATAGGTGGACAGGTTGCCCAGATAGGCGATGTCGATCACCTTGCCCTGCAGCGCGTTCGCGACGTCGGGCCGCGTCTTGGAAATGCCCAGCTTTTCGGGGCGCAGCGCAAGGGTGACGCGCTGTCCGTCAAGCGACGGATCGCCATTGCTGGCGATGAGCGGCGGCTCGCCGTCGGCCCAGTCGATGGCGATGCCACCGGTCTCGGTCGGCTCGGATCCGGGTGCGGGCGCATCGGCTGTGGGCGGTGCCAGTTGCCGCGGCGCGTCGGCGCGCGGTCCGATGAAGTATTTCAAGAGCCTGTCATGAAGCCGTTTGCCCCGCTGATCGGGTTGCGCTGTGCCGCGTGGCCGCGCGGCGCCGTCGGGCGCGGCGTCTACGGGCTTTGCCGCGGCATCCGGCGCGGTGTCGCGCGCCCTTGCCGTGCCTTCGAACAGGTTCACGTCACCGATGAAATCCGCCACGTAACGCGAGACCGGGACCTCGTAGATGATGCGCGGTATGTCGGCCTGAATGATCCGGCCGGTATCCATCACCGCGACGCGGCTGGCGACGGTCATCGCCTCTTCCTGGTCGTGGGTGACGATCACGAAGGTCGTGCCGGTGGTTTCCTGGATGTCCATCAGCTCGAACTGCGTGGCCTGCCGCAGCTTGGCGTCGAGCGCGCCCATCGGTTCGTCGAGCAGCAGCAGTTTCGGGGCCTTGGCCAGAGAGCGGGCGAGCGCGACACGCTGTCTTTGCCCACCCGAGATCTGATGCGGTTTGCGTCTTGCGAACCGCTCGAGCCGGGTCAGCTTGAGCATTTCCTCGACACGCGCCGCGATCTCGAGTTTCGGCATGGCGCTGCGTTTCAGGCCGAAGGCGATATTGTCCCAGACCGTCAGATGCGGGAACAGCGCGTAGGACTGGAACATCATGTTGACCGCGCGCTTGTTGGGCGGGATCGGGGCGATGTCCTGACCGTTCAGCAGGATGCTGCCCTCGGTCGGGGTCTCGAAGCCGGCGAGCATCCGCATCATCGTCGTCTTGCCACAGCCCGACGGCCCGAGCAGGGCGAAGAATTCCTTCTCGTAGATGTCGAAGCTCTGATCGTCGATCGCCACGAAGTCACCGAACCGCTTTGTGACATTCCTGAACTGGATGAGCGGCGTGGCGTCCGGATCGTTCCACGGCTCGAAAACGTTTTGTGACATCCCTGTCCCCGGCTGGATTGAAAGCCCCCGCGCAAGGGTGAGTGCCTCGCGCGGGGAGGTATGTCATCCGGTCAGATGCCGGACTTGATCTTGGTCCAGAGCCGGGTCACGGTGCGCTGCACGCGCGCCGGGTAGGGTCGGGTGGTGAAGAGATTGTCGAGCGCCTCCTGCGACGGATAGATCGCCGGGTCGCCTATCACGTCATCGTTCAGGTACTCCTGCGATGCCTTGTTGCCGTTGGCGAAGTAGACATAGTTCGACGCGGCAGCCATGTTCTCGGGATCCATGATGAAGTTCAGGAATTCGTGCGCGCCTTCGGGGTTGGGCGCATCGACCGGGATCGCCATCTGATCGAACCACATCTGCGCGCCTTCCTTCGGGGCGTTGTAGACGATCTCGACGCCGCTGTCGGCCTCGACAGCGCGATCACGGGCCTGCAGGATGTCGCCGGACCAGCCGACCGCCACGCAGATATCCCCGTTGGCCAGCGCGTTGATGTATTCCGAGCTGTGGAATTTCTGGATATGGGGGCGCACCGGCATGAGAACCTCCTCGGCCTTCGCGATCACCTCGGGGTCGTGGCTATCGGGATCCTCACCGATATATTTCAGCGCCATCGGGATCATCTCGGCCGGGGCGTCGAGGAAATGCACGCCGCACTCTGCCAGCTTTTCCATGTTGTCGGGGTTGAGCACCAGTTCGAGGCTGTCGAGCGGGGCATCCTCGCCAAGCGCCTCCTGCACCTTTCCGACATTGGCGCCGATTCCCGTAGTGCCCCACATGTAGTTGATCGAATAGGCGTTGTCGGGATCATATTGCTCCGTGCGTTCGGAAACCACGTCCCACATGTTGTCGAGATTGGGCAGCTTCGACGTGTCGAGCTTCTGAAACGCGCCGGCGCTGATCTGGCGCTGCAGGAAGGTTCCGCTCGGCACCACGACATCATAGCCCGATCCCCCCGAAAGCATCTTGGTCTCCAGCAATTCGTTGCTGTCGAACACGTCGTAGATCAGGTCGAGACCGGTCTGCTCCTCGAATTTCGTGATCAGGTCCTCGTCGATGTAGTCGGACCAGTTATAGACCCGCACCTCCTGTGCGGTGGCGGCGTAGGCTCCGAGGGCGAGGGTCGCCGTGGCGGTCAGCATCGTGTAACGCATGATGGTCTCCCGTTGGGTCGGTTTCTTATATCGTCTTAGGATGTGATCAAATATTTCTGCGACTGGCAACATGGTAATGGTTTCATGCAGCCGCTAAAATGCCAAGTGCCCAGAGGGAAAAGCCGAACGAGGGACGCGCCGCATGCCCATGACCGCCCAGAATGTGACCACGCCAGAGTCTGTGCCGGACCCTGCCACCGCGCGCCTGCCGGCGCATGAGCTGATCTACAGGCGATTGCGCGCGCTCGTCCTGTTCGGTGATCTGGCCCCGGGGCAGGCGGTGACCATTCAGGGCCTGTCGGACCGGCTCGAGGCGGGCATGACCCCGGTGCGCGAGGCGATCCGCCGCCTGATCGCCGAGGGCGCGCTTGAATTTCAGGGCAACAGACGGGTCAGCGTGCCGGTGCTGACAGTGGATCATATCGACGAATTGATCATGGCGCGCCAATGGCTTGACCCGTGCCTGACCATCCGCGCGACGACGCGCGCGACGGCCGATGATCTGGCGTGGCTCACGGCGCTCGACTCCGAGCTCGACCGCGCCATCGCGCAAGGCGACCTGCGCGGCTATCTGGAGATGAACTACCGCTTTCACAGCCGGCTCTACGCCCTGGCCGCGGCCCCGATCCTCGCAAACGTGGCCGATGGTCTGTGGCTGCGCTTCGGGCCCTCGCTGCGCGTGGTCTGCGGGCGGATGGGCACGCATAATCTGCCCGACAAGCACAAGGACATGCTCGCCGCGATGGCGGCGGGCGACGCCGAGGCGGCGGCGACGGCCATCCGCGAGGATGTCACCCAGGGCATGGAACAGGTGCGCCAGTCCTTCGCGCCGGGACGTGATTCGATTGACACCGCATAATTTGATCATATTATTTGGCGCATCTCAGATCGCCCGGGTGCGGGCGGCCCATCGATGAAAGGTATCGCCATGACGATGATCACCAACCACATGCCGACCGCCGAGCTTCAGGCGCTCGACGCCGCGCATCACATGCATCCGTTCACCCATGGCGATGCGCTCGAGGCGAAGGGCGCGCGGATCATCACCCGTGCCCAAGGCGTCACGCTGACCGACAGCGAGGGCAACGAGATGCTCGATGCCATGGGCGGGCTCTGGTGTGTCAATATCGGCTACGGGCGCCATGAACTGGCCGAGGCCGCATCGCGTCAGATGCGCGAACTGCCCTTCTACAACACCTTCTTCCAGACCAGCCACGTGCCCGCCATCGCGCTGTCGGCGAAACTGGCCGAACTGGCGCCCGGCGATCTCAACCATGTCTTCTTCGCCGGGTCCGGGTCCGAGGCGAACGACACCAACATCCGCATGGTGCGCACCTACTGGGCACAGATGGGCGAGCCCGAGCGCACTGTCATCATCAGCCGCAAGAACGCCTATCACGGCTCATCGGTCGGCAGCGGCAGCCTGGGTGGCATGACCGGGATGCACGCGCAGGGCGGCATGCCCATTCCCGACATCCACCATATCGATCAGCCCAACTGGTACGGCGAGGGCGGCGATACCGACCCCGAGAGTTTCGGGATCGAGCGTGCGCGACAGCTCGAGGCGAAAATCGAGGAACTGGGCCCGCACCGCATCGCCGCCTTCATCGCCGAGCCGGTGCAGGGCGCGGGTGGCGTGATCGTGCCGCCCGACAGCTACTGGCCCGAAATCCAGCGCATTTGCGACAAGTACGGCATCCTGCTGATCGCAGACGAGGTGATCTGCGGGTTCGGCCGCACCGGCAACTGGTTCGGCAGCCAGACCTACGCGATCCGCCCCGACATCATGACCATCGCCAAGGGGCTGAGCTCCGGCTATGCGCCGATCGGTGGCTCGATCGTGTCCGACAAGGTGGCGAAGGTGATGAATGCCTGCGAGTTCAACCACGGCTACACCTATTCGGGTCATCCGGTGTCCTGCGCCGTAGCGCTGGAAAATCTGCGCATCCTCGAAGAAGAGAAGATCGTCACCCGCGTGGCCGAAGAGACCGCACCCTACCTCAAGGAGAAATGGCAAAGCCTCGCGGCGCACCCGCTGGTCGGTGACGCTCAGATCGTCGGCATGATGGGCGCGCTCGCGCTGACGCCCCACAAGGAAAGCCGCGCCAAGTTCGCCTCGGATCCCGGCACCATCGGCTATATCTGCCGCGAGCGCTGTTTCGCGAACAATCTGGTGATGCGCCATGTCGGCGACCGCATGATCATCTCGCCGCCGCTGGTGATCACCAAGGCCGAGATCGACACGCTGATCGAAAGGGCGTGGATGTCCCTCGATCAGGCGGCAGCGCAGGTTCGCGACGAGGGGCTGATGCAGGCCGCGGCCTGACTCCTGCGTGAAGGGCCAGCCCGTCACACTCCCCGGGATATCTGGGGCCGGGAGAAGCATTCGGTTTCTTCCCGCCCCAGATATCCCCGCCGGAGGCATCCGCGGGTGACGCCTGGATGAAAGATCTCAGTCCTTGACGAACATCTTGCGGGGGCGGTTGCAGAAGGTCTCGGCCGGACCCGCATCCTTGATCAGGATCGACTCGGTTATCTCGAGACCCCAATCCGACATCCAGAGACCCGGCATGAAGTGGAATGTCATTCCCGGTTCCAGCACGGTCTCGTCCTCGGCGCGCAGGCTGATCGTCCGCTCGCCCCAGTCGGGCGGGTAGCTCAGGCCGATGGGGTAGCCGCAGCGCGCGCCACGCTCGATGCCGGCGCGTTCCAGCGGCGCGGCAAGCGCGTTGGCCACATCGCAGGCGCGATTGCCCGCATGCGCGGCCTCCAGCCCCGATTCCAGCCCCTCGACCAGCGCGGTTTCGGCATCGAGCAGGAATTGCGGTGGTTTGCCCAGAAACAGCGTGCGGCAGAACGGGGCGTGATAGCGCCGGTAGCAGCCCGAAATCTCGAAGAACGTCGCCTCGCCGGTGGCGAATTCGCGCCCGTTCCATGTCAGGTGCGGGGCCGCGGCATCCGAGCCCGAGGGCAGCAGCGGCACGATCGCCGGATAATCCCCCCACGCGCCCTCGACACCGCGGATCGCGTCGCGGAAAATCTCGGCCACGATCTCGTTCTTGGGGATGCCCGGCTCCACCCGTTCCATCAGCCCGTCGCTGATCTTTTCCGAGATCGCGGCCGCCTTGCGGATGAAGGCAAGCTCTTCGTCGGACTTGACGCCGCGCTGCCAGTTTACCAGCGCTGTCACGTCGATGAACGTGACGTCGGGCAGTTCCTCGCGCAGGGTCTGCATCGCCTTCGCGGAAAAATAGTAATTGTCCATCTCCACGCCGATGCGTTTTTCGGCCAGCCCCATGCCCTTCAGACGTTCGGCGAGGTCCTGCATCGGGTGGCGCTCGGTCGATTGCACGTAGTTGTCGGGATAGCCGATCACCCGGTCGTCGGTCATCCAGACGGTGCGCACGCCGCCATTGGCATCCTGGTTGCGCCCCCACCAGACAGGATCGGCTTCCGGCAGGACGATGACGCCCTGATGCACGTAAAACGTCCAGCCGTCATATCCCGTCAGCCAGTGCTGGTTCGAGGGATCCGTGACGAACAGCGCGTCGAGGTCGCGCGCGGCCATGGCGGCGCGGGTCTTGGCGAGGCGGCGCTGATATTCCTGGTCGGAGAAGGGGAGGTCTTTTTCGATCATTGAGATATCCGTCGGTTGGGTCTGGCCCGTCAGCAGGCATGCGTTGCAGCCTGCCCCAATAAACGCGCCGCGTCCATGTCGTTTTCCCGCCTGACGGCGTCACAGAGTTGACGCCCGCATGCGCAGCGCGCAAATTGTGCCCATATTTCGAGAGGAGACAGCGATGCAGCCCGTTCTGGCCGATGTTCACGCCGCCGCCAAGGTGATCGCCGGCATCGCCGATCACACGCCGCTGATCCCCTCGCCGCACATGCACAAGGTCTGCGGGCACGAGGTCCTGCTGAAGCTGGAGAACATGCAACCCATCGGCGCGTTCAAGCTGCGCGGCGCGCTCAATGCCGTGGCCGGGATCGCAGAGGCGGCGGGCGTGACCTGTTGTTCGACAGGCAATCACGGGCGCGGCGTGGCCTTTGCGGCGCGGCAGCGGGGGATCCGGGCGGTGATCTGCATGTCCGAGCTGGTGCCGCAGGCCAAGGTCGACGGCATTCGCGCGCTCGGGGCGGAGGTGCGGATCGTCGGGCGCAGCCAGGACGATGCACAGGCCGAGGCCGCCCGACTGGTGACCGAGGAGGGGCTTCGGGACATCTCGCCCTTCGACGACCCATTGGTGATTGCCGGGCAGGGCACCATCGGGCTCGAGATCATGGCGGCGCGGCCCGATATCGAGACGCTGCTGGTGCCGCTCTCGGGCGGCGGGCTGGCCGCCGGGGTGGCGATGGCCGCGAAGGCGATCAAGCCCGCATGCCGCGTGGTCGGGATCAGCATGGATCGCGGCGCGGCGATGCATGAGAGCCTGCGCGCCGGCCATCCGGTCGAGGTCGAGGAAGTGGCGAGCCTTGCCGACAGCCTTGGCGGCGGGATCGGCATGGCGAACCGGCTGACCTTCGAGATGTGCCGCGATCTGCTGGACGAGGTCGTTCTGGTCACCGAGGAAGAGATTTATCACGCCATGCAGGTGCTGTATTACGAGGACCGGATCGTGGCCGAGGGGGCCTGCGTCGTGGGTCTCGCGGCCGTTCTGAACGGCAAGGTCACACCCGACGGGCCGACAGCCACCATCATCACCGGGCGCAATCTGGATATGGAGATGTTCACCCGCATCGTGACCGGGCAGGATGTGCAACTGGGTGACACGGTGATCAAGGGGCGAACTTATGGCGCATGACATCCGGATCGTGACCGAGGCCGAGCTGCGCGGCGCGGTGGATCTCGACCTCGAGACGGTCAGGGTGATCGAGCAGGCCTTCGGCGCGCTGTCGGATGGCGGCGTTGTGATGCCGCCGGTGATGTCGATGGACCTGGCCGAGGCGCATGGCGAGGTCGATGTGAAGACGGCCTATGTGCCGGGGATGAGCGGTTTCGCGATCAAGGTCAGCCCGGGGTTCTTCGACAACCCCAAACTGGGCCTGCCGAGCCTCAACGGGCTGATGATCCTGTTTTCCGCGCGCACCGGTCTGGTCGAGGCGGTGTTTCTCGACAATGGCTATCTGACCGACCTGCGCACGGCGGCGGCGGGGGCCGTGGCCGCACAGCATCTCGCCCCGGAACTTGTAAAGACAGCCGGGGTGATTGGTACAGGTGTGCAGGCGCGTCTACAGGCGCGCGCGGCGCATCTGGTGCGTCCCTATCAGCGGCTTCTGGTCTGGGGGCGGGCTGCCGACAAGGCGCGGGCCTGCGCCGAGGATCTGGCGCGCGATCTTGCCTGCGATGTGCGGGTGGCGGATCACGCCGAGGGTCTGGTGCGCGACAGCCAACTGGTGATCACCACGACGCCCGCGCGCCAGCCGGTGATCCAGGCCGCCTGGTTGCATCCCGGATTGCACATCACCGCCATGGGATCGGATCAGGCGGGCAAGAACGAGATCGCACCCGAGGCCCTGATCCGCGCCGATCTCTACGTGGCCGATCGGGCCAGTCAGGCCGAAACCCTTGGCGAATTGCGCGCCGCGATCGCCTCGGGTCTCTGGGACAGGGGCGCGCCCGTGGAACTGGGCGACGTCATCCGGGGGCGCGCGACCGGGCGGCAGGCGGCGGCGGATATCACGATCTGCGACCTGACCGGCACCGGCGTGCAGGACACGGGCATTGCGACGCATGTCATGCAGCGGCTGTCCGGGCAGGACGTGGGCACGGTGATCCACGCATGAAGCTCGATGCGCGTGACCTCGCGATCCTGCGGGTACTCGCCGACGAGGGGCGCATCAGCAAGGCCGATCTGGCGACGCGCGTGGGGCTGTCGGCCAGCCCCTGCTGGGAGCGGCTGCGCCGTCTGGAAAAGGCCGGACTGATCGAAGGCTACAACGCGCGAATCGCGCTGAAAAAACTGGGGCCTTTCGTGACGGTGTTCGTCGCGGTGGAGCTGGCCGACCATACGCCGGCGAAATTCCAGGCCTTCGAGGACAGCATGGAGCGCTACCCCGAGGTGACGGCCTGTTGGGCCCTTGGCGGTGGCTTCGACTATCTCATGCAGATCGTGACACGCGACATCGACGCCTATCAGCGACTGATCGACCGGATGCTGGAGGCGCGGATCGGACTGGCGCGCTACTTCACCTATATCGTGACCAAGCCTGTCAAATCTCCGCGCCTGCCGCCGCTCGACATGTTCTTCGGGTGAATCGTCCGCGTTTTTCCGGTATTTCAGAGGATAAATCTTCCGAATGCAGTGAAGTCAGCTCCAAACTCTGCATGAACAAGATATTTCATCTGAATGAAAAGGAGGGCCACATGTCCGACTCAGCGATCTGGACCCGTAACGGGATCACCGACACGCGCCTTGTCCGCAGTTTTGCCTATGTGAACGGCAAATGGGTGACCGGCGACGACAATGCGACCATCACCGTCAGCGACCCCGGCAGCGGCGACACCCTTGGCGCCGTGGCAAGCCTGAGCGCCGATCAGGCGCGCGCCGCCGTGGATGCCGCGCAAGCCGCGTTCGACGACTGGGCGATGACCCTGCCGCAGGAGCGCTCGGCCATCCTGCGCCGCTGGTTCGACCTGATGATCGCGCACAAGGAGGATCTGGCGCGGATCATGGTGCTGGAGCAGGGCAAGCCCCTGAGCGAGGCCCGCGGCGAGATCGATTACGCGGCGAGCTTCGTGGAATACTACGCCGAGGAATCCAAGCGCCCAAACATCGAGGCTGTGACGAGCCATCTGCCGGATGCCGAGGTCGAGTTGTGGCTGGAGCCGGTGGGTGTCGCGGCGATGATCACGCCGTGGAATTTCCCCGCCGCGATGCTGACGCGCAAGGCGGCGGCGGCGATGGCGGCGGGCTGTACCGTGGTGGCGCATCCGTCTGGCGAGACGCCCTATTCGGCGCTCGCGCTTGCGGAACTGGCAGAGCGCGCGGGCGTGCCGGCGGGCGTGTTCAACGTGGTGACCGGACGCGCCGCGACGGTGGTCGAGCCGTGGACGGAAGACACCCGCGTGCGCGCACTCAGCTTCACCGGATCCACGAATATCGGGCAGCTGCTCTACCGCCAATGCGCCGGCACCGTGAAGAAACTTGTGATGGAGCTTGGCGGGCATGCCCCGGTGATCGTGTTCAGGAATGCCGATCTCGACACCGCGATCGAGGAATCGATCAAGGCGAAGTTCGCCACCTCGGGTCAGGACTGTCTGGGGGCGAACCGGATCTATGTCGAACGCGCGATCTACGACGAATTCTGCCGCCGGTTCACCGAAGAGACGCAAAAGCTGCGGCTCGGGCGTGGCATGGACGATCCCGATATCGGGCCGTTGATGAACGAGAGTGCGGTGCAAAAGCAGGAAGAGCATGTGGCGGATGCCCTGGAACACGGCGCGACGCTGGCCTGTGGCGGCGCGCGCGACGATCTCGGGCCGCTCTTCTATCAGCCCACCGTGCTCACGGATGTGCCCGACAGCGCCGCCATCATGTCTGACGAGACCTTCGGCCCGGTGGCTGCGATCACGCCGTTCGACACCGAAGACGAGGTTGTGCGCCGTGCCAACGCGACCGAGTTCGGCCTGATCGCCTATCTGCACAGCCACGATCCGCGCCGCATCTACCGGATGACCCGCGCGCTGCAATTCGGCATGGTGGCGGTCAACCGCACCAAGGTCACCGGCGCGCCCATCCCCTTTGGCGGCGTCAAGCAATCGGGGCTGGGACGAGAAGGCGCACGACGCGGGATGGAAGAATTCATGGAGATCAAGTATGTCTGCCGCGATTGGGCGTGAGCAGACGAAATCTTGAAAAGATTTCGGTCTGGAATTCTTCGAGAATTCCGGCGCCAGGAACAACCGAAAGGAAACACAATGCTGCGCAATGACCAACTCGATCAATGGGATCGTGAGAACTTCTTCCACCCCTCGACACATCTGGCGCAATTCGCACGCGGCGAGGCCCCGAACCGGATCATCACCGGGGGTACGAATTGCCATATCGAGGATCGCGACGGCAATCGCCTTCTGGATGCGTTTGCGGGGCTTTACTGCGTCAATGTGGGCTACGGGCGGCAGGACATCGCCGATGCGATCGCCGCGCAGGCCAAGGAGCTGGCCTATTATCATGCCTATGTGGGGCATGGCACCGAGGCCAGCATCACCCTGTCCAAGATGATCATGGACAGGGCGCCCGATCACATGAGCAAGGTCTATTTCGGCATGTCGGGATCGGATGCCAACGAGACCAACATCAAGCTGGTCTGGTATTACAACAACATCCTCGGCCGGCCCGAGAAGAAGAAGATCATCTCGCGGTGGCGCGGCTATCACGGCTCGGGGCTGATGACCGGGTCGCTGACCGGTCTGCATCTGTTCCACCAGAAATTCGATCTGCCGCTGTCGCAGGTGCTGCATACCGAGGCGCCCTATTACTATCGCCGCGACAATCTCGACCAGACCGAGGCGCAGTTCGTGGCGCATTGCGCGTCCGAGCTCGAGGCGATGATCGAGCGCGAGGGTGCCGATACCATCGCCGCCTTCATCGGCGAGCCGATGCTGGGCACCGGTGGGATCGTGCCGCCGCCCAAGGGCTACTGGGAGGCGATCCAGCCGATCCTCGAGGAGCACGACATCCTGCTGATCGCCGACGAGGTCGTGACCGGTTTCGGCCGTCTCGGCACCATGTTCGGGTCCGAGCATTACGGGTTGAAGCCCGATCTCATCACCATCGCCAAGGGGCTGACCAGCGCCTACGCGCCGCTTTCGGGCAGCATCGTGAGCGACAAGATGTGGAAGGTGCTGGAACAGGGCACCGATGAGAACGGCCCCATCGGTCATGGCTGGACCTATTCGGCGCATCCAGTCGGTGCGGCTGCGGGCGTGGCCAATCTCAAGCTGATCGACGAGCTGGATCTCATCGCCAACAACCGCGACGTGGGCACGTATCTCAACAAGACCATGGCCGACGCTGTGGCCGATCATCCGCATGTCGGCGAGGTGCGCGGCGAGGGCATGATCTGCGCCGTCGAGTTCGTCAAGGACAAGGACAGCCGGACCTTCTTCGAGGCCTCCGAAAAGGTCGGGGCCCGCATCTCGGGGGCGCTCGCCGCCGATCACGTGATCGCGCGCGCCATGCCGCAGGGCGATATCCTGGGCTTTGCGCCGCCCTTCTGCCTGACGAAGGCCGAGGCCGACGAGGTGGTCGAGAAGACCGCGAAGGCTGTCAAATCCGTCCTCGGCTGAATCTTGATATGCGTGACGGGCTGCAGGATATCTGTCCTGCAGCCCTTGACATTTTCGCCGAAAAAAACCGCGCGACCGGCGCTGCTTGTCGTGCATATATTTTGACCTGTCACGGCAGGAATGTTCAAAAAACTGTCTTGGTTCACTTGCATTGAAAAATGTTTGATGTTTAACTTCCCCCAAACGTGAAGAAATCACGGACTAAGAAACAGGGATTCTGCATTGGCAGAGACAGGACACAACGACGCGTTCGTTGCCTTCGAACGCGTGCAAAAAAGCTATGATGGGGAAACGCTGGTCGTAAAGGACCTCAACCTGTCGATGCCGAGGGGCGAATTTCTGACGCTGCTCGGCCCGTCCGGGTCGGGCAAGACCACTTGTCTGATGATGCTCGCGGGGTTCGAGACGGCGACCCATGGCGAGATCAAACTCGACGGTGTGGGCATCAACAACATCCCGCCGCACAAGCGCGGCATCGGCATGGTCTTCCAGAACTACGCGCTGTTCCCGCACATGACGATCGCCGAGAATCTCAGCTTCCCGCTCGAGGTGCGCAAGATCGGCAAGTCGGATCGCGAGGCGAAGATCAAGCGGGCGCTGGAAATGGTCGAGATGGGCGATTTCGGTGGACGGCGTCCGGCGCAGCTATCGGGTGGGCAGCAACAGCGGGTCGCTCTGGCGCGCGCGCTGGTGTTCGAGCCCGATCTGGTCCTGATGGACGAACCGCTTGGCGCGCTCGACAAGCAGTTGCGTGAGAAGATGCAGTTCGAGATCACGCATCTCGCGCATGAGTTGGGGATCACCACGGTCTACGTGACCCACGACCAGACCGAGGCGCTGACCATGTCGGACCGTGTCGCGGTGTTCAACGATGGCCGGATCCAGCAGGTCGCGGCCCCGGATGAGCTTTACGAATCCCCGCAAAACAGTTTCGTCGCGCAATTCATCGGTGAAAACAACACGATGGAAGGCACGATCAAGGAAATCAAGGGCGGCAATGCCGTGGTCCAGCTCGACAATGGCGAACTGATCGATGCCAAGCCGGTGAATGTCGAGAAAGCCGGCGACCGCACGCTGATTTCCATCCGCCCCGAGCGTGTGGAATTCAACCGCGAGCGTCTCAACCCAGATGCGCACACGCTGCAGGCCGAGGTTCTCGAATTCATCTACATGGGTGACATCTTTCGCACCCGGCTCCGGGTGGCGGGCAGCGACGAGTTCATCATCAAGACCCGGAACGCGCCCGACCAACGCCGGCTCAAACCCGGCGAGAAGATCGAGATCGGGTGGATGCCCGATGATTGCCGCGCGCTCGACGCGCGCTAGACGTTTGGGATGCGCGTGGCATGACATCCGCGACGCGCGTCCCGCAAGGCCACTGCCGTTCGACCCGTGACGCAGGGCCAAACCACTCACAAACGGGAAATAACTGGGAGTATGTCCATGAAACTTCACAAGACTCTGATGGCGACCACGGCGCTGACCGTGACCGCGGCCGCCCCCGCGATCTCGCAGGAGATGGCCAACAGCATGACGCTCGTGTCCTGGGGTGGCGCGTATCAGGAAAGCCAGCAAAAGGCCTATGTCGAGCCATATCTGGAAATGAACCCCGATGTGAGCGCCACATGGGACGAAAGCTCTGCCGAGGCGGTGGCCAAGCTGCGCGCCATGGACGAGGCCGGCAACGTGACCTGGGATCTGGTCGATGTCGTCGCATCCGACGCCATGCGCCTGTGTGACGAGGGTCTCGCGATGGAGATCGATCACGATGACGTTCTGGCCGCTGCCCCCGACGGCACCGAGGCCAGCGACGATTTCGGCGATCTGATCGTCAGCGACTGCTTCATTCCGCAGATTGTCTATTCCACCACCTTCGGCTACCGCACCGACATGGTGCCCGAGGGCGTGGATGCGCCGAGCGAGATCTGCGACGTGTTCGATCTGGAAACCTATCCGGGCAAGCGCGCGCTGGAACAGCGCCCCATCAACAACATCGAATGGGCGCTTTACTGCGATGGCGTGGCCAAGGAAGACCTTTACGAGGTGATGGGCACCGACGATGGCGTGGAGCGCGCGCTCGCCAAGCTCGACACCATCAAGGACGAGGTCGTCTGGTGGACGGCGGGCGCGGAAACGCCGCAGCTTCTGGCCGATGGCGAGGTCTTCATGGGCTCGACCTTCAACGGGCGTCTGTTTTCGGCGATCGCCGAGCAGGATCAGCCGATCGGCATGATGTGGGACATGCAGGCGTTCGACCTCGATGGCTGGATCATCCCGGCGGACCTGCCCGAGGACCGGCTGGCGCGGGTGATGGACTTCCTCGTCTTCGCGACCGACACGCAGCGTCTGGCCGATCAGGCCGCGTATATCTCCTACGGGCCGGCACGCGAATCCTCGGCCCCGCTGGTGGGTCAGCATGCCGAGCTTGGCATCGAGATGGCCCCGCACATGCCCACCGACCCCGCGAACGCGTCCAACACGCTGATCTACGACTACGAGTGGTGGGCCGACAACCGTGACGATCTGGACGCCAAATTCCAGTCCTGGCTGTCGCGCTGATCACGACCGTCAAAATTGAAAGGGGCCGCCCGCGTGGCCCCTTTTTCCCCTGATCGGGCGCAAGACCCGGCAGATGTTCCGCATGACCCGACAGGAATGACATGAGCGATACAACCGATACCGGCCCGGTTCTGGCCGCCGACGGCACGCCGCTGAAGCGCAGCCTGCGCCGCGCGCTGCGGGCGCAGAAACTGCGGGCCCTGGCGCTGATCGCGCCGCTGCTGATTTTCGTCATGGTGGCCTTCATCGCGCCGATCGCCGACATGCTGTTTCGGTCGGTGGAAAACCAGATCGTCGGTAACACCCTCCCGATGACGGTCGAGGAGTTGCGTGACTGGGACGGCGATGAGGTGCCCGACGAACAGGTCTACCGCGCCTTGTTTTTCGATGTCTTTTTCGCCGCCGAGGCCAAGGAGCATACCCGGCTGGGAAGCCGTCTGAACTACGAGGAAAGCGGGATGTCGTCGCTGTTCCGCACGAGCGGCCGAGGCGTGGATGATTTCGGCGAGGTGTTCCAGGACGCGCTGGAGGATTTGAACCCCGCCTTCGGCGAGGCGCAGGCGTGGTACGACATGATGTCCGGCGGGGCGGGCGCCGAGGCCGACACGATCCTGATGTCCAATCAGATCGCGCGCCTCGAACAGCTGGCCTCCGAGAGCTACACCGGTGACCCCGACTTCATGCCCGGCGCGGCGATTGCCGAAATCCTGCCCCATACCGCCCGCGAATATGCCGCCTTTGCCGCGTTCACGCATTTCGAGGATGAAGACGTGGTCGCCGAGGAAGAGCCGTGGGAATCGGTTTACGCCGCGCTCGCGCTCGATCTCGAGATCGCCGAGACGAGATCGGCGCTTGCCGACTATGACGGACCCGGCGCGGACATGTTGCGACAGGCCGCCGAGGCGGAGTTGCCCGCGGTCGACATGAAATCGGCCTTCATCGAGGACAACGACGACTGGGCCCGCATCAAGTTCTGGGAGGTGATCAAGATGTATTCGCCCCCCTACACCACGGGCTATTTCCTCAATGCCGTGGACATGGAAAAGACCACCCAGGGCATGGCCCTGCGCAGCGAGGACGAGCGGATCTATGGCCTGCTCTTCAAGCGCACGATGTTCATGTCGCTGATGATCACCTTCAGCTGCATCGCGCTCGGCTATCCCATCGCGTGGCTGCTTTCCAACTTGCCGGCGCGCAAGGCCAACCTGCTGATGATCCTCGTGCTTCTGCCCTTCTGGACCTCGCTTTTGGTGCGTACCTCCGCGTGGAAGGTGATGTTGCAGCAACAGGGCGTGATCAACGACACGCTGGTCTGGCTGGGCCTTGTCGCCGATGAAAGCCGGCTGGTGATGATCAACAACCAGTTCGGCACCATCGTGGCGATGACGCATATCCTGCTGCCCTTCATGATCCTGCCGATGTATTCGGTGATGCAGACCATTCCGCCCTCCTATCTGCGGGCGGCCAGGAGCCTTGGCGCGACGCCGTTCACGGCCTTCCGGCGGGTCTATTTTCCGCAATCGGTGCCGGGCATCGGTGCGGGGTCGATCCTCGTCTTCATCCTGTCGATCGGCTATTACATCACGCCGGAAATCGTCGGCGGCACCACCGGCACGTTCATCTCCAACCGGATCGCCTATCACATCTCGACATCCCTGAACTGGGGTCTCGCGGCGGCGCTCGGATCGATCCTGCTGGCGGTCGTGCTGATCCTCTACTGGGCCTATGACAAGATGGTCGGCATCGATAACGTGAAGCTGGGGGGCTGAGAGATGAGCGGATTCACATTGACACCGGTCGAGAAAAAGCCGCTTTCCTTCGCGCTGCCGGTGATCGGCGCCGCAGGCGCCTTTGTCGGGCTATTCGTGGGCACGGCGCACGGGTCGGGCCTGATGGGGATCGTGCTGGGCGCGGCAATCCTTATTGGAATTGGCTTCGTCGCACTCGAGGTGCTTGGCAAGGAGATGGAAAAGCCCGTTCGTTGGGCCTTCATTGCGCTTTTCACTGTCGCGGGTGTGGCGCTTGCGGGGGTGCCCGGGGTCATCCTCGGGGTGCTCTTCGGCTGGTTCTTTTCATGGTTCATCTACTGGATCGGCGAAGGGCGGTATCGCGCGAAGCTGCAGCCCTATCTCACCGCGGGCGAGGTGCTCTGGCATTATACGTTCTACGTGCTCTGCGGGGCGATCTTCGTGTTTCTAATCACGCCGATCCTCGTGGTCATCCCGCTCAGCTTCAACGCGCAGAACTTCTTTACCTTCACGCAGGAAATGCTGCGCTTCGATCCGGCGGGCTACAGTCTCAAGCATTACGAGGACTTCTTCACCTCGAGCGCCTGGCAACAGGCGCTGCGCAACTCGCTGTCCATCGCGCCGGTTTCGACCTTCCTCGCGGTCAGCTTCGGCACGCTGGCGGCGATCGGGCTAAGTTCCGAACATGTGCCCTTCAAACGCGCGATCATGGCGATCCTGATCTCGCCGATGATCGTGCCGCTGATCATCTCTGCGGCGGGGATGTATTTCTTCTACAGCCGGATTGGGTTGCAGGGCACCTATTTCGGCGTGGTTCTGGCGCATGCCGCCCTCGGGATTCCGTTCGTGATCATCACCGTGACGGCGACGCTGGTGGGCTTCGACCGGTCACTGACCCGGGCGGCGGCGAGCATGGGGGCAAACCCAGTGACGACCTTCTTCCGGGTGCAGATGCCGCTGATCCTGCCGGGGGTCATTTCCGGCGGGCTGTTCGCCTTCATCACCTCCTTCGACGAGGTGGTGGTGGTGCTGTTCGTCGGCTCGGCCAATCAGCAGACGCTGCCATGGCGCATGTTCACCGGCCTGCGCGAACAGATCAGCCCGACGATCCTCGCCGTGGCGACGATCCTCGTGACGATCTCGATCATCCTGCTGGCAACGCTGGAACTGCTGCGCCGGCGGTCCGAACGCCTGCGCGGTATGTCTCCGGGGTGATGCGGTTAACAGGCGGCGGCGGCTCAGATGCCAAGCCGGTCGCGCAGCGAAAACCACGTCATCGCCAGCACCAGTAGCGGGCTGCGCAGCGCCGTGCCACCCGGAAAGGCGGGGGCGGGCACGCGTGACAGCGTGTCGAACCCCTCGGCCTGCCCGCGCACCGCATCCGCCATCAGCTTGCCTGCATGCGTGGCGGTGCCAACGCCATGCCCGGAATATCCCGAGGCCGACAGGATGTTGGGGGCAAGCCGCGCGAGATAGGGCATGCGCTTCATGGTGATCGCGAGCGTTCCGCCCCATGCGTGGTCGATGCGCGTCTCCGCCAGATGCGGGAAGATCTGCAGCATCGGCTTGCGCACGACCGCCGCGATATCGTGCGGGAACCTGTACCCGTAGCTTTCGCCACCGCCGAACAACAGCCTGCGATCATGGCTCAGGCGGAAATAGTTGATGACGAACTTGCTGTCGGCCACCGCCACGTCGCGGGTCAGCACGCGCGCGGCCTCATCGCCCAGGGGCTCTGTCGCGACGATGAAGTTGTTGATCGGCATGACCTTTGCTGCCACGCCCGCGTCGAGCCCGCCAAGATACCCGTTGCAGGCGAGGATCACGTGATCGGCACGCACCGCGCCGGTCTCGGTGATCACCCGCGCCGGCCGGCCCTGCGCGATATCCTGCACGAGCGTGCCTTCGTGAATGCGCACGCCGGCCGCTCTTGCTGCCCGCGCAAGACCGAACGCATAGGCCAGCGGGTGCAGATGTGCGGCCCCCATATCAAGCGTCCCGCCCCGGTAGGCAGGCGACGGACACAGCGCCTGCATCGCGCCCTCATCCAGCGTCTCGATCCGCCCGTAGCCATATCGCTCGGCCAGATGATCGGCGTGCGCATGCTCCGCCAGCGTCTCGCGCGCCGAGAAACAGGCATGGGCCACGCCCGGTTTCAGGTGACAGTCGATCCGGTGCCGCGCCACGAGGGATTTCACCAGCCCCTTCGCCTCTTCGGCAAGATCCCACAGCTTGCCGGCATCCGCGCGCCCCACCAGCTGTTCGAGCGCGGCCTGCTCCATGCGCTGACCGCTGCCCAACTGTCCGCCATTGCGTCCCGACGCCCCGAACCCGACACGCTGCGCCTCCAGCAGCACGACATCGAGCCCCGCCTCGGCCAGATGCAGCGCGGCCGACAGGCCGGTATAGCCCGCCCCCACCACGCAGACATCGGCGCGCGCCTCGCCCCGCAGCGCAGGAAACCGCTCCAGCGGTGTTGCGGTCGCGGCGTACCAGCTGTCGGGATACTCCCCGCGCCGGTCATTGGCATAAAGCAGGTTCATGGCTTCATCTTGCTCCAAATACTCGACTCGGGCGGCGCCACAGGCTCAGACATTGAGCAGCAGGTGCTCACGTTCCCACGGGCTGATGACCTGCAGGAACTCCTCGTATTCGGAGCGTTTCACGATGCTGTAGACGCGGGAGAACTCCGTGCCGAGGATCCCGTGCAGGTCCGTGGCCTCCTCGAACAGGTTGAGCGCCTCGCCCATCACGTTGGGAATATCCGCGTCTCCGGCGTAGGCGTCACCCTTGAACTGCTTGTCGGGCCAGTCCTCCTTGATGATCCCCAGAAGACCGCAGGCAAGGCTCGCCGCGATGCACAGGTAAGGGTTGCAATCCATGCCCGCCATGCGGTTCTCGACCCGGCGCGCCTCCGGCCCCGAGAGCGGCACGCGGATCCCGGTGGTACGATTGTCGCGCCCCCATGCGAGGTTGATGGGTGCGGCATGATCCTTGACGTAACGGCGATAGGAATTGACATACGGCGCGAGGATCGCGATCGCAGAGGGCAGATGTTTCTGCAATCCGCCGATGAAGTGGAAAAACGCGTCCGTCTCGCCGCCCTGCGGGCCGACGAACAGGTTGCGCCCGGTCTCGCTGTCCAGAAACGAGTGGTGGATATGCATCGCGCTGCCGGGCTCATCGGCAATCGGCTTGGCCATGAAGGTGGCGAAACAGTCATGGCGCAGCGCCGCCTCGCGGATCAGCCGCTTGAAGTAAAACACTTCGTCGGCCAGCTTGATCGGGTCGCCGTGGCGCAGGTTGATCTCCAGCTGGCCGGCGCCGCCTTCCTGCGTGATGCCGTCGATCTCGAACCCCTGCGCCTCGGCGAAATCGTAGATGTCGTCGATCACCGGGCCGAACTCGTCCACGGCGGTCATGGAATAGGCCTGCCGCGCGGCGGCCGGACGGCCCGAGCGGCCGATCATCGGCTTGATTTCATGCGCCGGATCGAGGTTGCGCGCCACCAGAAAGAACTCCATTTCCGGGGCGATCACGGGCTTCATGCCGCGCTTGTGATACATGTCGACCACCCGCCGCAGCACGTTGCGAGGGCTGAACGGGATCGGCGCGCCGTGCCGGTCAAAGGCGTCGTGGATCACCTGCAGCGTCCAGTCGCCGGTCCAGGGGGCGGCGGTCGCTGTGGACATGTCGGGGCGCAGGATCATGTCCTTCTCGATAAATCCGTCCTCATCCGCGGCTTCGCCCCAGTCGCCGGTGATGGTCTGGTAGAAGATCGAATCCGGCAGGTGAAAATAGTCCTGCCGCGCGAATTTCGAGGCGGGCACCGCCTTGCCACGCGCGATTCCGGGCAGGTCGGAGATGATGCATTCCACCTCGTCGAGCCGCCGGTTCTCCAGATAGGCCTGCGCCGCTTTCGGCAATGTCTTGGTGAAATCCCGCAGATTGGTCATCTCAGCCGCCTTTTTTGAAGATGTCGGCGATGCGCGCGGCCATCGCGGTGTTGTCGGTGGGGGTGTCGAGCAACCCGCGTGCATGCGCGCGCAGGGGCTCGGGCACGACACCCTTGGCGCGGTGTTCGATCAGCGCGTCGATCATGGCGGCCTCGTATTCGGGATGCGGCTGCACCGTGAAGATGCGCTCCCCCATTCGCATCGCGGCGATCTTGCAGCCGTCGGCGTGGCCCACGATCTCTGCCCCCGCGGGTGCCTCCACGACCTGATCCTGATGCCAGGCGTTGAGGGTCAGGGGCTGGCCCTCGATGTCATACCGCGTGGCCCCCACGCGCCAGCCATCCGGGTGCTTTATCACTTTTCCCCCAAGGGCTTGCGCGATGATCTGGTGCCCGAAACAGATGCCCACCAAGGGCCGGTTCGATGCCGCGATATCGCGGATCAGATCCTCGAGCGGCGGGATCCAAGGGTGATCCTCATACGCGCCGTGTTTCGATCCGGTGATGAGCCAGCCATCGGCGGCCTCCGGGCCTGTCGGAAACTCCTGATCCACCACCGCATAGGCCTCGAACTCGAACCCGTGCCCGTCGAGCATGCGCGCCATGAACGCGTCGTAGTCGCCCATGTCGGGCAGGACCATGTCAGGGGCGTGGCCGGTGATCAGGATGCCAATCTTCATGAGGGTCTCATTGGTTTGTCTGTCGTTTCAGTCGGTTGTGGGGCAAAGCTCAGACGGTTTCGAGATAGGTCTTCCAGTGGTCCGCTGCGTCGATCCCGGCCATATGGACCAGTTCCTGACGCTTGGTCATCACCAGATTGCGGATGAGGTCCGCCGGAAAGATGCGGGCGATCAGCGGGTCGGTCTCGAAGAGGTCGATCGCCTCGCCCCAACCTGCGGCGAGTTGTGGCAGATCGGCCTCGTAGGCGTTGCCGGTGATCGGCGCGGGCGGGGTCATCGCGTCCTCGATGCCGGTGATAGCCGCGCCGAGGATCGCCGCGAAGGTGAGGTAGGGGTTGATGTCGCCGCCCGGGACGCGGTGCTCGATGCGCCGCGCGGCATGGGGTCCGCCCGGGATGCGCACCGCCGCGGTGCGGTTCTCGTAGCCCCATCCGGCCCCTGTCGGGGCGTGCGCGCCGGGCACGAGACGCGCGTAACTGTTTGCATGCGGGGCAAAAATCAGGGTCGAGGGGGGCATCGCGGCAAGGCAGCCCGCGACCGCGCTGCGCAGGGTGTCGGTGCCTTTCTCGGTGCCGTCGTCGAACACGTTGCGCCCCTCGCGGTCGAGCACCGAGAAATGCATGTGCATGCCGTTGCCGGTATCCTCGGCAAAGGGTTTGGCCATGAAAGTGGCGACATAGCCGTGTTGCCGGGCAAGGCCGGTGATCATCGTCTTGAAAAGCCATGTGTCATCGGCGGCGCGCAGGGCGGATTGATGATGCAGGGTCAGTTCGAACTGCCCGATGCCGGCCTCGCTGATCGCGGTTTCCACCGGAATGCCCATCTCCGCGCCGGCGGAATAGAGCGCTGACAGGAACGCATCGAAGGCGTCCATCTGTCCAAGGCTGAGGATGCCGGGGGCCTTCATGCGCCGACCGGAGCGTGGGTCTCTTAGGGTTTTCAATGACTTGCCGGATGGATCGACCAACGTGAACTCAAGCTCCGTGGCCGCGAAAACCTCCCACCCTCGGGCCGCAAAGCGCGCAAGGACCGCCGAGAGCGCGTGGCGCGGATCGCCCGAAAACGGCGCGCCGTCCTCGGTGTTCATCACCATCGGCACCAGCGCCTGCGGCGTGTCGAGCCATGGCAGAGGCACCGCGCCGCGGTCGGTCGGAAACAGCCGGCCATCCGCGTCGCCGCTTTCAAAAACCAGCGGGGAGTCCACGATATCGGCCCCGAAAATATCGAGATTCAAGGCACTTAGCGGCATGCGCACCATCCCGCCCTCGAGCTTGTCGGCATGGCGCGCGGGCAGGCGCTTGCCGCGCATGCGCCCGTTGAGATCGCAGGCGGCCACGCGGAATGTCTGGAATTGTGTCAGGTCCATCGGGGACGGGTCCGTTTTGGGAATTCGAGACAACCTATCGCGGGGCCAGGGCGTTTGCCAAGGCGATTTGATCAAAAAACATCCCCTTGTGGGTGCGTGCATCCCGTACAACGCGTACGCGCATTGCGTACGCACGACACGGGGGCGGCGCGTCCGGTCGGGAGATCCTCGGGTCAGGCCTCGGATGCCACCGGTGCGGATCACGCCACCAGCCCCGCGCGGCGTGGTTACCCGATCTTCACGTCAGGCGGGTCTGCCATCTGTCTTCCAGCTTCTCGATCGCCGCGATGCGATCGGCGGTCTTGGGGTGGCTCATCAGCCAGGCGGGCATCACGCCGCCGCCGCTGGCGGTCAGCGCCTCGAGCTTGGTGAAGAGCGATTTCTGCGGTTCGGTGCCGATCCCGGCCTTGGTCAGAAGTGCTGCGGCATAGGCGTCGGCCTCGTACTCGTCGCCGCGTGACAGGCGGGCGGCGAGCAGGCTGGCGACGCCGTTGGCGATCCACACGCCGATCCCCGGCAGGAACCGCGACAGGATCATCGCCAGCGCCGTGCGCAGCGCGTTCTGGCCGGAAAAGTCGATCATCCGGCGGCGGGTATGGCCAAGCGCCACATGCCCGAGCTCGTGCGCGATCACCGAGGCCATCTCGTCGGATGTCACCTGACCGGTCTGGAACTTGCGGTAAAAGCCGCGCGTGATGAAGATGCGCCCGTCGGGCGCGGCCAGACCGTTGACCGGGTCGATCTCGTAGATGTGGACCGGCACGCGGCGGATGTCGAGTGCGCGGGCCAGCCGGTCGGTCATGTGCTTGAGCATCGGATCGGCCAGTTCGGTCGAGCGCGCGTCAAGCTCGCGCTTCGTGCGCCATACCGAAAAGCGGTACATCGCGAGCGCGTAGAGGATGGCGAGCAGGATGGGCGTGAACTTGATCATGCGCGATATATGGTGCGCGCAAGCAGGTCTGGCAAGCGGGCAGTGGGCCGCACGCGGTCGGCGGGACGCCGCGTTTCCGGCGGTTGCTGGCAGGAAACGCTCGCGGGGAGTGTTGATCATGTGCAACAAGAGCCGCGGGATGTGGATAATCCGAAACAAAAATCGCCATTCCGGCCTGACACGCCGCCGCAGGGGGCTAGGTCGCACCGTGTCCAGACAGAGGGGATGACAGATGACCAATCGCAGATATTCGAGCGGGATGCTCAGCCGTCGCGGCATGCTGAAAAGCGCCGGGGCCACCGGTCTCGCCGTCGGGCTGATCGGCCTTGATCCGAGCCCGGCCCGGGCAGAGCCCAAGCGTGGCGGCACGTTCCGCGTGGGCGTGCATGATGGCAATACCAACGATAGCTGGGATCCGGCCACGACCGCCAGCATCCTGATGATCCATAGCAGCCATGTGTGCCGTGCCTACCTGACCGAGATCACCAACGAGGACACGCTCGGCCCCGATCTTGCGACCGACTGGCAGGCGACCAGGGATGACGCCAGCGAATGGCGGTTCGAGCTTGCGCGCGATGCGACCTTCCATGACGGGCGCGGCGTGACGGCACGCGACGTGGTCGCGTCGATCAACTATCATCGCGGGCCCGAGAGCACCTCGGCGGTGGCCGAGTTGCTGACCGACATCACCGATATCCGCGCGGATGGCGATCATGCGGTGCTCGTGTCCCTGTCGGGTGGCAATGCGGATCTGCCGCATCTGATGTCGGATTATCACCTCGTGATTCAACCCGCGACCGAGGATGGCGGGATCGAATGGGCCAACGGCATCGGCTGCGGCCCGTATAGTGTCACCGAGTTCGAGCCCGGCATCCGCGCGAAGTTCGAGCGTCACGAAGGATGGCACCGTGCCGACCGCGAGGCGTGGTTCGACGCGATCGACATGACCGTGCTCAACGATGCGAACGCGCGGCAGACGGCGATCGTCACCGGCGAAGTGGATGCGGTGACGGATATCGATCTCAAGACCGCCGACATGCTGGCGCGGGCGCCGGGGGTCATCCTCGACGATGTGCCATCGGGCACGCATATCACCATGCCGATGTTCTGCGACGTGGCCCCGTTCGACGATGTCGACGTGCGTCTGGCGCTGAAACACGCGATCAACCGTGAAGAGATCGTCGACAAGATCCTGTTCGGGCGCGGCACCATCGCCAACGATCACCCGATCGCGCCCACCATGCCCTATCACGCCGATCTGCCGCAGCGCGAACAGGATCTGGACAAGGCGCGCTATCACCTGAAGAAGGCCGGGCATGACCGGCTTTCGGTCGAGATCTCGGTCACCGACTCGCTGCTGTCGGGGGCGACCAACATGTGCTCGCTGTTTGCCGAGCAGGCCCGTCCCGCCGGCATCGACCTGACGGTCAAGCAGGAGCCGGCGGACGGGTACTGGACCAATGTCTGGTTGAAAAAGCCGTTCTGCGTTGTGTCGTGGACGGCGCGCCCGACGCCCGACGTGATGTTCTCGCTGGCCTACAAGGCGGATGCCGACTGGAACGAGAGCCATTGGCAGAACGCGCGGTTCAACGAGCTGCTGCTTCAGGCCAAGTCGGAACTGGATCAGGAATTGCGGGCCGAGATGTATGCCGAGATGCAGTCGCTGACCCGTGACGATGGCGGCACCATCGTGCCGTTCTTCCGCAACCGCACCTCTGCGCGGCGTGACACCGTGATGCATGCCGATCAGATCGCCGCCGTGTGGGAACTGGACGGTGCGCGCGGCTATCACCGCTGGTGGTTCGCCTGATCAGATCGCGACTGGCTGGCCGCGTCGGTTGGCGCGGCCGGTCCGAGGGGAGCGACCCGACACAAGTTTCCCGCCAGAGATCCGGCCTGTCATGATTGTGGATTGTATCTGGGCAGGGCAGGTTTTGGTCGAGTGGACATTCAGGCTATAACCTCGGCGCGATACGCGGCGCGCCGCGCCGCAGCGCCATCGCATGTCCGCCCCCCGGACAGGCGATTTGTCGAAGCGGGCGCGTCGATTTGGACTTTTTCGGTGTAGCCGGGATAAAGTGCGCTGAAAAACCGTCAGGTCGCCTGCCCGCGGACACGCGCCGGCGCTGCTTCGTCGAACGTCCGCTCAAGCCCAGAGCCGGCCCCCTTGCATCCACGTGGCCCCGGACACCTTCTCCCAAGGGCAGACCCCTAGTCGTAGCCCGTCATCTCCAGATAACCGCGCCCCGCATGGCTGCCCGACATGTGCACCGGGCCTTCCCAATAGGGCACCGAGGTGTCCATCCAGGCGGAGGGATTGACGGCATCCACCTCGATATCCAGATCGCGCGCGGGCAGGGTGAGCCGCCAGCGTGTCGGCACGGTGCGCCCCGCAACCTCTGACGTTTCCAGCGGGGTCGCCTGCAGCGCGCCATCTTGAAGCGTCGCGGTCTGCCCGTCCGGCATGATCCAGGTGCCGGCGGTGAAGGCCTCGCCGCCATCCTCGCGCAGCTGGAACCCCATCAGTTTCTCGCCCGTATCAAACGTCAGCGAAAACCAGTCCCAACCGATCTGATCCTCCGACAGCGGTTGCGACGACCATTCGCGGTCGAGCCAGGCCGAGCCTGTCACCTCGACCGGACCTTCGGGCAGGGTGAGCGTGCCGGAAATCTCGTAGAAGGGTTGCGAGTAATAGTAGCTTGCCTGGCCTTGCGCCGATTTTACCGAAAAGCCGTCTCGCCCGTGAAAGACCAGCGGTCCTTGCGCCTCGAGCGTCATGGCGTAGGCGAACTCGTCGGCGGTGGCGGTCAGCGCGAGGCTGTCGAAATCCGCGCCCGTCATGCGCCAGTCGTCGATCCACGCGTCGAACGGATCGGGGGTGACGCCGGCCTGCCCGATGCCGCCACGCGCGAACCGCTCGGCGCTGAAGTGCCGGTCCGGCGTGGTGATCGCGGCATGCGCGAACCAGATCTGCGGGCTTTGCCAGCCCTCGGCCTCGCCCGGCGCGAGGGCGGAGCGAAAGAGCGTCCATTGCAGGCCGTATTCGGTGCCGTCCGGCCCGTCGAGATTGGCGGTCAGGTACCACCATTCGATCCGGTAATCGGGATGCGGGCCGTGATCGGCGGGAAAGTCGAAGTCCGGGTCGGGTTGCGGCACCGCGAAGCCCTCGGCATCGGTGCCCATCCCGGCAAAGCCCTGGGCGTTGAGGGGCTGGGCCAGCAGGAGACAGGCGAGGATCGCGTCAATTCGCATTGGCAAACACCTTGAGCAGATGCGCGGCGGGTGTGCGTGCCAGCCGCCGCGCGGGCCAGAGCGCCGCAAGCACGGCCGCCAGCAGGGCGAAGGCCCCGAGCCGCGCGTAATCGAGCGGGAAAAGATACATCGGCAGACGCCAGCCGAACGCTTCGACATTGATCACCGCCAGCAGCATCCACGCCAGCGCCAGCCCCAGAGGCAGCGCCACCAGCAGCGTCAGCGCGGCAAGGATCACCGCGCGCAACAGCTCCAGCCGGCCCAGTTCGCGCCGCGTGATCCCGAGCGCCCAGGCGGGTGCAAGCTGCGGCACGCGCATGCCCGCCAGCGTCAGCAGGCTCATCAGCATGGCGAATCCGGCCACCGCCAGCGTCAGGATGTTGAGCGCGCCGGTCACGGTGAAGGTCCGCTCGAACACGTCGAGCGAGAAGCGCTTGAGCGCCGCCTGATCGGTGATCTGGCCGGGGTCGAGGCCGAACTCGTCCACCAGTGCGTCGCGCAAGGCATCCGGATCGTCGGTCCGCAGGCCGAACCGTGTGGCCCGCACCGAGGGATAAAGATCGCGAAACAGGGCCTCGCCGATCACCGCCTGACCCTTGGGGTTGCCGTAATCGCCCGCGACGCCGGCGATCGGCAGGCTGACATCGCGGGTGATCGCGAGGCTGTCACCGGGCCAGAGACCCGCCCGGCGCGCCAGTTGCTCGTTGATGATCACGGCGCGGCCATCCGCCACCCGGTCCCAGACGGGGCCGTCGCTGGCGATGAAGGTCCAGTTGTCGGAATAGCTCGGCCCGACGCGCGCCCCGAAAAGCTGTGTCGGCTGATCGGCAAGCCGCGTGTCCACCGACAGAAGCGGCAGGATCGCGTCGGTGCGGGGGGCGGCGAACGCCTGCAGGCGCGCGGCCTCGTCCGCGCTGTCGACGCCGAGATAGAGTTCCGCCGTCAGGCGCTGGTCGAGAAACCCGACAAAGGTCAGCCGAAAGCTGGAGACCATGGTCGAGACGCCCACATTCGCCGCCATCGCCAGCAAGAGCGCCATCAGCGCCAGCCGCAGGCCCGGCAGTTGCTGGCGCGTGTCGGCCCAGAACCACTGCCACCGGACACCGCGCGCACGGCGCTGGGCCAGCGTCAGGACCGCCTCGAGGATCAGCGGCAGCCCGAGCGCCGCGCCGATCAGCAGACAGGCCAGCCCGGCGAACCCCGCGATCAGCCCGTGGCCCAGGGCGGTCAGCAGCGCCGAGGCCAGCAAAAGCACCGCCACAGCCGCGCCCTGCAGCCCGCGCAAGCGGCCCGAGGCGACGGCCCAGGCCCGCGCCTTGCCGCTGGCCAGCACCGGCATGCGCGCGATCTGCCACAAGGCCCCGGCGGCGGCCAGCACAGTGCCCAGAAGCGCGATGGCAAGGCTCGACAGCCACCACGAGGGCTGCAGCGACAGCGCGCCCGAGACCTGCGCGCCGTACAGCCCTTCGAGCGTGGCGGCCACATCCGGAAGCAGGCTCGCGGCCAGCAGATAGCCCAGCATCACGCCGATGCCGCCCGCGACCAGCGCGAGGATCAGCAGTTCCAGCACCATCAGCAAGACAAGCTGTCGCAGCGGCAGGCCGAGCGTGCGCAGCGTGCGCACCATGGCGCGGCGCTGCTCGAAGGCGAGGCCGATGGCGCCGTGAACGATGAAGATCCCCACCGCGAAGCTGAGCAGTCCGAAGGCGGTGAGGTTGAGATGGAAACTGTCGGTGAGCTGCGCGATATCCGCGCTTTGCTGCGAGGGTTGCAGCACCAGATCCGGCGCAATTTCTTCCAGCGGCGGACGCCCCATCGGCTGGGTGTCCGACAGGATGAGCCGGCTGATCTCGCCGGGGCGGTTGAGCAGGCGTTGTGCGATGCCGATATCGGTGATCGCGGTGTCGGGCGGCAGGCCGGAATCGGCCACCACGCGGTCGGGGACCGCACCGCGCAAGGCCTCGGCGATGCCGGGATGGGCGAAAATCACACCTTCGGCCAGGAAGTCCTGCAGCGGCGTGTCGCCCGCGCTGCTGACCGGACCCAGACCGGCGGGGGCGGTCAGCGGGTCGAGCCCGACGAGGCGCAGCCGCGTGTCGCCGGCGTCGAACCGGCCTTCGAGCACCGGTCCGGCCTGCCAGCCGGCGCGGCGCAGCGCGACATAGGTCTCTTGCGCGAAACCGTCGCCGGCGCGCGGCACCACCTGATCGTAGCGCCCTTCGCCCAGAACCGATGCGGCGGCGTCATAGCTGGCGCGCGCCTCGGCGTTGAGGGCCTGCACCCCCGACCAGAGCGCGGTGGCCAGCGCCAGCCCCGCGACCAGCGTGAAAAGTTGCAGCGGATTGCGCCGCCAGAACGACCAGAGCGCGGCGAGGCCCGCACGGTTCATGCCAGCCGCCCGAGGCTGAGATGCACACGCGCGTCGAGCCGCGCGGCGAGGTTGGGCGAATGCGTGGCCATCATCAGCGCCGCGCCGGTTTCGGCCACCAGCGCGAGCATCTGATCGAGCACCTTTGCCGCCGTCGCCTCGTCGAGGTTGCCGGTCGGCTCGTCGGCCAGCACCAGCCGCGGTCGTGCGGCCAGCGTGCGGGCGATGGCCACGCGCTGTTGCTGGCCGCCCGAGAGGTCTTCGGGGTATTTGCCGAGCTGATCGGTCAGGCCGAGCGCATCCGCGAGCGCGTGCGCGCGATCCGCGTCATGCTTGCCCGCGAGCCGCGCCTGAAAGGCGATATTGGCGGCCACGTCGAGCGAGGGGATCAGGTTGAACTGCTGAAACACGATGCTGACCGTGTCGCGCCGCAGCATTGCGCGCCCGGCATCGTCGAGGCCGGTGATATCGGTCCCGTCGATCACGATGCGGCCCGCATCGGCCCGGTCCAGCCCGCCGACGAGATGCAGAAGCGTGCTCTTGCCTGACCCCGATTCGCCGGTCAGCGCGAGGGTCCGCCCCGCTTCGAGCGACAGATCGATGCCGCGCAGCACCTCGATGCGCCCCTCGGGGCCGTCATAGGATTTCCTGAGGTCGGTGATCTGCAGAAGCATGCGCCTGTCCTTTTTCCCCTTCGGGACCTATGCCGGCCCGGCGGAATGGAAAGGTGCGGAGGCGCGTCCCGGTGTCAGGATTTGCGCGCCGATGCGGCGCGGGCGGCCGCCTCGATCTCGGCGGCGATGTCGCGGGCCTCGTCGGGGGTGAAATCCATCGGGATCTCGACACCCCGCGCCTCGACATAAAGCCGCACCATGCCCTGATCGGTGGGCCCGATCTGCAGGTTGGCCTCGATATCGCTTTCGGAATTTATGCCCATTGCCGCCTCCATCATGTGGAGTGTGGCGTAGCGGCTCGGGCCGCGCTTGGCAAGCGGCGCGCCCATCCAGAAAATCGGGGAGAAAACCGGGCCGCGCGGGATCAAGAGGCTTGCATTCAGCCGCCCGGGTCGATAGATCGCCGCCCAGTGCCGCCTTAGCTCAGTTGGTCAGAGCGCTGGATTGTGGATCCAGAGGTCCCCTGTTCAAGCCAGGGAGGCGGTACCATCCACCATATGGGTCACCCACGCCAAAAGCGTCCGTACGGGTGTTGCGGGGTCGCCATGGCGGACCGCGCGGCACAGGGCCGCGCGGCCGGGTCGTGTCGGTTCGGACGACGTCAGTCGGCGTTTTCCGCCAACCAGGTCTTCATGAGGTCGATCTCGGCGACCTGTGCTTCGATGATCTCTTCGGCGAGGACCCGCATCTGCGGATCCGCGCCATGCGCCAGCAGCACCTCGGCCATGTCGATGGCCCCCTGATGATGCGCGATCATGCCGCAGACGAAGGCCAGATCGGGGTCTTCGTTCACCATGCCTTTGTGCATGGCGGGCATGGAGATCATCATCTTGCGCATGTTTTCGCGCACATGCTCGGGCATGGCGTCCGGATCCATGCCCATCATGCCGGGTTCCATTTGCCCGGCTTGATCGCCTTTCATGCCCCCGTGATCCATGCCGGAATGATCGGTGTCGTCCATGGGCAGTTGCGCGGTGCATGCATCCGGCAGTTGAAACGCCACGTCATCGGCAAGAGCGGGCGCAGAGATGGCCGCTGCGGCAACGGCCGCGGCGAATGTCGTCTTCAAGATTTTCATGGTGTCGGTCTTTCTGAATGTGTGGAAGCTGTGACAGTTCAGTCCGGCACAGTCCGCGGTGGCGGCAGGATTATCCCCGGATCGCTGCCGGAGGCCCGCACCTTGTGTTCGGCCCGGCACGCAGCCTGCGTCGTGACACGGTCCAATTCCTGCACCGTGACAGAAAGCACCGGCTGGCAATGGACCATGGCGCAACAGCCCGTGACCGTCGCCTCGCAGTCAGCCGCCTGTGTCTCGTGTTCTGGAGCGTCGCTGATGCCTTGCCCAATATGGGCCGTTTGTGTCGCATGCGGCCCCGTGGCGGGATGCGCCGCGACCCGGTGATCATGCGGCAGGGCCATCAGCACGGCGACCAGCGCCAGAAGCGCCGCGAGGGCGATGCTGCGCCCCGATATGGGCTGTGCGCGCGACATGACCGTGATCCTTTCGCGGGCCCTCCGACCCGTTTCGGCGCTCATCATAAACGGAATTCGCATGGGTGCGCAATTTCCATCATCCCGACCGCAGGCGTTCGGCAGGGATGCGTCCGGCCGGGCTCAGTCTCCGGACCGGATCGTCACCGTCTGCCGCAGATCGCCCGAGGGTCTGTCGAAGATCAGGATGCGGTCGTCACCGGTCACCACCGCGTACCAGTCGTCGCCCCATGTGACCGCGCGGGCCGCAGCGCCATCGGGCAGGGTGATCTCGGCGGGCAGGGCGAGGGAGGGCGTGTCGGCGCGTTGCAATCGCGTGACAAGCAGCCCGATGATCACTAGAACGCCGACGATCATCGTGGCGGTCAGGACCGTGACCAGCCGCGCGAGAAATTTCAGGGTCGCCGGGCTGACCGGCGGGGGGCTATCATCCATGGGGCAGGACCCGCTTTCATTCCGGATCGGGGACGATCCGCCTGCGCGGCTTGATAAGGCGCTTGCGCGCGATGCGCCAGAGGCGGCGGCATTGTCGCGCACGCGGCTGGCGCGGCTGCTGGCGGCAGGGGCGGTGCGGGTGAACGGGGCGGTCCTAAATGAGGCAAAGGCGCGCGTGGCATCGGGCGACCTGATCGAGATCGACATCCCCGCGCCCGAGGCAAGCCACATTGGGGCCGAGGCGATCGCGCTCGACGTGGTCTATGAGGACGACCACCTGATCGTCATCGACAAGCCCGCGGGCATGGTCGTGCACCCCGCGCCGGGCAGCCCGGGCGGCACGCTGGTGAACGCGCTGCTGCATCACTGCGGCGACAGCCTGTCGGGGGTGGGTGGCTTGAAGCGGCCCGGCATCGTGCACCGCATCGACAAGGACACGACCGGTCTGCTGGTGGTGGCCAAGACCGATGCCGCGCATCACGGGTTGGCCGCCCAATTCGAGGCGCACAGCGTCGAGCGCAGCTATCTGGCGGCGGTGCACGGCGTGCCCGAGCCCGGCGATCCGCGCCTGCGCGGGGTGCGCGGGGCCGCGTTCGAGCCGGGCGGCGTGCTGTGCATCACCACGCAGCTTGCGCGGCACAAGACCGACCGGCAGCGTCAGGCGGTGACGTTTCAGGGCGGGCGCCACGCCGTCACCCGTGCGCGGGTGATCGAGCGCTTCGGGCATCCGGCGGCGGCGGCGCTGCTGGAATGCCGGTTGCAGACCGGGCGCACCCACCAGATCCGGGTGCACATGGCGTATGCGGGGCACGGCCTTATCGGCGATCCGGTTTATGGCGGGCGGCGCAAGCTGTCGCAAAAGGCGCTGAGCCCTGCGGCCGTCAGCGCGGCGCGGGGCTTTGGCCGGCAGGCGCTGCATGCCGCCATCCTCGGGTTCGAGCATCCGGTCACGGGGGCGGCGCTGCATCTCACATCGCCTTTGCCCGCCGATTTCGCGGCCCTGCTGGCCGGTTTGCGCGGGGATACGCTGACAGAGATGCAAGATCGCGTGAATTCGTGACATAATCTACGCATTGCGACGGAATGATCTTATCGATGCGTTAAATATTCAACTGGAAGGAACGTGGGGTGCCTTCGCGCGTTGGTCCACGGCAAACCGGATGAAAAGAAAGGGACAGATACATGGCAAATTATGAAAACCTGCCCGTACCGACACCCGATGGCGGGCTGAACCGCTACATGCAGGAGATCCGCAAGTTTCCGCTGCTGGAGCCGGAAGAGGAATACATGCTGGCCAAGCGCTGGGCCGAGGAACAGGATACCGAGGCCGCGCACAAGATGGTCACCAGCCACCTGCGCCTCGCGGCGAAGATCGCCATGGGCTATCGCGGCTACGGCCTGCCGCAGGCCGAGGTGATCTCCGAGGCGAATGTGGGGCTGATGCAGGCGGTCAAGCGCTTTGACCCCGAGCGCGGGTTCCGCCTGTCGACCTATGCGATGTGGTGGATCCGCGCCAGCATTCAGGAATACATCCTGCGGTCCTGGAGCCTGGTGAAGCTGGGCACGACCAGCGCGCAGAAGAAGCTGTTCTTCAACCTGCGCAAGGCCAAGGCGCGGATCGGCGCGCTGGAGGATGGCGACATGCGCCCCGAGGCGGTCAAGCAGATCGCCACCGATCTGGGCGTGACCGAGGCCGAGGTCATCAGCATGAACCAGCGCATGGCCGGGTCGGACGCGTCGCTCAACGCCTCTGTCGGGTCCGAGGGCGAAGGCACCATGCAATGGCAGGACTGGCTGGAGGACGAGCACGCCGATCAGGCCGGTGCGTACGAGGCTCAGGACGAGCTGAAGCAGCGCCACGAATTGCTGATGGAGGCGATGGATGTGCTGAATGATCGCGAAAAGGACGTGTTGACCCAGCGGCGGCTGAGCGAGGAAACGATCACGCTGGAGGATCTCAGCACGCAATACGATGTCAGCCGCGAACGCATCCGCCAGATCGAGGTGCGCGCCTTCGAGAAGCTGCAAAAGCGGATGCGGACGCTGGCGCAGGAAAAGGGCATGCAGGTGCCCGCGTGAGTTTGAACCCGGGCTGCGTCTGCTTTGGCAGACGCTGCCCCGACGGTGTCACCGGGCGGCTGACAAGGTCAGATGACGGGTCGGGGCCCGTTGTGGTGGTGTGATTCCGGTGGGACAGACGCGGAGTTTGGCCTGAAGGGGACATTGGAAATGTCGTGACGCGCCGCGCATCGGCGGGCCGCGGTGCGGCGATCCAAGGTAACTTTGGCAGCGCTTTATCCCAGCCAAATCGGGAAAAGATCAAAGCATGGCGCAGGTTGCAGCCAAATCGCCGTGCCGGGGGGCGGCCCGCCGATGCGCGGCGCCCTTCGGGCTTGATTCCGCGCGGGGCTGTAGCCTCCAACGTTCGCATCAGGCCGAACCCCGACCTGTCCGACGGCACCTTCGCCGGCAGCACGGTCCGCAGAGCGATCAACCATGATCCCGCCGCACAAGAGGGGTCGAATTGTCCGATCGACACCCCGACCGCGCCGATCAGCCCGCCTTGATCATCCGGTCGAGCCGCACCAGACGCTCCAGCAGCGCGGGCATCTCACCCAATGGCACCATGTTGGGTCCGTCCGAGGGGGCGTTGTCGGGGTCGTCATGGGTTTCGATGAACAGCCCCGCACACCCCACTGCAAGGGCGGCGCGCGCCATAGGGGGCACGAATTCGCGCTGCCCGCCGGAGGATGCGCCCATGCCGCCGGGCAACTGCACCGAATGGGTGGCATCGAAGATCACCGGATAGCCCGTCCCGGCCATGATCGGCAGGGCGCGCATGTCCGACACGAGCATGTTGTAGCCGAAACTTGCGCCGCGCTCGCAGAGCATGATGGTCTCGTTGCCGGTCGAGGCGACCTTGGCGGCGACATTGGCCATGTCCCACGGGGCCAGGAACTGCCCCTTCTTGATGTTGATCACCCGGCCCGTCGCCCCGGCGGCCAGCAGCAGATCGGTCTGCCGGCTGAGAAAGGCGGGGATCTGCAGCACGTCGCAGACCTCGGCGGCTGGCGCGCAGTGGTGCGTCTCGTGCACATCGGTCAGCACCGGGCAGCCGAACTCGTCGCGGATCGCCGCGAGATGCGCGAGGCCGCGCTCCATCCCGAGGCCGCGCTGGCCGCTCATCGACGAGCGATTGGCCTTGTCGTAGCTGGCCTTGAAGATGAACGGGATACCCAACCGCGCGCAGGTCTCGGATAATGCGCCCGCGATCCGGCGCGCATGGTCGAGGCTTTCCATCTGGCAGGGGCCGGAGATCAGCGCGAAGGGCGCGTCGTTGGACACCGTCAGCGGGCCTATGGGAACGGTCTTCATCATGGTCTTTGTCCTCTTTCGGAAAGGCGTCAGGCGACGCCCGCGCGCAGGCAGTCATGGATGTGCAGCAGCCCGCAAAGCGCGCCAGCCTCGTCCACCACCAGCAGCGCGCCGATCTTGTTGCGGTTCATCACGCCCAAAGCCTCGGAGACCAGCATGCCGGGGCTGGCGGTGCGCGGGTCGGCGGTCGCGACCTCGCCCGCGCTGCGCTCCATCAGCCCGTCGAGATTGCGGCGCAGGTCGCCATCGGTGATCACCCCGTGCAGATGCCCCGCCTCGGTGACGGCGGCGATGCCGAAGCCCTTGCCGCTCATCTCGATCAGGGTCTCGCCCATCGAGGTGGCGGGCGCGACCACCGGCAGCGCGTCGCCCGTATGCATGATATCGGCCACCCGCAGGAACTGCGCCCCGAGCTTGCCGCCGGGGTGAAAGACGTGGAACGCGTCGGCGGCAAAGCCGCGTTCCTCCATCAGCGCCACCGCCAGCGCATCGCCAAGCGCCAGCGCGCAGGTGGTCGAGGTGGTGGGCGCCATGCCGATGGCGCAGGCCTCGGGCGCGTCGGGCAGGATCAGCGCCACATCCGCCTGCCGCGCCAGCGTGCTGCCCGCGACACGGGTGATCGCGATCATCGGGATGTCGAAGCGGCGGGCATACTGGATCAGGTCCGACAATTCGCGCGTCTCGCCGGAATTGGACAGCAGCAGACAGACATCGCCACCGGTGACCATGCCGAGATCGCCATGGCTCGCCTCGGCGGGATGCAGGAACAGCGCAGGTGATCCGGTCGAGGCCAGCGTTGCGGCGATCTTGCGCGCGATATGGCCCGACTTGCCCATCCCCGAGACGACGATGCGCCCGGTGGCTTCCTGCATCAAGCGGACGGCACGGGCCGCACCCTCGGGCGGGTCGCCGGCCATCACCCCGATCGCGTCCGCCTCGGTGCGCAGCACGCGCGCGGCCACCGCGCGGATCCTGTCATGCTGTGCGTCGCGCTTAGCCGTCATCTGTCCTCGTCCCGTGAGCCGGTAATCCGCCCCGCTTAGCGGCAGATGCGGGCGCGGTCCAGCCCGTGCGGATCACTTGATCAGCGAGATGATGTCGCGCAGGGCGGGATGCGTCGCCGTGCCGAGCCATTCGAAGATCACCATCTCGGTGGTCACGATCTGCGCGCCGTGGCGGGCCATGCGGCTGATGGCGACATCGCGGTTGATCTGCGCGCGCGCGCCGATCGCATCGGCCACCACATGCACGCGGTGTCCGGCCTGCATCAGGCCCAGCGCCGTCTGAAGCACACAGACATGCGCCTCGCATCCCAGCACGATGAAATCCGTGGCCCCCGTCAGGCGGTCGGCAACCGCGGCGGTGCGGCAGGCGTCGAATGTCATCTTGGGCAGCACGGCCTCGCCGGCCTGGGCTGCGACCTCCGGCACGGTGCGCCCCAGCTTTTCGGGGTTCTGCTCGGTATAGCTGCGCGGCACCTGAAGCTTGCGCGCGACCGCCAGCAGCGTGGCCGCGTTCGCCGTCACCTCGCTTGCGTCCCGGATCACCGGCATCAGCCGTGCCTGAAAGTCGATCAGCAGAAGGTGCGAGGTCTCGGGTCTGAGTATCGGCATGGTCGGGTGTCCGTCATGTCAGCGGGGATGGCTTGCCTATGCCAGAGGCCGGGCGGCGGATCAAGCTGGCCCGCCCACCGTCATGGCGCGGCGCGCAGGACCATGCCGAAAAGATCGCGCGGATCGTCGGGATCGGCCAGCAGGTCGAGGTTCAGGTAATAGTCGCTGCCGCCGATATGGTCGCGGACATAGCGCAGGGCGCTGAAATCCTCGATCGCGAAGCCGACACTGTCGAACAGCGTAATCTGGCCCGCGCTTGTGCGCCCCGGGGCCTCGCCGGCCAGAACCTGCCACATCTCGGTGACCGGATGGTCGGGGTCAAGCTGCTGGATCTCGCCCTCGATGCGGGTCTGTTCGGGATATTCCACGAAGATCGTGGAGCGGTTGAGCACACCCGGCGCGATTTCGGTCTTGCCCGGACAGTCGCCGCCGATGGCGTTGATATGCACGCCCGACCCGACCATGTTGTCGGTCAGGATGGTGGCATATTGCTTGTCGGCGGTGCAGGTGGTGATGATCTGCGCGCCTTCCATCGCGGATTCGGGGCTGTCGCAGGTCACAACGCGCAATCCGGTTCCGGCAAGGTTGCGCGCCGCCTTGGCGGTGGCGTTCGCGTCGATGTCATAAAGGCGCACGGAGGTGATGCCGACAAGGGCCTTCATCGCGAGGCTCTGAAACTCCGACTGCGCGCCGGCGCCGATCATCGCCATGGTGTCGGCCCCTTTCGGGGCCAGATGTTTGGCCACCATGCCCGAGGTCGCGGCCGTGCGCAGGGCCGTCAGCACGGTCATCTCCGACAAGAGCACCGGGTAGCCGTTGCCGACATTGGCAAGCAGCCCGAAGGCGGTGACGGTCTGCAAGCCGGCCTTGGTGTTGCTGGGGTGGCCGTTGACATATTTGAAGCCGTAGACCTCGCCGTCGGAGGTGGGCATCAGCTCGATCACGCCCTCGGCGGAATGCGAGGCGATGCGCGGCGTCTTGTCGAAAAGCTGCCAGCGGCGGAAATCGGCCTCGATATACTCGGCGAGGCCCTGCAGCATCGGCTCGATCCCGATGTGATGCACCAGCTTCATCATGTTGTCCACGGACACGAACGGCACGAGGGCCTTGTCGGAGGGGGTGAGGGTCATCGGTGTCGTCCTTCAGTTATGGGCGCGGGTCGGGCGGTCGAACACCCGGCGGCCAAGCGCCGAGGCCGCGAGATCGACCATCACCTGTGCCGTGCGCCCGCGATCGTCGAGAAACGGGTTGAGCTCCACCAGATCGAGCGAGGTCAGAAGGCCGCTGTCGCTGACCATCTCCATCACCAGATGCGCCTCGCGCATGGTGGCCCCGCCGGGCACGGTGGTGCCCACGGCGGGCGCGAAGCCGGGGTCGAGGAAATCCACGTCGAGCGAGACATGCAGCATGCCGCCCGCGTTCTCGACATCCGACAGGAAGGCGGCGAGCGGGCGGGCGATGCCGCGCTCGTCGATCTCGCGCATGTCATGGGTGCGGATCGCGGTCTCGTCGAGGGCGGCGCGTTCGGCCGCATCGACCGAGCGCAGGCCGATCATGCAGATATTGCCCTCGGGCACCGGATGGGCGACGGGCGGAAAGCCGTGAAACCCCGCGCGCCCCGTCACGTAACCGATGGGCGTGCCGTGCAGATTGCCCGACGTGGTGCTTTGCGGCGTGTGGATGTCGCTATGCGCATCGAGCCAGAGGATGAATTGCGGGCGACCGGTGGCTGCGGCATGCGCCGCGACCCCGGCCATGGACCCCATCGACAGGCTGTGATCGCCCCCCAGAAAGATCGGCAGGCCGGCCTGCATGGCCCGGGCGGCGGCAGTGGCCAGCGTCGCGGTCCAGCCGGCGGTCTGCCCGGGCGCATGGACATGCGGCGGCATCTCGGGGTCTGGTGCGGTGTCGGCAGGCGCAAGATTGCCGGTATCGGTGACGCCGTGGCCCAGATCGCCGAGCGCCTCGGCCAGCCCGGCGGTCCGATACGCATCGGGGCCCATGAGGCAGCCGCGCCGGTCCTTGCCGCTATCGACGGGGGCGCCGATCAGAACGATGGTTTTGGAGGTCATCAGATATTCCCTTTTCCGGTCGTGCTCAGGATGCTGCCGAAACGGGTTGATTCGAAGCCGCTGTTTTGCACAATATGACGGGTTATCCTTCATAACGAACGCGTGGATCTGCGAAATGGACGCGACGGACCTGACCCTCATCTCGATGCTGCGCCATGATGCGCGCGCGTCGCTGTCGGATCTGGCGATCGGTCTCGGCGTGTCGCGCACCCCCGTGCGCGCGCGGATCGACCGGCTGCGCGACCGGGGCGAGATCGTCGGCTTTACTGTGGTGCTGCGCGAGGATGCGGCGCGCGATCCGGTGCGCGGGCTGATGATGCTGGGGATCGAGGGGCGCGGCACCGAGCGGATCATCCGGCAGCTTGGGGGCTTGAGCGCTGTGCGCGCGATGCACACCACCAATGGCCGCTGGGACGTGATCGTCGAGATCGGGACCGACACGCTGGAGGCGCTCGACCGGGTGCTGGCGCAGATCCGTCGGTTCGACGGGATCGCCAGTTCGGAAACCAGCCTGCTGCTGAATACATGGAAATCGGGGGGGTAGGGCGGTGTGGGTGGTGGTGGCCTTGAGCGGACGTTTGGGGTTAGCCGCGCATCGACGGGCCGCGGTGCGGCGATCCAACGCGACTTTGGCAGCGCTTTATCCCAGCCAGATCAGGAAAAGATCAGAGCAAAGTGCAGGTTGCAGCCAAATCGCCGTGCCGGGGGGCGGCCCGGCGATGCGCGGCGCCCTTCGGGCTTGATTCCGCGCGGGGCAGAGGGTCCAACGTCCGCATCACGCCAATCGCGGCCCGCCGCCCGGCACTCAGCGCGCGCGCAGCGCCATCAGCCAGATCGCGGCGAGCCCGAGGGCCAGAATCATGTTCCAGCTTGCCATCGACAGGCCCAGCATCTGCCACGCCACCTCGTCGCAGCGCACCAGCGGCGCGGCCATGATCCGCTCGAAAAGCGCGTCCGTGCTGAGACCGGACATGCCCGAGGAGCTACAGGTCGCAGGCCCGTCCCACCAGCCACGCTCGACGCCCGTGTGGTAGCCGCCGATCGCCGCGGTGGCGAGCGCCGCGAGCATGCCCGCAAAGGCCATCAGCCGGGGCAGGGCGAAAAGCGCCACCGCCCCGCAGGCGACGGCGACGGCGTGCGGCCAGCGTTGCCACACGCAAAGCGAACAGGGCGCCATGCCGCCGACATGCTGAAACGCGAAGGCCGCGAGCAACAGCGCCGCCGACCCGGCCGCGGCGACGACGATGAGCTGGTGCCGAGCAAGGGGCATCACAGGAACCTCGTGACATAGAAGCCGCCGAAGAGCAGCACGACGAACAGGATCGTCATCAGCCCGAGGCGGCGGTCGATGAAGTCGCGGATCGGCGCGCCGAATTTCCAAAGCAGTGCCGCGACCAGGAAAAACCGGATGCCGCGCGCAAGGATCGACGTGGCGATGAAGGTGCCGAGCGGCAGCGCCGTCCAGCCCGACATGATGGTGATCACCTTGTAGGGAAAGGGCGTGACCCCCGCCGTGAGCACCGCCCAGAAGCCGAAATCGTTGAACCGCGTGCTGAAGGCCACCATCGCGTCGCCCTTGCCGAGCGCGGTGAGGATCGGCACGCCGATCTCCTGATAGGCGAAGGCGCCGATGGCATACCCAAGCAGACCGCCCAGCACCGAGGCCACCAGCGCCACGCCCGCGATCAGCCAGGCCCGCGACGGGCGCGCGAGGATCATCGGGATCATCAGCACGTCGGGCGGGATCGGAAAGACCGAACTTTCGATGAAACTGACCCCCGCCAGCACCCAGAGCGCCTGCGGGTGCTCGGCCATGCGCAGGGTCCAGTGGTAAAGCGCTCTGATCATGTGATGCGGTTCCGGTTCCGTGATGCCGCGACACAGCACGCCCACGCGGCGCGGTCAAGCCTCGGGTCGAAACCCGGCAAATTTCGCGGCACCCACTGGACGCCGCGCCCGCGATTGGCTAAGCGATGCACCGTGGCCCAAGTGGCGGAATGGTAGACGCAGGGGATTCAAAATCCCCCGCTGGCGACAGCGTGTCGGTTCGAATCCGACCTTGGGCACCACTGTTTTCAAGGATTTCCGTGGCGCGCGGTTGTCCTGACCTCGCGCAGGAGCGCATGACTCCGACTTGCGA
>Ga0307969_1000087_pt1 | contig 49373 bp, 43 predicted proteins | sample OrgLakmetagen710_FD_201841 | JGI IMG/M metagenome (GOLD analysis project Ga0307969, IMG submission 201841) | Saline water microbial communities from Organic Lake, Antarctica - #710 | ecosystem: Environmental > Aquatic > Non-marine Saline and Alkaline > Saline | place: Antarctica: Organic Lake... | reverse complement strand
GATTTCCGTCCTCAGAGGCCTTGATGGCGGTGTAAAAATCCTCAGTAACATTAACATGGCGCTGGCGGGCATCCTGCTGTTCTTCGTTATTTTCGCCGGTCCGACTATGGCGATTCTGGAGACACTCTGGGTCACGTCTTCCACATATGTCGCCAACATTGTTCCGCTGAGCAACCCCTTTGGTCGTGAAGATGAAGCCTGGATGCAGGGCTGGACTGTATTCTACTGGGCCTGGTGGATTTCCTGGTCACCGTTCGTTGGTATGTTCATTGCGCGGGTCTCCAAAGGCCGTACGGTGCGTGAATTTATTACGGCCGTTCTGCTGATTCCCACGCTCATTACCATCGTATGGATGAGTGGTTTCGGTGGCGCTGCGCTGGAGCAGATTCAACAGGGTACTGGTGCACTGGCTGAAGAAGGCCTGACCGATGTGTCTCTGGCGATGTTCCAGATGTTTGCCAACCTGCCGTTGACTGCCATTCTGTCGTTCGTTGGCATTGTGTTGGTGATTGTGTTCTTCGTAACATCTTCTGACTCCGGTTCGCTGGTTGTCGACAGCATTACGGCTGGTGGCAAGACTGACGCGCCCACTGTCCAGCGTGTATTCTGGGTTGTGATGGAAAGTGCCATTGCGGCCGCCCTGATCTTTGGTGGCGGTGATGATGCTCTCGGCGCGATTCAGGCGGTCGCGATAAGTGCCGGCCTGCCGTTTACGGTTGTCATGCTGATCATGACATGGGGTCTGCTGAAAGGCCTGACCCATGAGCGTAAACTGCTCATTGCCAAGGGTGAAATGTAAGCTCACCTGAGACTAGAAAAACCGGGGCTTTTGCTCCGGTTTTTTTATGGGCGTCCGGTTATCAGTCTGGGCCCCGATGACGTTCCGGTCTTTGATTCTTAGAGTTCAAACTTTTACCATGCCCGCCTGTTTAACTTTGGGACGACCAGCGCCTGCCCTAGTTTTCAAATTTTCAGGCGACAGGAGACTTAACGATGGGTGATGTTGTTAAGGATGATTATCAGACCGACTATGTGGTCGGCCAGGACAACATCGAAAAATTCGGTTTTGACATGCACGACATTGTGTTCCCGGTGACTGCGCTGCTGATCATCGCATTCGTAACCGGAACTCTTATCTTCCCGGAAGGTGCAAAGGAATTGATGGATGGCGCCAAAAATGGCGCCATCGCCATTTTCGACTGGGGCTTTTTGCTTGGTGCCAATCTTTTTGTGCTGTTCTGTCTGGCGCTGATTTGCATGCCGGTGGGCAAAATCCGCATTGGCGGCGTTGACGCCAAGCCTGAATTCTCCATGCTTTCCTGGTTCGCCATGCTGTTCGCAGCCGGTATGGGTATCGGCCTGCTGTTCTGGTCTGTGGCGGAACCGGTGGCCTATTACACGGATTGGTATGGCACCCCCTTCGGTGTCGAGCCCAATACGCCGGAAGGCGCAAAACTCGCCATGGGCGCCACCATGTATCACTGGGGCCTCCATCCCTGGGCTATCTATTCGATCGTTGGTCTGTCACTGGCTTTCTTTGCCTATAACAAGGGCTTGCCGCTGACTGTCCGGTCCGCTTTCTTTCCGCTGCTCGGGGACAGAGTCTGGGGGTGGCCCGGAAATCTCATTGATATTGTGGCCGTGCTGGCAACCATTTTCGGTCTTGCCACGTCTCTGGGTTTCGGTGCCCAGCAGGCGGCATCCGGGATAAGCTACCTGTTTGATATCGAGCCGGGGCTGAATGTTCAGGTGGCGGTGATTGCCGGCGTGACCGCCGTGGCGACCATTTCCGTTATCCGGGGCATAGACGGCGGTGTGAAGCTGCTGAGTAACATCAATATGGCGGTTGCCGCCCTGTTACTGGCCTTTGTGCTCGTTGTCGGTTCAACCAGCACGATCTTCCAGTGGATGTGGGATACCAGCGTTTCCTACGCATCGAACATGTTCGCCCTGAGTAATCCATTCGGGCGCGAGGAAGATACCACCTGGTTCCACGGCTGGACGGTGTTCTACTGGGCCTGGTGGATTTCCTGGTCGCCATTCGTCGGCATGTTCATTGCCCGGGTATCGAAAGGCCGCACGGTACGTGAGTTCATCACCGCGGTACTGCTGATTCCAACCGCGATCACACTGCTGTGGATGAGCACCTTTGGCGGCAGCGGTATCGAACAGGTACAGAATGGGGTCGGAAAGCTTGCCTCAGAGGGCATCACCGATACATCGCTGGCCATGTTCCAGATGCTGGAAAACCTGCCCCTCGGCGCTATTACTTCATTCATCGCCATTGTCCTGGTGCTGGTGTTTTTTGTTACCTCATCGGACTCGGGCTCACTGGTTATTGACAGCATTACCTCAGGCGGCAAGATAGATGCGCCGAAAACACAGCGGGTGTTCTGGGCCGTCAGTGAGGGGGCCATCGCTGGTGTGCTGCTGTATGTCGGAGGCGATCAGGCGCTGAGTGCATTGCAGTCCGGAGCCGTAAGTGTCGGAATGCCGTTTACCGTCCTGCTGATTGTGATGTGCTTCAGCCTGTTCAAAGGTCTGCATCATGAACGCAAGCTGTTGATGGCCGAAGGCAAGATGTAGCGATTGCCTTCATTCCAAAAAACCGGCGCGTCTGCGCCGGTTTTTTTATGTCTGTTCAGGCCGATGTTCGCAGTATGGAATTTGCCGGGTCGTGGGCTGAAATATGCGATAAACTACTGATGCGCGACACAATTCAAGTCCATAAACAGGGAGTCCAAGGTGCCGGAGCTGCTTACTGATTTTCTTCAGCACGAGCCATTTGTGCTGACCGCGCTCGGCGTTGTCGTGCTGCTTCTACTTGTCCTTTTGTTATGGCTACTGCAGCAGCGCAAGGCCCGGCAGATGCTGTTGGCACAGTTGACAGAGCTGGAGCATGCCCGCGACATGGACAGGCAACGCAATGAGCAGGCTGACGAGACGGCGGCAGAGCAGCGGGCGTTGTGGGAACAGGCGGAAGCGGATCGGGAGCATTGGCGGGGCAGAGCTGCCGCACTGGAATACCGGGTGGCGGGCATGGAATCGGAAGGCCGCAGCCAGCAGCAGAAAATCCGTGAGCTTGAAGACGACAGATCTGACCGGCGGGCGAAACAGGAAGCGCTATCCACAGAGCTGGCCGAGGCGAAGATGACACTTCGGGAACAGGAAGTGACACTGGATAAAGAGCGCCGGGCGACCACTGAAAAGCTAGAACTGCTGGAGCGCAACCGCGACGCGCTGAAACAGGAATTTGAAAACCTTGCCAACAAGATCTTTGAGCAGAAAAGCGAACGCTTCAGCCAGCAGACCCGCACCAGCCTGGATACCCTGCTGAATCCGTTTCGCGACCAGCTTCAGGATTTTCGCAAACGGGTCGAGGATGTCTACACCACTGAGACCCGGGATCGTCAGGCCCTGAGAAGCGAGATCAAATCCCTGCAGGAACTGAATAAACAGATCACCGAAGAGGCGGCCAACCTGACACGGGCGCTCAAGGGTGACAAGAAAATCCAGGGCAACTGGGGTGAGGTGATTCTTGAGCGGGTGCTGGAGCGCTCCGGCCTGCGCAAAGGTATTGAATACGATACCCAGGGCAGTTATCGGGACGAGAACAGCAACCTGTTGCGCCCGGACGTGGTCGTGCACCTGCCGGACAGCCGAAACCTGGTGATTGACTCCAAGGTGTCGCTGGTCGCCTATCAGCAGTTTGCCACCGAAGAGGATGAAACCGTTGGGGCAGAAGCCCTGAAGCAGCATATCGAGGCGGTTCGCAATCACATCCGCGGGCTGAGCGAGAAAGACTACAGCCGGCTGCATGGCCTGCATTCCCCGGATTTTGTGTTCCTGTTCATGCCCATCGAACCGGCCTTTGTGGCGGCATTTCAACAGGACGAGAACCTGTTTGCAGAAGCATTTGAGAAAAAGATTATTGTGGTAACACCCTCGACATTGCTGGCGACACTGAGAACCGTGGAAAACATCTGGCGTTATGAGCGCCAGAGCCAGAACGCGAGACTGATCGCCGATCGCGCCGGTGCGGTGTATGACAAGCTGCGGGTGTTTGTCGAGGCCATGGAGAAGCTCGGCGGGCAGTTACACACGGCCCAGGGAAGCTATGATAATGCCATGAACACGCTTACCCGGGGCCGCGGCAACCTGATATCCCAGGCCAATCGCTTTGTTGAGCTGGGCGTTCGTGTTAAAAGAGAATTACCGAAAGGCATCCTGGATCAGGCTGAAGTGGATGCGGAGGGGGGCGACGACGTTGGGTCAATCCGGACCGATGACGCTGTCGATGATAACCAGCAGGAGTGAGATATGCTGAGAAGAGTGCGGATAGTCTGCAATGTCATGGGCGGGTGTCTTTTGTCTGCTGCACTGTTCGTCGGTACGGCTTCGGCCCTCGAGCCGGAGCATGAGGTGCGCCGTTTAATGCTGGCAACCGAGGCTGCTGTCGGGTCTGAAAACTGGGGCGACGCCAGCGAGTACCTGACCCGGCTTCAACAGATGGACGCTGAAAAACCTGCTGATTATCTGTATTTCCGGGGTCGGGTGATGCTGGAATCCGGTCTTTACAATGAGGCCCGCTCAGCCCTTGAGGGCTACGTTTCGAGCGCCGGCGCGGAGGGCGAGCACTACAACGCGGCCCTGGAGATGATTACCCGGGTGGAGAAAGACCCTAAAACCCGAAGCTCCGGAGCCAATCCGGGCGGGGCGCGTGATCCGTCACCCATAGCCGTCATAGAGCCAGCGGGTGAAACCTCGCTGGATGAGCTGCGCGCGCTGTATCTGGCCGAGTCCAACACCGAGGCCCTGCTGATTCACCTCAACGCGCTGCTGGGCAACGCTGGCTGGCGCCCTGATGAGCGCGTCAAACGGCTGGATCGACCGGCCCATGTGACCTACCAGGTCAGACGTATGAATGATGCCCTGAACATTCAGGAGGCGCGTCGTGGAACCGACGGCCGTGTGACCCGGACGACGGAATCCCTGAACGTGTTCGGGGTCAACCCCAGTATTAACTGGGACTGCGAACCATCGGCAGCGGCCTGCTGGGTCTACGACCCCAGAGACGGCTCAAGACTGATGCAGCTGGCGGAAAAACACGGCGAGGCTTCGCAAATTGCCCGGGCTCTGGGGCAGCTGATTCGCGTTATGCAGAACCCCTGACACTGGTGCCATTGATGACAAGTCCGGACTGGTTCTGGCGGTGAAAGTGAGTAACCCGGACAATCCGGTCGGGTTACTCAGACACTATACCCATCAGGAACCGATGATGCCGCCATCCTTGCGGGTTATAACAACCGTTGCGTCCCGCGGGATTCTGCCGCTGCCCGGAGGCGCGGGAAAACTGCTTAGCGACGGGTCGCCGTTCCCTGGATGCTGAAGGTTAATGAACATTGTTCGCCGGTCCGGTGTTACGGCGATTCCGGTGACTTCGTCGCCGCTGACGCCGGTAAACAGCCGCCGGACATCCACCTCTCCGTTATCAAAGGTACTGGCCACCAGCATCTGGTTGTTCAGGCCTTTCTTCTGGCCGCCGTCCGTCTGGATGAACATTCGACCATCGGGATCTATCCAGAGACCATCCGGATCGCTGAAAGTGCGTTCATCCCCCTCGCCATGGGTCTCCTCGGCGATCAGGAAAATATCCCAGCTGAAGTCGGTACCGGTATGCTGATCCGTGTCGTGCCAGCGAATAATATGGCCATCCGGGTTCGGGGCCAGCGGATTGGCGGCATCGGCTTCGTTCCTGGCGCTGTTGTTCGTCAGGGTGCAGTAGACATCGCCGTTGGGCGCCACGCTAACCCATTCGGGACGATCCATGGGCGTCGCGCCGGCTGCATCCGCCGCCAGGCGGGCAAAGGTGAGCACCTCGGCCTGGGATGAAAACCTTGCCGCCACCGCCGGATTGTCCATCGTCAGCGGCAACCAGTTACCCGTGCCGTCATCGTTGAACCGCGCGACATACAGGGTGCCCCGGTCAAGGGGGCTGTAACCCTGGGCACGCATGGATTTCCAGTTGCTCTCGGAGACAAACTTGTAGACGTAATCAAAGCGCTGGTCATCCCCCATATAGACAACGACCCGCCCACCACGGCCTTCCACCACGGTGGCACCCTCATGCTTGAAGCGGCCCAGAGCGGTGCGCTTGACTGGTCTGGCATCCGGGTTGAAAGGGTCGACTTCCATCACCCAGCCAAAACGATGATCTTCGTTGGGGTATTCTTCACTGCTGAGGTCGAAGCGACTATCGAAATTGTACCAGCCGTAGTTGAATCCGGAGCTGGTGAAGCCATACCGTGCCCGGGCCTCGGTTTCTTCCCAGTCCCCGGTGGCGCCGAAGTAGCCGTTGAAGTTTTCCTCACAGGTAAGGTAGGTGTTCCAGGGGGTGTGTCCAAAAGCACAGTTATTGGCGGTGCCCCGGGCATCGGCTTCGGGAGCAATCAGCGGGCTACCGGCAACCGGGCCGCTGAACTCGACCAGCGTATTGATATGGATACGGCGGTTGTATCCACTGCCCTTGACCATGGACCAGGCGCCTCCGCTGCTCTTGCGGATTTCCACGACGCTCATTCCGTGAGCGTGCTGGGAAAGGCGCACATCTTCCAGACTGTCGGGGAGGTTCTTGCCCAGCACGTGGCTATTTCTGCCAAACTCATGGTTGACGGCCAGCACGCCACGGGTATTGCTGCGACGGAAAGGAAAGAACCACATGCCGTCATGGCCTATGCCAATCTGCTCCGCCTGCTCCGCTGCGGTCGGGCGCTTATCCGCGTCGCCTTCATAACTGTTGAGCCCGGCCTTCAGGGATTCACCCCAGGGGATCAATACCTGGTACTGGTAATCTGCAGAGATAACGGGCATCGGGCCACTGCCTTCGGCCACCGGTACCGGCGTAAAATCAATCGAGGACTTTCTAGCAACGCCATTTGCCGCCCCCATCGATCCTTTTCCAGCCCCGGGCAGGGCGAAGGCAAGAGAACTACTTAAGAACCCGCCTGCCGCCAGGCTCAGCCCGCCGATCATGACACTGCGGCGTGACCTGTTGACCTCCAGTACTTCCTGGAAAGGCCGGTTAGCTGATTTGTTGCTGATCTGATCATCATGGCTCATGGTAGATATCTCCCTCATATAATTATTCAGGCGGGGACATCTGCATTCCCGCTGGTTGTAGACCGTCGGGCAACGTATTGTCCCGGCAATATCAGGGTGACCGACCAACATGTGCTTTTGATGAACGGTGCGTTGCAATTCCATGAAGAGAGTGACGGGAGAGAATAGTGATGCAGCCCCTGAATCATTTGAAGGTACTCGATTTCAGCACGCTTTTGCCCGACCCCTACGCCACCATGATGCTGGCGGATATGGGTGCCGACGTATTGCGGGCAGAGGCACCGGACAGGGTGGATCTGGTAAGGATCACCGCGCTCATCCCCGAATTTCGGGTTTTCTGGTAAACTCTGCGCTCTAATGCTTTGCATCAACAAACGACACTGAAGGCTCACTATGACCACCGTAATCCGCCAGGATGACCTGATTGAAAGTGTAGCGGACGCATTACAGTTTATTTCCTACTACCACCCCAAGGATTTCATTCAGGGTGTCCATCAAGCCTATTTGAGAGAAGAGTCCCAGGCGGCGAAAGACGCCATGGCCCAGATTCTGATCAATTCCCGCATGTGCGCCCAGGGCAAGCGGCCACTGTGCCAGGACACCGGCATCGTGACGGTGTTCGTGACGGTGGGTATGGACGTGCAGTGGGATGCGGACATGGCTCTGGACGACATCATCAACGAGGGCGTTCGCCGGGCCTACATGCATCCGGACAACGTTTTGCGTGCTTCGATCCTGGCGGATCCGGACGGCGCGCGTACCAATACCAAAGACAACACGCCGGCGATTATCCATTACAAGATTGTGCCGGGTAATACCGTTGATGTGCATGTGGCAGCCAAAGGTGGCGGTTCAGAGGCAAAGTCCAAGTTTGCCATGCTGAATCCGTCGGATTCGGTGGTGGACTGGGTGCTGAAAATGGTCCCGCAGATGGGCGCCGGTTGGTGCCCGCCGGGTATGCTGGGCATCGGCATTGGTGGTACCGCCGAGAAGGCGATGGAGCTGGCGAAAGAGTCTCTGCTGGATCCGATTGATATTCACGATCTGCAGGTCCGGGGCGCGTCCAACCGCGCCGAGGAGCTGCGCCTGGAGCTGTTCGAAAAGGTGAACGACCTGGGCATCGGCGCCCAGGGCCTCGGTGGCCTGACCACGGTGCTGGATGTAAAGGTCAAGGATTATCCGACCCACGCGGCCAACAAGCCGGTGGCCATTATTCCCAACTGCGCCGCCACCCGCCACGCACATTTCTTGCTGGATGGTTCCGGGCCGTCGCTGCAGACACCGCCAAGCCTGCAAGACTGGCCTGAAATTACCTGGGAAGTGGGCGACAGCGTGCGCCGGGTCAACCTGGATACGGTCACGCCGGAAGACGTCAAAGACTGGAAGCCGGGTGAAACCGTGCTTCTATCAGGCAAGATGCTGACGGGTCGTGACGCCGCCCATAAAAAGATGGTGGACATGATCGAGCGTGGCGAAGAGCTGCCGGTGAGCATGAAAGGCCGCTTCATCTATTATGTGGGCCCGGTGGACCCGGTGCGCGAGGAAGTCGTCGGCCCCGCTGGCCCGACCACCGCCACACGGATGGACAAGTTCACCCGCACCATGCTGGAGAAAACCGGCCTGACCGGGATGATCGGCAAAGCGGAGCGGGGACAGGTGGCGATCGATGCCATTCGCGAGTTCGGCGCGGTGTATCTCATGGCCGTGGGCGGTTCCGCGTATCTGGTGTCCAAGGCCATCAAAAAGGCGGAGGTGGTTGCCTTTAAAGAACTTGGTATGGAAGCCATTTACGAGTTCGAGGTCGAGGACATGCCGGTCACTGTCGCGGTGGATTCAAAAGGCTCTTCGGTTCACCAGACGGGTCCTGTGGAGTGGCACGACAAGATTATTGCTGCTAAAGCTGTCTAGGGTCAGGAAGAACAACTGATATTCAGATGCTTCCCCCAGTCCGGAGGCGCCGCTGCGTATTGGTTGTTCTCCGGCTGTTCATCAAATGGCCGTTTCAGCACCTCAAGCAACTGCTCCATGGGCTCATAGTCGCCATTTTGGGCTTCCAGAATCACCCTCTGGGCCAGATAGTTCCTCAGTATGTATTTCGGGTTGGCGGCCCGCATTCTGCTTTGCCGCTCTTCTTCACCGGTTTCCTCTTCCTGCAGCCTCGCCTGATAGCGTTCCAGCCACGCGTCGGCAACGCTGCGGTCCACAAACAGGTCTCTGATCGGCGTGGGGCCTTTCGAGGGCAGGTCTGACAGCCCCCGGAAAAACAGGGTGTAGTCGATGTGGTGTTCATGCAGCATGCTGAAGGTGTCCATAATCAGGCTCAGGTCAGCTTCGGATTCGGATTCGGTATAAAGCCCCAGTTTATTGCGCATGTTGTGGAGAAAACGCTGGTTATAGGCGTTTTCATAGTGGCGAAGGCCACGGCGCACATCGTCCTCGTTCATCACCGACAACAGGGCGTTAGCCAGGTACTGGCAGTTCACAAAACCGATGTGGGGCTGGCGGTTGTAAGCGTAGCGACCGCCCTGATCGGTGTGGTTGCAGATGAATCCGGCGTCGAAGTCGTCCAGAAACGCATAGGGGCCATAGTCAAAGGTTTCGCCGATGATGGACATGTTATCGCTGTTCATGACCCCGTGGCAGAAGCCCACGGCCTGCCAGTCGGCAATCAGCCGCGCGGTGCGTTCGATCGTTTCTTCATACCAGCGCTGATAGCGTTCGGCTTCTGGCAGGTCGGCCAGTGCCGGAAAATGCAGGGTGATCACGTGTTCCAGCAATGCCCGTAGCGCTTCCTTGCCATGGTGATGCGCGGCAAATTCGAAGTGGCCGAAGCGGATGTGGCTCTGGGTGACTCTGAGCAGCGTTGCCGCCGTCTCGATGGATTCCCGCCGCACCGGGTCGGTTGCGCTGACCATGAACAGCGCCCGGGTGGTGGGAATGCCCAGCCCCGCCATGGCTTCGCTGCAAAGGTATTCGCGGATGGTGGACCGTAATACCGCCCGGCCATCGCCGAAGCGGGAATAGGGTGTCATGCCCGCGCCCTTCAGGTGCCAGTCCCAGCGGCGGCCATCCGGCCCCAGGGTTTCCCACAGCAGCAGCCCCCGGCCATCGCCCAGGTCCGGGTTATAGGTGCCGAACTGGTGGCCGGTGTATTTCATCGCGACCGGGTCCATGCCCTCCAGCAGCTCGGTGCCAGAACCTACGCCCGCCCAGTCCGACGGGTCTGAGGCCGTAAATCCCATGGTCTCTGCCAGTGGCGCGTTAAAGCATACCAGGCGACCGCCTTTCAGCGGGTTTGGTTTGACCCGGGTGTAGAAGCTATCGGGTAGTTCAAGATACCGGTGTTCGATTTTCACGTTCTGCTCGGGCATAACGGCCTCAGGAGGGGGGCAAATCCAGGCTCAGTGTCCCAGATTTGGCGGGCGTGCGACAAACCGCAATTCAGCGACCTATACTGCTACGGTATAAAAACTGCAGGTGTGCCGGACAGATTCTGAAATCCGGCCTACACCAGGGCCTGCAACGAGAGACAGGAAACCACCGTGGCCACGCCCGACCTTACCACCATGACCGAGACACTGATCAGGCAGGAAGCTTTGCCGGACAGCTACTTCAGCACGGTCCGCAACGTCATTCTGCCGCTGGCCCAGCACATTCAGAGCCTGCGTCAGGACCGTCGTCGGCCCATTCTGGTCGGCATTAACGGCGCCCAGGGTACTGGCAAATCGACACTGACGCTTTTCCTGCAGGCGCTGCTGTCTGAGTTGTATCGGGTGCCGACAGCCAGTTTTTCTATCGATGATCTCTATCTGACCCGGGTTCAGCGGGAGCGACTGGCGAAGGAACAGCATCCGCTGTTCGTCACGCGGGGTGTGCCGGGCACCCACGATCTGCAACTGGGGCAGCAACTGATCGCCAGGCTGACGTGGGCCAAGGCAGACGACATAACGGCTATCCCGCTGTTTGATAAATCCCGGGATGACCGCGCCCCGGAATCCAGCTGGCCGGTGTTTTACGGCAGAGCGGAGGTTGTGCTGATTGAAGGCTGTTGTGTGGGTGCCCAGCCGGAAGAGGGTGATGCCCTGTTAGCCCCGGTAAACCCTCTCGAAGAGAACGAGGACGCTGGTGGGGCCTGGCGCGGGTATGTAAACCGGTGCCTTAAATCCGAATACGCGTCGTTTTTTAACCAGATTGACTGCCTGGTTATGTTGAAGGCGCCATCCATGGATTCTGTTCTGGAATGGCGCACTCTTCAGGAGCATAAATTGCGCTCAAAAACCGATGATGCACCTGATCAGGGCACTAACGGGGAAGCGCAACCCACTCGTGTGATGACGGATGACCAGGTTGCCCGCTTTATTATGCACTATGAACGGATCACCCGCGCCTGCCTCGCCGAGATGCCCGCCCGGGCGGATGTGCTGATCCGCGTCGATAACAACCACAATTTCAGTGAGCCGCTGATCAACCAGCGCCAGTAGAGGATATGGCCATGTCCAAGCCCCGCCTGATTCTTTTTTCGGACCTGGATGGCACCCTTCTCGACCACGACAGTTATGACTGGTCCGCCGCAAAGCCTGCCATTGATCGCCTTGGGGCTTCCCATATTCCGGTGGTGCTGAATTCCAGCAAGACCATCGGGGAGATCCGTGCGGTGCGGGCGCTCATGGGAAATGAGGCGCCGTTTATTGTCGAGAACGGGGCGGCAGCGGTTGTCCCGGCGAACTGTTTTGGCCCGTCGAAAGAGCAGGTGATACGTTTTGGGGCGCCGCGTTCCGAGGTACTGGCGCTCCTGGTCCAACTCAGGACAGAGGGTTTTCAGTTTTGCGGGTTTAACGATATGACACCTGCCGAGGTCGCCCGGAACTCCAGCCTGTCGGAAGACGAGGCCAAACTTGCCCGGGAACGCGTGGCGACAGAGCCATTGCTGTGGCAGGGCGATGACGACTCACTGGCAGCATTCCGCCAGAAACTCGAGGCCGCCGGATGCCGCCTGGTGCAGGGTGGGCGCTTTCTGCATGCCATGGGCAACTTTGATAAAGCGGATGGGGTCCGGTTTTTGCTGAAGAAATACAAAGAGCAGGATCCGGCTGGCCGGTTGATTGCCATTGCATTGGGCGACAGCCCGAACGACCAGTACATGCTGGAGCAGGCCGATATCGCTGTTATCGTCAAAGGTGTGCAGTCAGACAGCGTGGTGCTGCCGTGGCAAAGCCGCGCGATCCGGTCGCTCAAGGAAGGGCCGGCCGGCTGGAACGAATGCGTGCTGAATCTGTTGATTGAGTATGGTTATTGACCGGAAGTTGAAACAACAGGAGCGCTACCATGGGCGATTTTTATCAGAACGGAATAATTACGACCCTTCATAACCTCGTCCGCCGCCCCCTGGAGGACCTGGAAAAAGAGTTGATGGGTTTCCGCAGGGAACGACCCATGTCCCTGGTGCTGCCCTCGCTTTACTCCGAGCTTGAGGGGCCGGCTCTGAAGCATATTGTAAGTGAGCTGGCCAGAGTGCCGTATCTGGAGCAGATTGTGATTGGCCTGGACCGGGCCGATGAAGCCCAGTACCGGCATGCGCTTGAATACTTTTCGGGACTGCCGCAGCACGTGCGGGTGCTCTGGAACGACGGGCCGCGGCTGCGGGCTCTGGATCTGAAACTGCGGGAAAAGGGGCTCGCACCCACGGAGATGGGCAAGGGCCGTAACGTCTGGTATTGCTTCGGGTACATCCTGGCCAGCGGCCGCAGCAAGGCGGTGGCATTGCACGACTGCGATATCCTGACCTATTCCCGGGATCTGCTGGCGCGGCTGATCTACCCGGTGGCCAACCCCGGTTTCAATTACATGTTCTGCAAGGGCTATTACGCGCGGGTGGCGGACGGCAGCATGAACGGGCGGGTCAGCCGCCTGCTGGTTACGCCGCTGATCCGCGCCCTTAAAAAAGTCGCGGGCCCCAACGATTACCTGGACTATCTGGACAGCTTCCGTTACCCCCTGGCCGGGGAATTCTCGTTCCGCACTGACGTCCTCAGCGACCTGCGCATTCCCAGCGACTGGGGGCTGGAAGTGGGCGTGCTGTCGGAAATGAAACGCAACCATGCCACCAACCGCCTGTGCCAAGTCGATATCGCCGACACCTACGATCACAAGCATCAGGAGCTGTCACCCGAGGATGCCAGCCGCGGGCTGTCGAAAATGAGTACGGACATCAGCAAGGCGCTGTTCCGCAAGCTGGCTACCAACGGCGAGATTTTCTCCAATGAAAAGTTCCGCACCATCAAGGCTACATATTACCGGATTGCCCTGGATTTTATCGAAACCTATGAGAGCGATGCGGTGATCAACGGCCTGAACTTTGATCGTCACAAGGAAGAAAAAGCGGTAGAACTGTTTGCCCAGAACGTCATGCGGGCGGGGGCCTATTTTCTGGACAACCCCATGGACACGCCGTTTATTCCCAGCTGGAATCGCGTGACCAGCGCCATACCGGATATCCGGGATCAGTTAATGGAAGCGGTAGAACTGGACAACGAGGAGTATTCGCGCCCGTGAGCAATGCCCTTCACCAGAAGCTGACCACCATGCTGGGTGTGGTCTATCCACAGCTTGATACCCTGGCACTGGCAACCCGTCTGCTGGAAACCATGGGTCTGGCCGAGGATGCGCCGGCGCCGGAGCCTCACCAGAACAACTGGGACGAATCCGAGGTCATGCTCATTACCTACGCCGATACGGTGCAGGCATCGGATGAGAAGCCGCTGCAGACCCTCCGTCGATTTCTGGACGACTGTCTGAGTGAAAGCGTTTCCGCCGTTCATATTCTGCCGTTTTTCCCTTACAGCTCTGATGACGGCTTTTCGGTGATGGACTACCTGGCGGTGAATGAATCCCATGGCGACTGGTCCGATGTGGAAGCCATCGCGGGGCGTTACCGGCTAATGTCGGACCTGGTGATCAACCACATGTCCGCCCGCAGCCGCTGGTTCGAAAACTTCAAGAAACGCATTGATCCGGGCAGGGACTATTTTTTCGAAGTCAGGCCCGCTGACGATCTTAGTGCGGTGGTGCGCCCGAGAACCTCGCCCTTGCTGAATGCGGTGCAGACCGACGACGGCGAGCGTTACGTCTGGTGCACCTTCAGCGAGGACCAGGTTGACCTGAATTTTGCCAATCCCCAGGTGCTGAACGAGTTTGTTGGTATTATCCGCTACTATCTGGAGCGGGGTGTCACCTGGTTTCGCATGGATGCGGTGGCGTTTCTCTGGAAAGAGGTGGGTACGCCCTCGATCCATCTTCGGCAGACCCACGAGCTGATCAAGATTCTGCGGCTGCTGATCGAGCATCACACGCCCGAGTGCGTGGTGATCACCGAAACCAACGTGCCCAACCGCGAAAACCTGACCTATCTGGGCAACGCCAACGAAGCCCATGTGATCTATAATTTCTCGCTGCCGCCGCTGCTGATCAATACCCTGGTGACCGGTAACTGCAGGCATCTGAAAACCTGGCTGATGAGCATGCCCCCCGCGCAGATGGGCACCACCTATCTCAATTTCATTGCCTCCCACGATGGGGTGGGATTACGGCCCACCGACGGTCTGCTGGATGACAATGAAAAACAGCGGCTGATCAACACCATGGAATCCTTTGGCGGCAAGGTGTCCTATCGACGCACACCGGACGGCAAGGACCAGCCCTATGAAATGAACATCGCGCTGTTTGATGCGCTCAAGGGCACGGCGGAAAAAGGCGCGGACCACTGGCAGTTGCACCGGTTTATCTGCGCGCATACGGTCATGCTGGCGCTGGAGGGCATTCCGGCGTTTTACATTCACAGCCTGCTGGGCACCGAAAACGATCATGACCGGGTGGAAAATACCGGGCGCCTGCGTTCGATCAACCGCGCCCAATGCCAGATCGACCGGCTGGAAACCCAGTTGGCTGACCCCCAGAGTCATCATCACAAGGTGTTTACCGAGCTGAAACGGCTGATCGCCATCCGGCGCCGGCAGCCAGCGTTCCATCCCAACGCCACCCAGTTCACCCTGCATCTGGGGCTGCAGCTGTTTGGCTTCTGGCGTCAGAGCATGCGCCGGGACCAGTCCATCTTTTGCATTCACAACATCAGTGACGAAGCCCAGGACGTCTCGCTGGCGGAGATCAATCTGATCGGCACGGACCACTGGCAGGACCTGCTGTCTGGTATGGCAATCAACGATCTGTCTGGCAGCATCACCCTCAAACCCTACCAAAGTGTGTGGTTGTCCAATCGGGATTAGTGGCAAAATGCGGGCATGCCCGAATCAGCCAAACCGCGACTGCTGTTATTATCTGCCTATGATGCCGGCAGCCATCGACGCTGGCGGCAGCAGCTGTGTGCCAGCCAGCCGGCCTTCGAGTGGGACGTTCTGGCGTTGCCACCGCGATTCTTCCGCTGGCGGATTCGGGGCAACCCGCTTACATGGCTGAATGAACCCGCACTGGCCAAACCCTGCGACCTGCTGATCGCCACCTCCATGGTGGATCTGGCGTCGTTGAAGAGCTTTCATCCGCACCTTGCCCGGACACCCTGTCTGCTCTACATGCACGAAAACCAGTTTGCCTACCCGGTTTCCGCAAGACAGCACTCCAGCGCGGAACCGCGCATGGTTAATCTCTATAGCGCGATTGCAGCGGACAGGGTGTTGTTCAACAGCGCCTGGAACCAGGAGAGTTTTCTGGACGGCGCCCGCGCGTTTCTGGACAGAATGCCCGATGGCCTGCCGGACGGGCTGATATCCGGTCTGCGGGACAAATCCGGCGTTCTGCCAGTGCCCATCGAGGACAGGCTGTTCACGCCCTCCGGTCGTCAGCTGGACACAGCCTGCCCGCATCTTTTATGGAATCATCGGTGGGAATACGATAAAGCACCGGACAGGCTGTTACTGTTGCTGGACGTTCTGAAACGGATGGGGCAGGACTTCCGTCTGAGTGTGGTTGGAGAGCGGTTTCGCCAGGCGCCGGACGCGTTCGACCGGATCCGTGAATGCCACGGCGATCGTATCGTAAGCTGGGGATACCTGGCTGAAAGGGCCAGTTATGATCGTTTGCTTGCGCAGGCCGACGTGGTTATATCCACCGCGTTACACGACTTTCAGGGGCTTTCGGTACTCGAAGCCATGGCCTCAGGGTGCCTCGCGCTTGCGCCTGACCGGCTGGCGTATCCGGAATACGTACCCGGTGCCCAGCGCTACGCCAGCTATCCGGACAATCCGCAGGCAGAAGCAGAATCTGCAGCGCAGACGCTGTTACAATTGCTGCAAGAGCCACCGAACAGTGAACCACCGGCAGCCTGGCGACTGAGTGAATTGCAGGGCCGGTACCAGGGTGAAATCCGGGCATTACTGAGCCAGGATAGGACATCAACAGACCAGATATCGACAAGCGGGGTAGGTGCAGATGACAAAAGCCATCAGGGTGAGTGGTGAATCACTGATCTGGGAAGACTGCGAACCGGTTACTGAGGTGCCCGAAAAACATGTAGCTATTGATATCGCGTGGACAGCGGTGAATCGTGCCGACCTGATGCAAAAAGCCGGCGTGTACCCGCCACCGCCCGGTGCATCCGACGTTCTTGGTCTTGAGGCCAGCGGCACCATCGCCAGCGTCGGTAATGGCGTCAGCAATCTGAAGGTAGGGGATCAGGTCTGCGCGCTGCTGACCGGCGGTGGTTACGCCACCCGGGTGGTGGTGCCGGCTGTTCAGGTATTACCGGTGCCCAGGGGGTACGGCCTGAAGGAAGCGGTTGCCATACCGGAGGTTTTTGCCACCGCCTGGCTGAACCTCTACCACGAGGCGCAGCTGAAACCCGGTGAGAAGGTCCTGGTGCATGCCGCGGCCAGCGGCCTGGGAACGGCCGTGATCCAGCTGGCAACGGCGCTGGGCAACCCGGTATTCGCCACAGCCGGGAACGATGACAAGCTGGAAATCTGCAAGCGTCTGGGAGCCTCCGGGTGCTGGAATCGCAGCAAAGGCTCCTTTGTTGAGGCCGTCACAGGCTGGGGTGGCGTGGACATGGTGCTGGACCCGGTTGGCGGCAGTTACATTGCCGATGATCAGAAGGTGCTGAATGTGGACGGCCGGATCGTGCTGATAGGTCTTCTGGGCGGCCGCAAGGCGGAAGTGGACCTGGGCATGATGCTGGTTAAACGCCAGCGGTTGATCGGCTCCACCCTTCGTTCCCGCGCGGTCGCGGATAAAGGCGATGTGATGATGGCGCTGTTCAAGCACGTCTGGCCACTGCTGAGCGCCCGGCAGATTGAGCCGGTCATTGACTGCGACTTTCCCATTGAAAAAGCCGCAGACGCCATGGCTTACGTGGCGGATAACCGGAATATTGGCAAGGTGTTGCTGGAGGTTAGTAAAGGTTAAGTTAAGGGGTCAGACCCCATTCGGGGTCAGACCCCCGAAACTCAGTCCCCAACGCGAACCAGCTGTTTGCCAAAGTTTTTGCCTTTGAGCATGCCTTTGAAGGCTTCTGTTGCGTCTTCCAGCCCTTCGGCCACGGTCTCGCGATACTTCAGTTCACCGGAGCTGATGCGGTCCGCGAGGATCGCGGTGATTTCCTGATGCCTGTCCTGCCACTCGGTTACCAGGAAAAAACGGTGCTCCGGTACCGGGTCCAGTGCTTTGAGGATATGAAAGGGTGTTTCCACTGAGCGCATGTCCTCGGCATTGTAGGCAGACACGAAGCCGCAGATCGGTACCCGGGCGCCCGGGTTCAGCAACGGGGCAACGGCGCGGGTAACGGCGCCGCCGACGTTTTCAAAATACACGTCGATGCCATCCGGGCAGGCGGCTTTGAGGTCGGCCTCCAGGTTACCGGCCTTGTAGTCCACGCAGGCATCGAAGCCCAGTTCTTCTACCACGAAGCGGCACTTCTCCGGGCCGCCGGCCACACCAACGGCACGGCAGCCTTCTTTTTTGGCGGTCTGGCCGACCACCGTGCCCACCGGGCCCGATGCGGCGGCCACCACCACGGTTTCCCCGGCCCTGGCCTGACCCACGTACATCAGGCCGCAGTAACCGGTTCTGCCCGGCATGCCGGCAACACCCAGATAGGCTTGCAGGGGCACATTGTCTTTGGGTTCGATTTTGTAGACCATTTCTGCATTAGCGGGAAACACCGCGTATTCCTGCCAGCCGGAATAGCAGGTAACCAGGTCCCCTTCCTTCAGGTCCGGCGAGCGGGACTCAACGATTCGCGCCACGGACTCGCCGACAATCACATCGTCGAGTCCAATCGGGTCCATATAGCCCTTGGCGTCGTTCATCCGCGGGCGCATGTAGGGGTCCAGCGACAGCCAGAGCACTTTGGCCAGAACTTCGCCTTCTTTCAGTTCCCGGACCGGGCGCTCTTCCATTGCCAGGTCGCCGTCCTGAATTTCACCCTGGGGGCGCTGTTTCAGGACAATGGCTCGATTGGTTACTTCGCTCGCTCTGTTATTCACAGAATGATCTCCTGTCATTTGGTTGCGTAATGAAACCAGATTAGAATGCAGTAGATTGATGGGTGGGTCAACTCCGGACAATCCCGGGGAATCAGCCGGTGTCGCCGTGAAGTTCTCGCACCCGCTCTTCCAATATTCTGGAGCTGGCTTCTTCAGGGGGCACCGGCGAGTCAGCCAGCAGTTCGATGCGCGACCAGAAGCGTTTGGGGAGGTGTTTCATGGCCGGACCGCCGTAGTGGCTGAAGAAGCTGCCCCAAAGGCCGCGCAGTGCCATGGGTACCACGGGAACGGGGCGCTTTTGCAGGATGATGTCCACACCGCTGCGGAACTGGGCAATCTCGCCATCGGTGGTCAGGCGACCTTCCGGGAAAATACAGACCACATGACCGGCTTTCAGGTTCTCATCGATTCGCTCAAAGGCGGTGTTGTAGATATCAGGCACGTGGGCTTTCGGCCCGATAGGGATAGCCCTGGCCATTCTGAAAATGCCGCCGAGCACGGGGGTTTTGAAAATGTGGTGGTCCATCACAAAACGAACGGGTCTGCGTACCGCACCGGCAATCACCAGCGCATCCATATAGCTGATGTGATTGCACACCAGCAGAACGGCCCCTTCGTCGGGGATGTTCCGCAGCCCCTGATGATGTACCCGGTAAACCGTGTGGGACAGTACCCAGACAATAAACCGCAGCACGAATTCGGGAAGCTGTTGGTAAACAAATCCGGCGACCATCAGGTTCATTACCGACAGCACCAGGAAGAATTCGGGAATGCTGATGCCAATAATACCCAGCATCACCATGCCCATGATGGCGCTGACCACCATAAACAGGGCGTTAAATACGTTCAGTGCCGCAATCACCTGCGCCCGCCGCTCCTCCGGGGTTTCTTTCTGCACGAAGGCGTAGAGCGGTACGATAAACAGTCCGCCAGAGAAGCCAATGCCCAGCAGATCAATCGCCACCCGCCGGTATCCGGCATCGGTGATAATGGTCCACCAGGTTGTCGGCGAGGGGTCGGAAGGCATGCTCAGATACAGGTCCAGGCCAAACAGGCTCAGCCCGATCGACCCCATCGGCACAATGCCCAGTTCAATCCGGTGGCCGGACAAACGCTCACAGGCCATGGAACCCAGGGCGATACCGACAGTGAAAATGGCCAGCAGCAGGGTAACCACGGTTTCATCGCCCATCAGATCCGTGCGGGCGAAATTGGGAAACTGGGTCAGGTAGGCAGCGCCCAGAAACCAGAACCAGGAAATGGCCATTATGCACATCAATACAGAAGGGTTGCTGGTCGCCAGGCGCATCAGGCGCCAGGTTTCCCGGAAAGGATTCAGACCAATCACCACTTGCCGATGGGTGGCTCCGGTTTCCGGAATCCGGCGTGCGGCCAGGTAACCCAGAACGGCAATGGCCAGAGCGCCAGCGGCTGCCAGCTTATGGGGTTGCTCCAGACCCATCAGCAGCCCGGCCGCAATGGTACCCCCCAGAATGGCGACGAAAGTGCCCATTTCCACCAGGGCATTGCCGCCGATCAGCTCATCATTTTCCAGCACCTGGGGCAGGATGGCGTATTTCACCGGGCCGAAGAAGGTGGACTGGGTGCCCATCAGAAAAAGCAGCAATAACAGCAGTTCATACCACTGGTACCAGAGGCCGATGGCAGCGGTGGTCATGATGACAATTTCCGCCAGTTTTACCCATCGAATAAACCCGGACTTCTCGTACTTGTCTGCCATCTGCCCGGCAATGCCGGAAAACAGGAAAAAGGGCAGGATAAACAGGAAAGCGGCCGCGTTGACCACGATATCGACCGACAGGCCTGCCAGACCGCCGGCGGTGTAGGTGATCAGCAGCAACAGGATGTTCTTGAAAAGATTGTCGTTAAACGCCCCGGAAAACTGGGTCAGAAAAAAAGGCAGGAAGCGCCGCTGGGAGAGCAGTCGGAACTGGCTTTGGTCATCCATGCGCTGAAGACACCGTGATTGCCTGGGGATTGTCATTCTGCCACAAAATCTCAGTGGAAGTGGGGCCCCTCCGCCCACGTCTGATGAACAGACAGGGACATAAGATTTTCATCATTTTACGTTTCTGGCAGGCGCGAATCGAATTTTGAGCGTAGTTTGGTTACACAAAGTTTCAAGAGTATTTGCCCTATGAGTCAGGCCGGAAATGATTCCGCCATGGAGCCTATCAGGGAAAGAAGACCGCAGTTCTGGCAGGTGGTGAAGCGTTGCTGTCAGATAGCCTCGACGGTAGACGTTGCCTTTTTCTTTATTTTTCATTTTCTCGGGTCGTCGGTACTGGCCTGGGTCAACGTTGTCAGCGTGACCATGTATGGCGTTGCCTACTGGGCGCTCGGGAAAAAGCGGAACGGATTGGCCGTTGCGCTGATATGGACCGAGGTTATTCTCCACGCCGGTCTCGGCATTGTGCTGATCGGCTGGGAAAGCGGTTTTCACTACTATCTGCTGATGTTTATTCCGGCCCTGTTCGTGAGCATGCGTCTGAAAAAAGCGATCATGGCGCTGATCGGGCTGTGGGGCTACTACGTCGGCTTTTATCTGGTGATGTGGTTCATTGAACCTCTGCAACCCATCCCCCCGGGGGCATTGCTGGCGATCAATCTGTTCAATCTGAGCGTGGTTTTCGCCATGTTCAGTTATCTGTCTTTCTTCTACCTGAGCATGGTGACCAGCACCAACCGGAGGCTGAGAAAGATGGCGACCACCGACCCGCTGACCCGGCTGTTCAATCGTCGGCACATGACGAATCTGGCAAAAAAGGAAGTGGCCCGGTTTGAACGGAAAGGGCATCCGGTATCGTTTATCGTTCTTGATATCGATCACTTCAAGACCATTAATGATCAGCATGGCCATGAAGCCGGTGACTATGTGCTGAATCAGGCGGCAGACGTCATAAAGTGCCAGTTGCGGGCTCAGGATCTGGTTTCCCGCTGGGGCGGTGAGGAATTTCTTGTCATGCTTCCCGATACCGCGCTCAACGATGCCAGGGCAGGCGCGGAACGTATCCGGGCGGGGTTTATGCAGCACCCCTGGCATTTGCCGGGCGGGGAGCGGATCCGTCTTACCATCAGCGCCGGGGTCAGCGAATTCTGCCAGGAAGACGACTTCAATGCGGCCATCAACAGGGCCGACCGCGCGCTCTACAGCAGCAAGGAAGGCGGTCGAAACCGCGTGGAGACTGAGCGGGTCTGATTACCGGCCGGGCCCGTTCCGGTGCTCCGGCCAGCTGTCGGGAACGACAAAGATTCTGGAAGACTCCATCCAGACATGGCGTTGCTGACACCACCGAAGCAGGGCAAAAAGCCGCGGGGTACCGGCGGTACGGACGGTTGCCAGTGCTTCAAGTGCGTGCCGGGTATACGGTTCAGTGGTCTGGCTCCAGGGGCCCAGCCAGTGTGGTTTTACCAGGGGAACCCAGCGTTCAGCAGCGGCCTCCGGCCTGAGACCGGGGTCGGAAAAGGCCTCCACTTCATTGAGGTAAAGCCATTCACCGTGCAGGTGGTTTGCCGGCACGTCTGCCGGCGGCAACAGGGTTTGGCCCGCCGGATAGAACAGATAACCCGGCATGAAAATGCGCGCCCTGTCAGGCAGGGGAATGCCCATCGAATCCAGTATTGCCCGGGTTTCGGGTTTTTCTGCCAGACGGCTCTGGTGGGTCAGCAGGCGTGCTGACTTCAGATCAAGGCGATCTTTCGAGTTCGGTCCGTACCACAGGGCCGACCCCGGGTTGGTGCGGTTATCACCAAGGTAGAATTTCACGGCTATTTCATGGTGCTCAACGGTCTGATCCCGCGGGTTGCGGACGATAAAATCCAGTTCACCCAGGGTGAGACCCCTGTCCCGGATGGGCTGGTTTTTGAGCAGAATCTGCCAACCCATCAGGTCTTCAAGCATGCACGCATACAGGCGCTCGAAATACTGGCCGAGCCGTCTTGACGGGGTTTCGGTCAGTATGGGAGGGCCCTGCTCCGGCGCCCGGTCCCACTCTGTCAGTGCCGTCGCCAGATCATCAGGCAGGTAATGCGCCGGTTCAAACCGCGCTTCTGAGCTGATAAGCGCGGGGGCGTGACACATCCAGTCCAGATGGCGCACGGCAGGCACACGGTACCTGGGAATGACGCGGGTATGCGGGTGTTGATTCATCCAGGCAGGATACCCCAGCACGCCTTCGGGGTCAGTCAGGCATTTTATGGCGGGCTGCGCGACATTCCAGAGGGCTTTGGGTTAAAATTTCCGCAAATTCAAACCAAGGATGACCTATGCTCGCAGTGATTCTCTCCGGTGGCTCAGGCACGCGGCTGTGGCCGCTTTCCCGCGAAGCTTACCCGAAACAGTTTTTGCCGGTGGTTTCCGGCGAGTCCCTCCTGGCGGAAACCATTGATCGCGGCCTGCTTCTGGGCGAGCAGGTGCGTGTCCTGGCGATCACCAACGAGGAGCATCGGTTTGTGGTGGCTGCGCACCTGCATGCCCGGGCGCCCGAGCGCACCGCCGGCATTATTCTGGAACCTGTAGGCCGGAATACGGGACCGGCTATCGCGCTGGCAGCCCTGGCGACAGCCGAGGAAAACCCTGAGGAATTGCTGCTGGTGATGCCCTCTGATCACGTAATGAAAAATACCGATGCGTTCTGCAGTGCGGCAGCCGCAGGGGCGGAAGCGGCCAGGGCAGGAAAGCTGGTGACTTTCGGTATCGTGCCGGACGCCCCCAATACGGGTTATGGGTATATCAAGGCCGGGCAATCCCGGGGCGCCTATCAGGATGTGTCGGCCTTTGTTGAAAAGCCCGATCAGGCCACGGCGGAACGTTACCTCAGTGAGGGCAATTACCTGTGGAACAGCGGAATGTTTCTGTTTCGCGCGGATCGTTACATCGAGGAGCTTGAGCGTCAGCAGCCGGATATGATGGCCGCTTGCCGCGAGGCCTGGAGCCAGCGTAAGTCCGATCTGGATTTTACCCGGGTTGGCATGGAAGCCTTTAAAAAATGTCCGGACGATTCCGTTGACTACGCGATCATGGAAAAAACCGGTGATGCGGTTGTGGTTCCCCTGGATGCCGGGTGGTCTGATGTCGGCTCCTGGTCGGCACTCTGGGATATTCAGCCCCACGACGAGAACAACAACGTCTGCCGCGGTGATGTGATCACCGAAGACGTTTCCGGTTCCTATATTCATTCCGAGGGTCGTCTGATTGCGGCACTCGGGCTGACCGACCAGGTGATTGTCGAAACCGACGATGTGGTTCTGGTGGCTGATCGGGCCAGAGTTCAGGATGTGAAAAAGCTGGTGGCACAGGTCAAGGCGCAGGGCCGCTCAGAGCATCGCTTTCACAAAAAGGTGCATCGCCCCTGGGGCACCTATGAGGGCGTTGCCAGCGGCGGGCGCTTTCAGGTGAAACGCATCACCGTCAATCCGGGGGCGTCGCTTTCCCTGCAGAAACATCACCATCGGGCCGAGCATTGGGTCGTGGTCAAGGGGACCGCCACGGTCAACCGGGGAGACGAGGTGCTGCTGCTGACCGAAGACCAGTCCACCTATATTCCGCTGGGCGTGACCCATCGGCTGACCAACCCGGGGGTGATTCCGCTGGAGCTGATCGAGGTTCAGACCGGAAGTTACCTTGGTGAAGATGATATTGTGCGCTTCGAGGATACCTACAACCGGGTCTGAGCCCATCTTTAACTGCGGCGTCAGGACGATGTCCGCGAAATCAATAACAGGGAAATGTTTATGGAAGACTGGCAAGGATGCCTGAGCCCCGTCTGTCAGGCTGCTCTGAAAAGCGCCTGCAGCAATGTCACCCGCCGCGGTGGATACGCCGTCACCCTGGAAGATTTTCTTCTGTCGATGCTCGATGAGATTCCGGAGCTGTGTCGGTTTCTTCGTCGCCAGAGTGTGGATCTCGACGAGCTGACACGCACCATCCAGTGCGAACAACCCATCGTGACCGCTGTGGCCAGTGAAAACCTCTTGTCTTCGCAACTGATGTACTGGCTCTACTGTGCCCGGGAGGTAAGCGGTGCCCCGTGGCTGGATTGGCCGGTGCTGCTGGAGGCGCTGGCGCAAAGCGCGGAACGGTTGCGGGGGAAAGCCTATGTTGCCATTTTTGAACTGGTGACCTGCTGGCCCAGCCCGTTTGCCGGGGAGAGCGTTGGCGAGGGACGGGAAGAGTCTGCGACGTCAGAAAGCAAATCGCAGATCGTTATGGCCGATACCGGATGGCTGGAACTGGCCGAGGATGTCGGCGTGCTTCTGTGCGCAACACCCGACGCGCTGGTCTGGGTTGGCGGAAGCCGTGGCAGCGGTAAAACCTCCTGGCTGCAGTTCCTGATACCTGTGTTAGCCGGTGGCGCCATTGAGGTCGATCTTCGCCGGGAAGCGGACAGTCATGCCAGCGACCCGGTGGCCGTGCCGGTAAACCCGGATCCGTCAGCAGTCCCGCCGGTTCTTGTCCTGGATAATGTGTCGCCGGCGGACCTGATGGTCCTGCTGGCGCCCGGGTTCAGTGTTGCCCGGGAACTGGTTACCCGTTTCCCCGGGCCTGTGCTGTTGCTGGGCCCGGATTCACCGGGCGCTCGCGCCTCCATTGGGCCACTGCAACACCGCCTGGGGCGCAAGCTTTACCGCTTTGCAATACCCGACACCGGCGCCGGTCAGAAGCTCGCCATACTGACCGCACACCAACCCATAATCGAGCGGCGTTGGCGCGTTGAGCTGTCCCCCGGCGCCCTGGAATATGTCGCAGCGAACACGAACCCGATGGTTGCGTCGCCGGGCGCCATGCTGCTGTGGGTGGAGCGCGCGGCGGCCCGGCTGAATCTTTTCGCGGAACGTGGGCCTCTGGCGGCAGTCGCGCTGAACGGTGAAGCGGATTCTGTCCGGCGCCAGTCTCTTCTGGCGCTGGCAAGGCAGCAGCCTGCAGAGCGGTTTGAGCAAGCCCTGCAAACCCTGGCGTTGGAGCGCCACTCGGCGGAAAACTCCTGGCACGAACGCAGACGCAGGGGATCTATGCGGCTGCTAACGATTGACGATCTGCGGTCTGAACTGGAACGCCGGGTTGCAGAGGATGACGGCTCAGGCCAGTATACGGCGGACCAGAATGAGGTTACCGATCAGCACCCGACCGGAGAGCAGAAGCTTGCGAGACCTAGAAATTTATATCCGTGATATCGACTTTTCGGCGTTACGGCATTGGCTGTGCCGTCATATTGATGAACTGGACTTGCCCGATCATCCTCAGAACGACGGGCCGGTTAAAGCGCAGGGCTGGTATTGCCGGGGCGGTATTAGGGTGACGGTTTATCCCCGGGCCGGGGGAAAGCGTTACGCATCGTTGATGATTGAGGGCGATGAGCTGCCCTGGGCGTCGGACCTTGAATGCGGCCGCAGTGCGTGGCACGCCATGGCAACCGAAATTCGGTGTAGCCCCGGTGACTGGAAGGAGGGAGAACCAGTGGAGGATGAGCGGTGGTGGCGAATTGACGAGCGTGGCGAACAACTGGCCATCTGGAACTGAAAAGGCAGCCAGTGGCTGCCTTTTCAGTGATTACTGGCGCATTCTAGCCTGCGGCTACTGCTCGTCCAGAATGGACACGTTATCTGCCTGCAAGCCCTTGTCTGCCTCGACGACATTGAAGCGTACAAGCTGACCCTGGCGCAGAACCCGTCGACCCTGACCGCGAATCGCGCGGAAGTGCACAAAGATTTCATCGCCACTCTCGCGGACAATGAAGCCAAAGCCTTTCTTTACGTTAAACCATTTCACCGTGCCTTCCTCGTTGCCTTCAGGGCCGGTGTCATCATGGCCCTGGTCGTCAAAGCTCTGCTTTGGCTGGGGCTTGGACTGGCGTGCCGGCCCGCGGGCTGGCGCAGGGTTGGCGTTCACTTTGGAAGGCGGTTTGGCGGCCAGCGCAACGGTACAGAAGCCGGCAAGGCCGAACAGAATCACCGACAGTATATAGGCGGCAATGCCCTGTGCGCTTCCAAGAACGAAGGTGGTGTTATTGGCCAGTTCGCTGGTTCCGGATTGTGACAGAATCTGGAAAAGCTCCGGAGTGAAAGTCACCAATAGAAAGCCAAGGATGAACGGTGACGGAATAGCGACCAAAAGGGCCAGAACGATCGCTTTTGCTGGATTTTGCATGGACTACAGTATCTCCATTGTAAGTAACACTGACGATAAAAAACCGGATCTCGGGTAAACTCGATGGCCCGGTAGCGAGTAAAAGCGGGATGATACCAGATAAGGGGAGGCGCTGACCAAGCATGGTGAACGCAACAGCAGTGAACAAGACAGAGAAAGGTGACGCAGAGCACGGCCTGGCGGCGCGGCTGGACGAGCTGGAGACCCGAATTGCCTTTCAGGACGACCTGATTAATACCCTGAGCGAGCAGGTTTCCCGCCAGGAGCTGGATATCCGTGAGCTGTGGGAAGCCAAAAAACAGCTGAACACTCAGCTCAAGGAAGTATCCTCCTCGAACATCCGCAGGGAAGAAGAGGAAGCGCCTCCACCCCACTACTAATGATGCCGCAGCGGGGAATGCGGCCGTTCAGGCCAACAGTTCGATCAGAATCTGTTCGTACATGTCAGACAGGGTATCCAGGTCTTCCGCTTTGACGCACTCGTTGGCCTTGTGGATGGTCGCGTTCAGCGGTCCAAGTTCCAGAACCTGGGCGCCGGTTGGTGCGATAAAGCGGCCATCGGAGGTGCCACCGGAGGTGGACAGCTGGGTTTCCCTGCCGGTCACCGTGCGAATGGCATTCTGGGCCGAAGACACCAGCGCCCCGCTGTCCGTCAGAAACGGGCGGCCGCTCAGATGCCACTGCAGATCATACTTCAGCCTGTGGTGATCAAGTATGGTGACCACCCGCTCTTCAAGGCTTTCGGCCGTATTTTCGGTGCAGTAGCGGAAATTGAAATGCACCAGACATTCACCGGGAATGACGTTGCTGCCGGTGCCCGCTTCAATTTTTGTAATCTGAAAGGTCGTGGGCGGAAAGAAATCGTTGCCCTGATCCCAGAATTCATTGGCCAGCGCATCCAGTGCCGGCGCGACGTTATGAACCGGGTTCTCCGCCAGGTGCGGATAGGCCACATGCCCCTGGGTGCCGTGAACCGTCAGATACCCGTGCAGTGACCCGCGACGGCCATTCTTGATCACGTCTCCTACATGATTGGTGCTGGAGGGCTCGCCGATCAGACACCAGTCAATTTTCTCGTTTCTGGCTTCCAGGGTTTCAACCACTTTAACCGTACCGTTTTTGGCCGGGCCTTCTTCGTCACTGGTGATCAGCAGCGCGATCGAGCCCCGATGGTCCGGATGCTGCGCCACAAAACGCTCGCAGGCAGTAACGAAAGCGGCAAGACTGCCTTTCATATCGGCGGCCCCGCGGCCGTGCAGGTAACCTTGCTCATCGATTTCACCGGAAAAGGGTGGGTGAGCCCACTTCTTTTCAGGCCCCGGCGGAACCACATCGGTATGGCCGGCAAAGGCCAATAGGGGCTCGTCCGAGCCCTTGCGGGCCCAGAGGTTATCGGTGTCATCAAAGGGCAGGCTCTCGCCAACAAATCCCAACGGTGCGAGGCGCGACATCATCAGTGTCTGACATCCGGCATCGTCCGGCGTAACGGATTCGCGACGGATAAGATCCACGGCGAGTTCAAGAGTTGGTGATAGCTTCATCGAGTAATCTCTTTTTTGCCACGAAATCCACGAAAGGACACAAAAATTTCTTCCTCTAGTTCTTTATTTTCGAGTTCTTTAGAGGATTTCGTGGCTATAAAATGCTTTTAATTATTAGCGTGCAGTTCTTCATTCAGCTCGATGGCGGTTTTGTGGGACTTGCACTCAACAGCGCCAGTCTGGCTATTACGGCGGAACAGCAGGTCTGGTTTGCTGGCCAGGTCCCGCGCCTTCAGAACTTCAACCAGCTCGTTGTTGTCGTCCAGCAGGGCGACCTTGGTGCCGGCGGTGATGTAAAGGCCAGCCTCAATCTTGCAGCGGTCGCCCAGCGGGATACCAATGCCGGCATTGGCACCGATCAGGCAGTTTTCGCCCACGGAAATAATGATATTGCCACCGCCAGAGAGGGTGCCCATGGTCGAGCAGCCGCCGCCCAGATCAGAGCCTTCGCCGATCATCACCCCTGCGGAAATGCGGCCTTCGATCATGCTCTTGCCTTCGGTACCGGCGTTAAAGTTGATAAAGCCCTCATGCATCACTGTGGTGCCTTCGCCGACATAGGCGCCCAGACGAACACGGGCGGTGTCGGCAATGCGCACGCCCTTGGGCAACACGTAATCGGTCATCTGCGGGAATTTATCAACGGATTTCACCTCCAGAGTGCGGCCTTCCAGGCGCGCTTTTAGCTGGCGGTCAGGCAGCTCGTTAAGATCAACGGCGCCCTCGTCGGTCCAGGCAAGATTGGGCAGCAGGCCAAAAATTCCGTCCAGTTTCAGTTCATGTGGGCGGGCCTGACGGCTGGAGATCAGGTGTAGTTTCAGATAGACCTCGGGGGTACTGGAGGCAGTGTCATCGGTCTCCAGCAGTGTCACAACGACCGGGCGGCGGCTGTCAGCCGCTTTGCCTGCCAGCGCCGACTGGTCCATCTGGCCGACCTGGCGCAGGCCGTCAGCCAGCGCCTTGAGCTGGTCCGGTTTGGCCTGGATGGCCTGATTCCCGCCCCGGTACTCCAGGACATTGCGAGCAACTTCGATGAGACCATTATCGGGGGTGAGTACCGGCTGCTGATAGAATACCTCCAGCCATTCGCCCTGATTGTTCTGGGTGCCGATCCCTATACCGAATGCAAAACTCATTGATGTGCTCCTGATAGTGTCTGTCTGATAGTTGCTTGGATGTGTGTTCAGGCCGGTTACCGGCCAAAGCGTTCGGCCCACTGGTCAGCGCTGAAGCCAAGGGTCACGCCATCGTCGCCTTGAACCACTGGCCGTTTGATGAGCGAGGGGTTTTCCAGCATCAGGGCGTGGGCTGAATGGGCGCTGATATTATCACGAACCGCCTCCGGCAGCTTTCGCCAGGTTGTTCCGCGCCGGTTGACGAGGGCTTCCCAGCCCAGGGCATCTTCCCAGTAAGCCAGGGTTTCCGGGGCCAGACCGTCTTTTTTGAAATCGTGAAACTGATAATCAATGCCCGCGTCGTCCAGCCACTTGCGGGCCTTCCTGACGGTATCGCAGTTGCGGATGCCAAAGACTTTCACGGTTTGTAGTTCCTTATAAAGGTGACAATGCGCCTTGCCGCTTCGACGCATTCCTCCATGGGCGCAACCAGCGCCATTCGCACCCGGTTTTCGCCGGGGTTGTGGCCATCAACGGTGCGGGACAGATAGCGTCCGGGCAGAACGTGAACATTCTGCTGAGCCGACAGTTCGCGGGCAAAGGTTTCGTCATCAAAGGGCGTTTCCGGCCAGAGATAAAAACCCGCATCGGGGAAATCCACTGACATCACCTCGCGAAGAATCGGCACCACCGCCTCGAATTTTGCCCGGTAGGCGGCGCGGTTTGCTCTGACGTGATCCTCGTCGCGCCAGGCGGCAATGCTGGCCAGCTGATTGTGGATGGGCATGGCGCAGCCGTGATAGGTGCGGTACTTCAGAAATCCGGCAAGAATGTCGGCGTCGCCGGCCACAAAGCCTGAGCGCAGGCCCGGCAGGTTGCTGCGCTTGGACAGGCTGTGAAACACAATGCAGCGGGCGAAATCGTTACGGCCAATGGCCGTGCAGGCCTGCAGCAGTCCCTCCGGTGGTTGGCTTTCATCGGGGTAGAGCTCCGAGTAGCATTCGTCGGAGGCGACAATGAAGTCGTAGGTGTCCGCCAGTGCTATGACCTTTGCGAGAGTGTCGCGGGGCATGATGGATCCACTGGGGTTGCCCGGCGAGCACAGGAACAGAACCTGGCAGTCCTGCCAGACGCTCGCAGGGACCTGATCGAAATCCGGGATAAACTGGTTGCCGGCATCGCAGGCCAGGTAATGCGGATTGGCGCCCGCCAGAAATGCGGCACCCTCGTAAACCTGATAGAAGGGGTTGGGGCTGACCACTGTGGCAGGCCGGCTGCTGTCGATGACCGACTGTACCAGGGAAAAAATGCCCTCGCGGGTGCCGTTCACCGGCACAACGTTGCGTTCCGGTGTCAGCGTTCCCGGCTTCAGATCGAAGCGCCGCGTGGCCCAGTCGGCGATCGTCTGTGACAGCTCATCAATGCCCTTGGTTGTCGGATAGTTGGCAAGCTTATCGAGGTTGTCGGCAATGATCTGCTTTACAAATTCGGGCGAGGGGTGCTTGGGCTCGCCGATACCCAGCGAGATCGACCTCAGGTGCCCGGGCACCTGAATGCCGGCTTTCAGTTTGGCCAGCTTTTCGAACGGGTAGGGGTGCAGTCTGTCCAGATCAGGGTTCATCAGAGGTCGTCCAGCGTTTGGCAGAGATCGTGCTGAAGGGAGAGGCAGGCGTGTGGATCATGGATCGGATGGCCGTGTTCGTCTGTGACGAAGAACACGTCTTCCACCCGCTCCCCCAGGGTCGCAATTTTGGCGTTGGTCAGTCGTACCCGGTGTTCCAGCAGAACCTGGCCGACCCTTGCCAGCAGACCCGGCCGGTCCGGAGTGATGACTTCCATCACGGTGCGCTGATTGACCGTATCGTTGTAGAAAATCACCTCGGTCGGAAACGCGAAATGCTTCAGCTGGCGCGAGGTGCGACGATGGATGATATCCGGATAATCCTCCGGGTCGTCCAGCTCCTCGATCAGGCGCTGCTGAACCCGGTCCTTGCGGGCGGGGTCGATGCCCAGCGGCTTGTGCTGCTCGTCCAGGACGATATAAGAACTGACGGAATAGGGGCCGTTACTGGAACTGATTCGGGCATCAACGATGTTCAGGTTGAGCTGTTCAAGCACCGCTGTGGTTGCCGCAAACAGGTCGATGCGATCATTCATGTAAATAATGATCTGCGAGTAGCCATCTGTTGGCCCGCCGCGGGTATCCCGGATCATCACCAGCGGGTCCGGATCGTTGCCATGGCGGATGATGCCGGCGGTCTGCCAGGCAATATCGACGGTGGAGTCCTGGAGAAAATAATCCTCGTCCATGGTCTCCCAGATCCGATCGATCTGCCCGTCCGTCATATTCTGGGCATGCAGAATTTCCCGGGCTTCTGATTGCGTGGCGCGAACCCATTCCTGACGGTCTACCGGGGCCTGGGAATCCCGTCGCAGGGCCCGTTTGGCTTCGATATAGAGCTGGCGCAATAGCGATGCACGCCAGGTATTCCAGAGCTTGGGGTTGGTGGCACTGATGTCACACACCGTCAGCACGTAAAGATAGTCCAGGTGTACCTGGCTGGGAACCGCCTGGGCAAAGGCAAAAATAATGTCCGGGTCCGATATGTCCTTGCGCTGGGCGGTCATCGACATCAACAGGTGATTTTCAACCAGCCAGGACGCCAGTTGGGTATCCCGGTCGCTGAGGTGGTGACGCCGGCAGAATGCCTCGACGTCGACTGCCCCCAGTTCCGAATGGTCTCCCCCCCGGCCCTTGGCGATATCGTGGTAAAGACCTGCGATATAGAGGGTTTCCAGCTTGGGCAAATGATGGATCAGGCGGGATGCCAGCGGGTAGTCGTCGCGAAGCTCTGCGCTGTCCAGCTGGACCATGTTGCGGATGACCCGCATGGTATGGGCGTCCACGGTGTAGATATGGAACAGGTCGTGCTGCATCTGACCGATGATCTGGCCGAACTCGGGAAGGTAACGCCCGAGCACGCTGTATTTTTTCATCGCGGACAGGGTCTGGTCGAGGTCATGGGGCGTGCGCAGCAGTTCCATGAACAGGGACGTGACCGCAAGATCGGAGCGGAACGCATCATCAATCAGGTGGCGGTGGGCCCGCAGGGAACGGATGGTGGTCGCGCGGATGCCCTTGATCTCGGGGTGCTGCGCCATTAACACGAAGATCTCCATAATGGCGTAGGGCGAGTAGGCAAACACCTGATTATTGACGGCCTCGATATAAAAGCTTCGCATCTGGAAGCGCTTGTTCAGTGGCAGAATGTCGCCGTTGTCACCAGCGCCAATGATTGCTTCGTCATAGTACTGCAGAATAACGTCGGTCAGCTCGGCAAGCGCCAGAACCGTCCGGTAGTAGGACTGCATCATCAGCTCGACGCCCAGGCGTTTGCCCTGGTCCCTGTAGCCCAGCATCTGCGCGAGGGCCCGCTGATGATCAAACAGCAGTCGGTTCTCGTTGCGGTCGGCAATCAGCTGAAGGCCGTATCTCAGCTGCCAGAGGAAGTTTTCCCCCTGAAGAAGGATCTGGTGTTCTTCTTCGGTCAGGATGCTGAAGCGGGTCAGGTCGGCCGTCGATTGCAGGCCGAAATGCCGTTTGGTGATCCAGCCAATCGTCTGAATATCCCGCAGCCCGCCGGGGGAGCCTTTAATGTTGGGCTCCAGATTGTATTCGGTGTCGCCGTACTTCTTGTGTCGCCGTTTCTGTTCTTCACGCTTGGCCACAAAGTAGTCAATATCACTGCTGACTTCGTCCGAGTACACTCTATTGCTGAGTTCCGCTCTCAGGTCGTCAGGGCCGGATATGGTCCGGGTCTCGAGCAGGTTGGTCAGAATGGTGACATCTTCCCGCGCCGAGGCCATGCTCTCGTCAATGCTTCGTACGCTATGGCCGATGTCGAGCTTCAGGTCCCACAGCAGGGTGACAAAGGCGCCCAGGTCTTCGTGCCAGGTTTCGTCAATCCCGTTGCGGGTTAGAATCAGCAGATCGATGTCGGAGTGGGGGTGCAGCTCCCCCCGGCCGAAACCGCCGACGGCGACCAGGGCAATGTCCGGGGATCGGGAAAACAGGTAACGGTTCCAGATCAGCGATAGCACCCGGTCAACGGTGCGGGAACGGGATTGCACCAGTGCGCGGATATCCGCCTGTTTGGTAGTGGACGCCTGAAAGCTTTTTGCGTCTTCGTCATACTGTGCTTTCAGCAGCTCCCGGGCGGCCATGACGGGGGACGCATCCTGGCTGATTCTGGACTCCAGGTCGCTGAGATTCACCTAGAGTGACTCGTCCGGACGCCGGGTCAGCACTTCGTGGCCGTCGGCCGTCACCAGAATGGTGTGCTCCCACTGGGCGGAGAGTTTGTGGTCTTTGGTGACAACCGTCCAGCCGTCGGGCAACAGTTTGGTGTGCAGCTTGCCCTGGTTGATCATTGGCTCGATGGTAAAGGTCATGCCTTCTTTCAGCTCCATGCCGGTGCCAGGTTTACCGTAGTGCATCACCTGTGGCTCTTCATGAAAGACCTTGCCGATACCGTGTCCGCAATATTCGCGAACCACCGAGTAGCGGTGCTTCTCGGCGTGCTGCTGGATAACGTGGCCAATGTCACCCAGTCGCGCGCCGGGTTTGACCATCTCTATGCCCTTATAAAGACATTCCTGAGTAATCTGGATCAGGCGATCGGACCCGGGTTTGGGTTTGCCAACGATGAACATCTTGCTGGTATCACCGTGGTAGCCATCCTTTATCACGGTGACATCGATATTCAGAATGTCCCCCTCTTTCAGAATCTTTTTGTCGGAGGGGATGCCGTGGCAGACCACATGATTCACTGAGGTGCAGACAGACTTTGGAAAACCCTTATAGTTCAGGGGCGCGGGAATGCACTTCTGCTCATTTACGATGTAGTCATGGCAGATGGCGTCCAGCTTTTCGGTGCTCACGCCCGGCTGCACATGCTCGCCGATCATCTCGAGTACATCGGCGGCCAGTTTGCCGGCAACACGCATCTTTTCGATTTCGTCCGGAGTCTTGATCGTTACCGTCATGGGGTTTCCCGTCGATTAAAAACAGAGCGGTATTTTAAGGGGGAGTGGGCCGCGGTACAAGGAAAGGGGCGGTTAACAGGGATTTGGCGCCGATAAATTAATGGAATCTGATGGCCTGTTTATGGTATAAACGCGCCCGCTGGAATCGAATCCGGCAAATTCGCACACGCGTCAGCACGTTGTCCCAGGGTGCCTGCTTCTGCTTAAAGAAGACGGGTTGGGTCAATCGGACGTGTGGAGGACTAACCCGAAGCTAAAAAGGTAACTATCATGGCTCAGGTAAATATGCGTGACCTGCTTAAGGCAGGCGCTCACTTCGGTCACCAGACCCGCTACTGGAATCCGAAAATGTCGAAGTTCATCTTCGGCGCCCGTAACAAGATTCACATCATCAACCTTGAACAGACTGTTCCGGCGATGAACGATGCACTGAACTTTGTGCACAATCTCGCGAACAGCAAGAACAAGATCCTGTTCGTCGGCACCAAGCGCGCCGCCGCCAAGATCATCAAGGAAGAGGCCCTGCGCGCCAACCAGCCTTACGTGAACCATCGCTGGCTCGGCGGCATGCTGACCAACTATAAAACCATCCGTCAGTCGATCCGTCGCTACCGTGACCTGGAATCCCAGAGTCAGGACGGCACCTTTGACAAGCTGACCAAGAAAGAAGCCCTGGACCGTACCCGCGAAATGGACCGCCTTGAGCGTTCAATCGGCGGCATCAAGGATATGGGCGGCCTGCCGGACGCCATGTTCGTGATCGACGTGGATCACGAGCGGATTGCCATCAAGGAAGCCAACAAGCTGGGCATTCCGGTTATCGGCGTGGTAGATACCAACAGCGACCCTGACGGCGTCGATTACGTGATTCCGGGCAACGATGATGCCATCCGCGCCATCCAGATTTACGTGCAGGCAATCGCCGATACCTGCCTGGAAGCTTCCCAGGCAGCGGGCGGCGCTGACGAGTTTGTTGAAGTCAGCGAAAACGCGGAAGGTGCCGCACCGGCGGCCGAATAATCGCCCTATTGGAATTTGTAACAGTTAAGAGGAATGAACATGGCTGCAATTACTGCTGCAATGGTCAAAGAACTGCGTGATCGCACTGGCCTTGGCATGATGGAGTGCAAAAAGGCACTGGTTGAAGCTGAAGGTAGTGTGGATGCGGCAATTGAAGAGCTGCGCAAGTCATCCGGTCTGAAGGCTGCGAAGAAAGCCGGCCGCACGGCTGCTGAAGGTGTTTCGCTGATCCGTGTGTCCGATGACAACACGATTGCTTATATCCTGGAAGTGAACTCGGAAACGGATTTTGTCGCTCGTGACGACAACTTCATGAATTTTGCCAACGAACTGCTTGATGTTGCCTTCAGTAAGAGCGTGACTGACGTTGAAACCCTGATGGCAGGCGAACTTGAGGGCAAGCGTGAGGCGCTGGTTCAGAAGATTGGTGAGAACGTTTCGGTCCGTCGCGTTATTCGTGTGGAAGGCCCGGTGGTGGGCGGATACGTTCACAGCAACAACAAGATTGCTTCTGTCGTGGCGCTGAGCGCCGGCAGTGCGGAAACGGCTCGTGACGTTGCCATGCACGTCGCCGCGGTCAACCCGCGCGTTGGCAAGCCTGAAGACATGCCGGCCGAGGAGCTTGAGAAAGAGAAAAGCGTCATCAAGGCCCAGCCGGATATGGAAGGCAAGCCGGCCGAAATCATCGAGAAGATGATGGGTGGCCGGATCAAGAAATTCCTGGCTGAAAACAGCCTGGTTGAGCAGCCGTTCGTCAAGAACCCCGAGCAGACCGTCGGTCAGCTTATTAAGGGTGAAGGCGCCGACCTGGTCAGCTTTGTGCGCCTGGAAGTGGGTGAAGGCATAGAGAGGGAAGAAGTAGACTTCGCGGCAGAGGTTGCTGCGGCAGCCGGTACCAGCAAGGCCTGATCCTTCCATCCGGTGTTCTGGCCCGGGCCGGGACACCGACAAAGTCTGCCACGTCAGTTGGAGATATCCGGCTTTCGTGGCGGGCTTGTATCTGAGATCCCCCTTTTTTGAGGAGTATGTCAGATACGAGCCTGAATCGTCCGTCCTGCCAGACTTATACAAAGGGGATCAACATGCCGAAATCGTCCAATACCCAGCCCAGATACAAGCGGGTTCTGCTGAAACTCAGTGGCGAAGCCTTGATGGGAGAACACGATTTCGGCATTGACCCGAAAGTGCTTGATCGCATGGCGCTGGATATCGGCTCATTGATTGGCATTGGTGTGCAGGTTGGCCTGGTAGTGGGTGGTGGCAATCTGTTCCGCGGCGCGGCCCTGAACGCCGCTGGCATGGACCGGGTGACCGGTGATCACATGGGCATGCTGGCGACGGTCATGAACGGCCTGGCCATGCGTGATGCGCTGGAGCGCTCCAATATTCGCACCCGGGTTATGTCTGCGATTCCCATGAGTGGTATCGTTGAGCATTATGATCGCAGGCGCGCGGTTCGTGATCTCAAGGACGGTGATGTGGTGATTTTCTGTGCGGGTACGGGTAATCCGTTTTTTACAACCGATTCGGCAGCCTGCCTGCGGGGAATCGAAATTGAAGCCGATGCCGTGCTGAAAGCCACAAAAGTGGACGGTGTCTATTCCGCGGATCCCTACAAGGACTCGACCGCGGTAAAATACGACCACCTCACCTACGACGAGGTGCTTGACAAGAAACTCGGCGTGATGGATCTGACAGCTATCTGCCTGGCCCGGGACCACAGCATGCCCCTGCGGGTGTTTGATATGAACCGGCCCGGAGCGCTGACTCGCATTGTGACAGGCGAGTCCGAAGGCACATTGATTGAATGATCCGGAATTGATTAATTTCTGACCAATGAATTCGAGGAAACTGAAGTGATTGACGATATAAAAGCTGAAGCCGAAAAAAAGATGAAAAAGAGCCTCGAGTCTCTGTATTCGGCGTTCAACAAGATTCGCACCGGTCGGGCACACCCGTCCATTCTGGACAGCGTGATGGTGGATTACTACGGCCAGGACACGCCCCTGAAGCAGGTGGCAAGCATCAACGTGGAGGACAACCGGACATTGACGGTCGCACCCTGGGAGAAGCCGTTGATGCAGAAGGTTGAGAAAGCCATCATGATGTCCGATCTGGGTCTGAATCCCTCGAACAATGGCGACGTGATCCGCATTCCGATGCCGATGCTCACCGAAGAGACCCGTAAAGATATGGTCAAGCAGGCGAAAGCAGACGCCGAGCATTGTCGCGTGTCCATCCGCAATGCCCGCCGGGACGCCAATACCATGCTCAAAGAACTGCTGAAAGACAAAGACATCAACGAGGATGAAGAACGCTTTGGCGAAGAGACCATCCAGAAACTGACGGACCGTTACACAGGCGAAGTCGAGAAAGAACTGAAGGCCAAGGAAGAGGACCTGATGGCTGTCTGATCAGCCTTCTTTACAGTCAAACATCCAGCGCAGGGGATTGCATGACCGCAAGCGTTTCCGCAGAGATTCCGTTATCGGCTGGCCGTCGGCCAAAACATGTGGCCATTATCATGGACGGCAACAATCGATGGGCGAAATCTCGCAAGCTGGCGGGGGTGTCTGGCCACACGGCGGGCATTAAAGCGGTGAGGTCTGTGGTTGAAACCTGCGCCCGACAGGGCGTTGAGGTGCTGACTCTGTTCGCGTTTTCCAGCGAAAACTGGCGGCGCCCGGATGATGAAGTTTCTGCCCTGATGCGGCTGTTTCTGTTTGCGCTGGAGCGGGAAGTCAAAAAACTTAATCGAAACAACATCCGGCTGAAAATCATCGGTGACCGGACAGCCTTCAGCGATAACCTTCAGGCACACATGCAGAAAGCGGAAGAACTGACCCGCGATAACACCCATATGACACTGGTCATAGCGGCCAATTACGGCGGTCACTGGGATATTACCCAGGCCAGCCAGGCGGTGGCCCGCAAGGTTCAGAAGGGCGAGCTTACGCCATCCGATATTACCGATGATCTGATCCAGCAGCACCTGTCGATCGCCGACCTTCCCCTGCCCGACCTGATGATCCGCACCGCCGGTGAGCAGCGCATCAGCAATTTCCTGCTCTGGCATCTTGCCTACACTGAACTGTATTTCTCCTCTGTTTACTGGCCGGATTTCCGGGAAGCTGAAATGGAGCAGGCGTTTGAGGCTTATGCCGGGCGCAAGCGGCGGTTCGGGCAAACCGACGACCAGATTTCCGGTCCAGCCTCCGAACAGTAACGACAACATAGCGATGCAGACTGTGCTTAGAACAAGAATCATCACTGCGCTGATCATGGCCCCGATTGCCATTGGCGGCATTTTCTTCCTGCCGCCCCTGGGTTTTGCGCTGTTCACCGGCCTGATCATCACGGTTGGCGCGTGGGAGTGGGCGAATATGGCCGACATCACCCGACCCATAGCGCGGGCGGGCTATGTCCTCGCCACTGGGGCAATTCTCTTCGGCATGCTTGAGGTGCCGGCCATCGTCGTGCTTTGGGGTGCGCTTTTTTGGTGGGTTGTGTGCTTCCTGCTGGTTCGCAGCTACCCGCGGGGTTGGGAGCGCTGGAGCAGTGTCTCCGCGCGCGCCGTCATGGGGCTGTTTGTGCTGGTTCCGGCCTGGGTGGGTCTCAATCATCTGAGAACCGGCGGCTTCCAGTTTGGTGACAGTGCCAACAATCTGCTGCTGATTCTCTACGTATTCTGCATAGTCTGGGTTGCGGATATTGGTGCCTATTTCGCGGGCCGAGCGTTTGGCCGGGCCAAACTGGCGCCGAGAGTAAGCCCCGGTAAATCCTGGGCGGGCGTCTGGGGTGGTGTTGCGGCCGTCGGGGTATTCGCGCTGCTGATCGGTGTCCTTGCTCAGGCCGGTGGTGGCGATATCGTGCTGTTGATACTGGCAAGCCTCGTAACCGGGGCTATCTCCGTGGTGGGTGACCTGATGGAGAGCATGCTGAAACGGTCGCGGGGCATCAAGGACAGCAGCCAGCTGCTGCCCGGTCATGGTGGCGTAATGGATCGGGTGGACAGCCTGACGGCCGCTATTCCTGTTTTCGCATTGATCATTACTCAACTGGGATGGCTGACGGCCGGGCACTGGTAATCTCATGAAGCGTAACGTCACGATTCTGGGGGCAACCGGCTCCATCGGTCTGAATACACTGGATGTTATCCGCCGCCACCCGGACCGGTTCGGGGTTTATGCCCTGACTGCCAGTACCAGCGTGGACGGTATGGAGCAGCTGTGCCGCGAATTTCGACCCGCCTACGCGGTGATGGCCGATCAGCCCAGTGCAGAGGCGCTGTCGGAACGGTTGGCAGACCTGGCTGAAACTACCGTGCTGTCGGGCCAGGAAAGCCTGTGTCAGGTCGCCGGCGCTGAGGAGTGTGACACAGTCATGGCCGCTATTGTCGGGGCGGCAGGGCTGATGCCGACGCTGTCGGCCGTCAGGGCCGGGAAGCGCGTTCTGCTGGCGAACAAAGAAGCGCTGGTCATGTCCGGCCAGTTGTTCATGGATGCGGTAGCGGAAGCCGGCGCCGAACTGTTGCCAATTGACAGCGAGCACAACGCCATCTTTCAATGCATGCCACCGGACAAAATTCGTGATATTCGCGGTGCCGGCATTACCCGGATTCTGCTGACCGCGTCCGGCGGTCCCTTCCGGACCTTTTCCGCCGAGTCGCTACGCAGCGTTGAGCCTGCCCAGGCCTGTTTGCATCCCAACTGGTCCATGGGTCAGAAAATATCCGTGGATTCTGCCACGCTCATGAACAAGGGCCTGGAATTGATTGAAGCCTGCTGGCTGTTCAATACCACGCCGGACTGTGTTGAAGTGCACGTCCATCCCGAGAGCATTATTCACTCGATGGTGGAATATGCCGATGGTTCGGTGCTGGCGCAGTTGGGTAGCCCGGATATGCGAACGCCCATCGCCAACGGGCTGGCCTGGCCCGAGCGCATAGATGCGGGCGTTGCCCCGCTGGACCTGTTTCAGATTGGTAAATTCCATTTTGAAAGGCCCGACCTTGAGCGATTCCCCTGCCTGCGGTTGGCGGCTGACGCTTTCCGACACGGTGGAACAGCGCCAACGGTGCTTAATGCTGCCAATGAGGAAGCCGTTGCGGCCTTTCTGGATGGTAAGCTGTGCTTCGCCGACATCGCCGTTATCATAGGGCAAACGCTGGAAAAGGTCCTGACCGTTGCAGCGGACAGTTTCGATACCATCTTCGAGAAAGACGCCGAGGCTCGCACCGTGGCGAGACAAGAGATCGCGCTGAGCAATCACAATCGAGAGCATTATGCAGATAATTGAAACCGTCCTGGCGCTGGTTCTGACGCTGGGCATACTGGTGACACTGCACGAGTATGGTCACTTCTGGGTCGCCCGCCGCTGTGGCGTGAAGGTGCTGCGTTTTTCGGTGGGTTTCGGTAAACCGCTGTTCTCCTGGTACGACCGGCACGGCACCGAATTTGCCGTGGCCGCTATTCCTCTCGGTGGCTACGTGAAGATGCTCGATGAGCGGGAAGGACCGGTACCCGAAGAGCTGAAAAGCCAGTCTTTCAATTCCAAATCACCATCAAAGCGCATTGCCATTGCCTCCGCCGGCCCGATCGCCAATTTCATTTTTGCGATTTTTGCCTACTGGCTGCTGAGCGTGATCGGGTTCACGACCGTGGCGCCCATTGTGGGTGACGTCGAGCAAGGCAGTGTGGCCCAGCGGATTGGCTTGCAGTCCGGTATGGAGATTCATGCTGTCGACGGCCATCAGGTCACGTCCTGGCGCGATATCAATATGCGGATACTTGAGCGCACCGGCGAGTATGGATCGATCGCGCTGGACGTTTCCCGGGGAGGCAGCAAAGGCCAGGTAAGCGGAACCCTCGATGGCTGGGGTCTGAGCGACGACACGCCCAATCCTCTGGCTGAATTCGGCGTGTCTCCCTGGCGGCCGGATGTGCCACCGGTGCTGGGTGAAATCGTGGCAGACAGCAGGGCCCAGGGTGCGGGTCTTGAAGTTGGAGACCGCGTGGAGTCGGTAAACGGCGAACCCGTCTCAAACTGGTTTGCGTTGGTTGAAGCCGTTCAGCAGTCCCCGGAAGAGACCCTCCAGCTTGGCATTGTCCGCGACGGGCAGCCCAGGGAGATAGCGGTGACGCCGGCCGCCCGTGAAGGCGAAAACGGCAGCGTGACCGGCTTTATTGGCGCGGGTGTGCGGGAAGTTACCTGGCCGGAAGAGTTTTTGCGAGAAACACGCTACGGGCCTTTCGCGGCCGTTCCCAGAGCGATATCAGAAACCTGGGCAGACACCCGCCTGACCCTGGTCGCCATCAAAAAGATGGTGACAGGGCTGTTGTCACCCACCAATCTCAGTGGACCCATCACCATTGCCCGGATTGCCGAAGCCAGTGTCAGTTCCGGGTTTGAGGATTTTATTCGGTTTCTTGCCTACCTCAGCGTCAGTCTGGGTGTGTTGAACCTGCTTCCGGTTCCGGTGCTGGATGGCGGTCACATTGTCTATTACACCATCGAGGCGATCCGTAGAAAGCCGTTATCAGAGCAGGTTCAGGCCGCTGGACTGCGGATTGGAATGGCAATGATCCTCACTTTAATGGTGTTTGCACTTTACAACGACCTTATGCGGTTGTGAGAATTGCGAACTCTTTATGCGCATCAACAGGCGAATTTATTGAATGAGACGTTCTCTTCAGAGTTTTGCGGTCGGGCTACTGGCGGCTTTCATCACAGCAACACCGGCCATGGCAGACGAGTTCACCGTATCCGATATCGAGGTAGAAGGTTTGCAGAGAGTGTCAGCGGGCACGGTGTTCTCTGCGTTTCCGGTGTCCATTGGCGAACCGGTCGACCAGCTTGACCTGGCGGGTGCCATCAAGGACCTGTTCCGTACCGGTCTGTTCACCGATATTGAAGCCAGCCGCGACAATAATGTCCTGATTCTGACGGTTCGGGAACGGCCCTCGATCACGTCGATCGAGATTGAGGGTAACGAGAATATTGAAACCCCGATGTTGATGGATGCGCTTTCCAGTGCCGGCCTGGAGGAAGGGCAGGTATTCCGCAGGGCGACCCTGGAGCGGCTGGAGCTTGAAATTCTGCGGTCCTATATTGGTCAGGGTCGATATAACGCCCGGGTTGAAGCCGAGGCTGAAACCCTGCCGCGTAACCGCGTGGCCATCCGCCTCGATATCAGTGAGGGCGAGGTAGCGGCGATTCAGCACCTGAACATTGTCGGTAACGAGGCGTTCGACGATGACACTCTGCTGGACCTGTTCGAGCTGAAAACCACCAGCTTCTGGAACTCTCTTACCAGCGCTGACAAATATGCCCGCGAGCGGCTAAGCGGCGATCTGGAGTCGCTTCGTTCTTTTTATCTGAACCGCGGCTATATCGAGTTTGGCATCGAATCGCGCCAGGTATCGGTTTCTCCCGATAAAAAACAGGTGTTCATTGCCATCTCCCTTGACGAAGGCCCGGAATACACCGTATCCGAGATAAACCTACGGGGTGACCTGATTGTCGGGGAGTCGGAGCTTCGCGAGCTTGTCTCGATCGAAAAAGGCGATGTGTTTTCTCAGTCCCGGGTGACGGAGGTTTCGGAACTGCTCTCCCGTCGTTTGGGTCGCGAGGGCTACGCCTTTGCCACGGTCAACGGCGTGCCGGAACCTGGCGATGACAACACGGCGTCCGTCACCTTTTACGTAGAACCGGGCAAGCGAGCGTATGTCCGCCGGATCAACTTTGAGGGTAACGTGTCCACCCGCGATGATGTTCTGCGCCAGGAAATGACCCAGATGGAAGCAGGCGTTGCGTCAACAGATCGGATTGAGTATTCGAAAACACGCCTGGAACAGCTGGGCTTCTTCCAAACCGTGGATGTGGAAACGGTGCCCGTGCCCGGCACTGATGATCTGGTGGACGTGAATTACTCTGTGGTGGAGCAGGCAACGGGCAGCCTTTCGGCCTCAGTTGGTTTCTCGCAGGCGTCCGGGGTTATCCTGGGTGCCAATATTTCCGAGAACAACTTCTTCGGCAGCGGCAAGCGGGTGTCTATTGGTGTGAACGTCAGTGATTCAATAAAAAGTGCCAACTTTTCGTACCTGGACCCCTATTACACCGTCGATGGAGTCAGCCGCGGCTTCAGCGTGTTTGCGCGGGAAACGGACTTTGAAGAGCAGGACATTACCTCGTTTCTGCTGGATGAATACGGTGGCCGGGTTAATTTCGGTTATCCGATAGATCAGACGACCCGCCTCAACTTTGGCGCGGGTTACACCTTATCGAAAGTGAAGGAGGGCACCTTCACATCCCAGGATGTTAGAGATTTTATTGCTGAAGAGGGCAACGATTTCAATAACTATTTCCTTTTCGGCTCCTGGCGCAGAAGCACGCTCAACAGGGGCGTCCTGCCGACAGACGGCTACAGCGTAGCGCTGTCTGCAGACATTGCGGTGCCCGGGAGTGATCTGACCTTTTACAAGCTCAGTCAGAAAAATGATTTCTATCAGCCGTTGAATGATCAGGGTACCTGGGTACTTCGGGCAAGGTCGGAAATCGGTTACGGAGACGGATACGACGGGCGCACAGTCATGCCGTTCTACGAGCACTTCTTTGCCGGCGGATATGGATCGGTTCGCGGCTTTGAGTCCAACTCTCTCGGTCCGCTTGCAACCAATGCGCCCAACGACACCACAGACCCTGACCCTTTCGGCGGCAACCTGCTGACCGAGGGCAGCCTGGAGCTGATTTTCCCGACACCCTTTGCCGGCGATAGCCGCTCAATGCGAACGGCTTTCTTCGTCGACGCCGGACAGGTCTTTGACAATGATCGGTCTTTTCCGTGGAAGCTGGATGATATTCGTCTCTCGGCGGGCATTGGCTTTCAGTGGATAACCGCTGTTGGCCCTCTGGCCTTCAGTGTTGCGAGGCCGCTGAATGATGTCAGCGGTGATGAAGTTCAGGTATTTCAGTTCTCACTGGGGCAGACTTTCTGAAGGTTTTGGCCAGTATCATCTAGTATGGTTTGAGGAGAGTAGATATGTTGCGTTTTCCGGTTTTCGTTGCAATGGTTGCAATGCTGATCTCGGCCCCGGTTGTCGCTGAGTCAAGAATTGGGGTGGTCGATCTGCGTCAGGCGCTTTTTTCATCACAGGACGCCCAGGCGTTCAGCGCCAGACTGCAACAGGATTTTTCCGAAGAGGAAGCGAAAGTCCGGGAAACACAGGAGGCCGCTCGCGAGATGAAAGAACGTCTCGAGCAGGATGGCGCCATGATGAATGAGTCGGAACGCAACCAGCTGGCGGCCCGGTTCCAGGAAAAGGTGAAGGAATTCAATTTTCTGAAGCAGAAGCTTGATTCAACGGTGGCTAATCGCAAGCAGGCGTTTCTGGAAGAAGCTCGCCCGCAAGTGGACGCCGCAGTGCAGCAGTTGGTGGAAGAGCACAATCTGGACATCATTCTGCCCAGCGAAGCCGTCGTCTACGTCAAGCCGGACATGAATCTGACGGGGCAACTGCTGGAAAAGCTTGACCGTTGATCCGGCGTAGCCCTGCTACCGGGCTCTGTTATCTTCAATCTCGGGGAGTAGTGATGGCGAAGTTTTCCTATCAACTGGGTGAAATTGCTGCCAAGTTGGGCGCGGAACTCCGCGGCGATCCGGATACAGAGGTTGTCGGCCTGGCCACGCTTCAGGCTGCCGTGCCGGGACAGATTGCCTTTCTCGCCAACCCCTCCTACGCACGCTATCTGGCTGACACCCGGGCAACCGCGGTTATTCTGGCCCCTTCGGTGGCCGATCAGTACGCAGGTAATGCGCTGGTGATGGATAACCCCTATTTTGGCTACGCGACTCTCAGCCACCGGTTTGACCCGTCGCCGGTCGCTTCGCCCGGCATTCACCCGTCGGCAGTGGTCGCCTCCTCAGCCTGGATTTCCGACACCGCCAGTGTCGGACCGCAAGCGGTTATCGAGGACGATGCGGTGATCGGCGAAGGCGTTGTTGTTGGCGCGGGATCGATCGTTGGCGCGCGTTGCCAGATCGGCGACTTCTGTTTGCTCAGACCGCGGGTCACCCTTGCTCATGACGTTGTCCTGGGCAAGCGTTGCCATATTCTCAGCGGCGCTGTGCTGGGGTCGGACGGTTTTGGTTTTGCCAACGAAAAAGGCGCCTGGCACCGAATTGCCCAGATCGGTCGTGTCGTTCTGGGGAATGATGTAGAGGTGGGCGCCAATACCACCATCGACCGTGGCGCTATGGAGGATACGGTCATCGGCAATGGGGTGAAACTGGATAACCTGGTTCAGATTGCGCACAACGTTCAGATTGGTGATCATTGTGCCATGGCAGGGATGGTGGGCATTGCTGGCAGCACGCGGATTGGCAGCCACTGCGTTTTCGGCGGTGCTTCTGTGGTGTCTGGCCATCTTACTCTGACTGATCAGGTTCATTTGACCGGCATGACCATGGTAACCGGTGATATCTCCGAGCCTGGCGTATACTCTTCAGGCACAGGCGCCGATACGAATCGCCAGTGGCGCAAAAACGCAGTGAGGTTCCGACAGCTTGATAGCCTTGCTCGACGGATCAGAGATCTGGAAAAGAAACTGGAAGGCCGGGATCCAACGCAATGATGTACATTGATGAAATCCAGGTGTATTTGCCCCATCGATACCCCTTTTTGCTGGTAGACAGGGTGACTGATTTTGAAAAAGGGCAGTTCATCAAGGGATTCAAGAACATTTCTCTGAACGAACCCTATTTTGCGGGTCACTTTCCGAACAATCCCATTATGCCCGGCGTGCTGATTCTTGAGGCCATGGCGCAACTGTCCGGCATCCTGGCGTTCATGACCGGTGGACGCAGGCCCTCAGATGGTCTGGTGCAGTACCTGGCGGGTTCCAGTAAGGTTCGATTCAAGCGCCCCGTAGTGCCGGGAGACAGGCTGTGCATGGAGTCCAGAATCATCACCGGTAAACGCGGCATATGGAAGTTCGAGTGCCGGGCGCTGGTGGATGATGAGGTTGTCTGTGTGGCAGAAATACTGACTGCTGAGAGAGAAGGCTGATGACGACAAACGACTGGTCGGGAGTTCACTCCCAGGCTATCGTGGATCCCTCTGCAAAATTGGCCGACGGGGTTACCGTTGGTCCGTGGAGCTATATCGGGCCCAATGTGGAAATTGGCGAAGGCACCGAGATTCTCTCCCACGTTGTGGTCAAGGGCCCGACAGTGATTGGCCGCAACAACCGCGTTTTCCAGTTCTCCAGTATCGGCGAGGAATGTCAGGACAAGAAGTATGCCGGTGAGCCCACGACTCTGGTGATCGGCGACGACAACGTGATTCGCGAAAACTGCACCGTCCACCGGGGTACCGTCCAGGATCGTGGCGAAACCGCCATCGGCAACGGCAATCTTCTGATGGCCTATGTACACGTTGCCCATGATTGTGTGATCGGCAATAACACGATTCTGGCCAACACAACGACCCTGGCGGGCCACGTTACTATCGGCGACTACGCCATTCTTGGTGGCGGCACCATGGTGCATCAGTTCTGCAACATCGGGATCCACAGCATGGCGGCTGGTGGCAGTATCGTCCTCAAGGACATTCCCGCGTACGTGATGGCCAGTGGCCAGTCTGCCAAACCGTTTGGAATAAACGTGGAAGGTCTGCGTCGCAGAGGCTTCAGCAAAGACGCCCTGATGAATCTTCGCCGAGCTTATAAAACCATTTACCGCCAGGGCCTGACGACCCTGCAGGCGCTGGAGGAACTGGAAAAAACCTGCCTGGACACCACCCCCGAAATCCGCCCCCTGATCGAGTCCCTGCGTAAAGCAGATCGCGGCATAATCCGTTAGCCGATAATGAGCACAGTCCAGCATTCGTCACCGACCTTTGGCATTGTTGCAGGTGAAGCATCGGGAGACATCCTGGGTGCCGGACTGATCCGGGCGCTGAGGCGGAAATACCCGGGTGCGCGATTTGTCGGAATCGGTGGGGATGAAATGGTGGCCGAGGGTTTTCACTCGCTTGTACCCATGGAGCGACTGTCGGTCATGGGACTCGTTGAGGTGCTGGGTCGCTTGCGGGAACTGTTCAGCATTCGCGCCCGCCTGATGAGTTATTTTCTGCAGAGGCCCCCTGACGTGGTTATCGGTATTGACTCACCGGATTTCACCCTGGGCGTTGAGCGCCGCTGCCGTGATGCGGGTATGCTGACGGCGCATTACGTCAGCCCATCGGTCTGGGCGTGGCGGCAGAACCGGATTTTCAAGATTGCCAGGTCGGTCGACCTGATGCTCACACTCTTCCCCTTTGAGGCCCGTTTTTACCAGGAACATAATGTGCCCGTTGAATTTGTGGGCCACCCGCTTGCGGATATGATTCCGATAAAACCGGACACACTTGCAGCGCGCCGGAGTCTTGGTCTGAATGAGCAGGCACCGGTACTGGCGATCCTGCCCGGCAGCCGGGCTGGAGAAGTGGAGCGTTTGGGCAGTGTTTTTCTCGAGGCTGCCAGGTGGATTCAGTCCCGTCGTCCGGACCTGCAGCTGGCCATTCCCTGCGTTAATCGCGACCGGGAGCAACAGGTGAGGGCGCTGGTTGATGCCCTGGATGTAAAACTTGCCGTTACCATCGTGCGCGGACGCTCGCGGGAAGTCATGGCGGCTGCCGACGTGGTATTGCTGGCCTCGGGCACCGCAACCCTTGAGGCCATGCTGCTGAAGAAGCCCATGGTTGTCGGCTACCGGCTCAGTAACCTGACCTTCAGGATCGTGTCCCGAATGGTAAAGTCGCCCTATATTGCCCTGCCCAACCTGCTGGCGCAAAAGCCATTGGTGCCGGAACTGATTCAGGATGACGCCACACCGAAGGCTCTGGGCCAGGCTGTCATTGAGCGGCTGGAAAATACCGGTGAGCGGGAGCGACTGATCACAGCTTTCACGGAAATACACGAAACGCTGCGCCAGAATGCGGACGAACAGGCGGCCTCTGCGATTGCTGCCCTGATCGGGAGTGAGCGCTGATGGCCAGGCCGCCTCTGCCGCCGTTCCAGTGTCGGTATACCGGGGACCGCCTTGCCGGTGTTGACGAAGTGGGCCGTGGTCCATTGGTGGGCGCGGTGGTGACAGCTGCGGTGATCCTGGATCCGGACCGGCCGATTGCAGGGCTGGCGGATTCCAAGAAACTGACGGAAAAACGCCGTGAAGCCCTTTACGAGCAGATTCTTGAGAACGCAACCGCCTGGAGCCTGGGGCGCTGCGAAGCGGATGAAATTGACAGGCTGAATATATATCAGGCGACCATGCAGGCGATGATGCGGGCTGTGGACGGGCTTTGTATTGCGCCGGAGTATGTGCTCGTCGATGGCAATCGTTGCCCCGACTGGCGATGGCCCTCAGAGCCGGTGATCAAGGGCGACAGCCGGGTAGCCGCCATCAGCGCCGCGTCGATTCTGGCCAAGGTAACGCGGGATCGGGAAATGAAAGCGTTGCACGACTGTTTTCCCGAGTACGGCTTCGCCGACCATAAGGGCTACCCCACGCCCGCTCATCTTGACGCACTCGTTCAGCACGGGGTCCTGCCGGAACACCGACGCTCTTTTCGCCCGGTTCAGGAAGCGATTGATTCGGTGGGATTCAACATCGGTAAAAAGGCCGGCCGCACCCCTTTCCCCATGGATCTGTTTGAAAATATCGATTGACAGATCGGAACTGAATCCTTAGTATACGCGCACGTTGATCGGAGCAAGTCCGACCAACCACCAGTTTGATGCGGGGTAGAGCAGTCTGGTAGCTCGTCGGGCTCATAACCCGGAGGTCGTTGGTTCGAATCCAGCCCCCGCTACCATATAAAAGAAAGGCAGATCAGTT
>Ga0307969_1000052_pt1 | contig 64014 bp, 61 predicted proteins | sample OrgLakmetagen710_FD_201841 | JGI IMG/M metagenome (GOLD analysis project Ga0307969, IMG submission 201841) | Saline water microbial communities from Organic Lake, Antarctica - #710 | ecosystem: Environmental > Aquatic > Non-marine Saline and Alkaline > Saline | place: Antarctica: Organic Lake... | reverse complement strand
ACGCCCGCTTGAAATTGCTGGACGATAGCGCCGCCTACGATCTGGCCGTGCCGTCTACCTACTTCGTGAGCAAAATGCGCAACGAAGGCCTGCTGATGCCGATTGATCGCAGCAAGATTGAGGGCTTTGACCAGCTTGACCCGGAGCTGATCAATCTGGATATCGATAAGGGCAATGAATACAGCGTGCCCTACATGTGGGGCACCACCGGGCTGGGCGTAGACACCGCCACCATCGACGGTGAGCCGGTCACCGCCTGGGCGGATTTGTGGGAGGAGCGCTTTAACGGCCGGGTCATTCTGACCAACGACATGCGCGAAGTGTTCCACATGGCACTGCGGGTGTTGGGTTACTCCGGTAATAGCACCGATCCGCAGCAGATTGAAGAGGCTTATGAAAAGCTCACCGAACTGATGCCTTCGGTAAGAACCTTCAACTCCGATGCCCCGCGCATGCCGTTTCTGGAAGGCGAAGTGGACATTGGCATGATCTGGAACGGTGAAGCGGTGATGGGCAAAGACGTCCTGGAATCGCTGGAATACGTGTATCCAGAAGAAGGCATTATCGTGTGGCTCGACAGCTTCGTCATTCCGAAGAATGCGAAGAACCCAGATGCCGCCCACAAGTTCATCAGCTTTGTTCTGCGCCCGGAAATTGCTGCCCTGATCAGCACCGATATCGGCTATGCCACACCGGTGCTGCCTGCCCGTGAGCTGCTAGACGATGCGGTTGCCAATAATCGCGCCAGCTACCCCACGGCGGCAGACATGGTGAACGCTGAATTCCAGACCGACATTGGCGATGAAGCAATGCAGGTCTACGCCAAGTATTGGGAAATGCTGAAGTCAGGTCGTTAATTCGACCTGCTGCTAAAAGCGGCCTGCTCGGCGGTGATAGCGGCCGGGCAGGCCGATAAGCGAAAAACGAATTCGTAGCCGTTTATGTGTCGTAAAAGTAGCCGTCTGACATGGCAATGATCTACACTTAATCGAATCGCCATAGCCTGAAGGCCGCTTCTTTTGATGTTATTGGCACCCCTTCGCCTAACACTCCATTGCCTCATTGTTGCTGCCCTGTTTTGGTTGGCGATAGGTTCTTCAGTTGCTTCTGCTGCCAGTCAACCGGTTACCGAAGGCTGGGAATATCGCTGGGGCGACTCCCCGATAGACGCCAACGGTGTCCCTACATGGACAGAAACGTCCGCCCTGGATCAGTGGTTCGCCATCGATTTCCCCTCAAACCCGCCCGACCGGAATGGTCGTAATAACGTGTGGTACCGAGTAACACTGCCGGCCGGCGACTGGCACGATCCGGTGCTCTATATATTCAGTATTGATCTGATTGTTCAGGTCTGGCAAGGCGACCGGCAGATTTATCAGTTTGGTGAGTTCGATGCCGAGGGCCGTGGTGAGTTTGCCGGCTGGCGCTGGGGGCATCGCTTTTGGGGCTGGTCACTCTGGCATCTACCTATCCAGTGTTTGACGGTCTGTTTCTGGTGTCCTTGATCATCATGTCGGCCATGGCGTTGTTCGACATTCGCCAGATGTCTGGTGAGCAGCGACTGTTGCTGGCGGTATTTGGTGTTTACTGTCTTTTGTTGATAGCCGATATGGCGGTGGCTCACGGATTCCTGCCTTGGGTAAGAGTGCCCGTTAGCTGGGGTGTTCTGTTATTTCTGCTGGCGGTTATCAGCATTTCAGTGGCGCATTACCGTCATATGCAGATCCAGCTTCAGCAAATGAACGCGCGCCTTGAACAGGAGGTGGCTGAACGCACGGCAAAAGCCGAGGCACTGACCCTCCGTGAGCGCCGGCGAGTAAAACTGTTGACGTTTGAAAATGAGAAAAACCACCTGTCAGATGACGTTGTCGCGGGTTTGCAGAGCTGCACTTCATTAACCCAGGCCATGAGAGTGCTGGTGCTCGAACTTCCTGACTTGACCAGCCCACTACGGGGTGTCCTGTACCAGCCGGATGCGCTGTGCAGCTACTTGCCTGAGGACTGCTGGCGTCAGGTTGTGAGCTGGGGTTACAACTCTAACTCTTCCAGCCCTTTTACCAACCCCAGCCCGCTGCCAGAGACGTTTGATGGCTTGATAAACCTGCCGCCGCCCACTCGTCTGTTTGCGGATATCCGCGACTTGCCGTCAGATGATACCGATTTGCCCGCAGCTCTGCATAACCTGTGTTTATGGATTAACGTGCAAAAGGCTGAGAGCGGGATACACACAATTGGTTTGTTGCAGCTGGAAATGCCGGAATACTTTCCTGCCAACACAACTGAATATGGCATCGCCCGTCTGTATTTTTCAATGGATCAGATTATTCAGAAAATCGGGCTTACGCTGTCCGGTGTATTATTACAGGATGATTTACAAAGATTTTCTTACGAAGACGCGCTCACCGGGCTGCACAATCGCCGCTTTTTCGATCGATTGATAAAACACGAGCGGGCGGTGTGTCTGCGCAGTCAACGCCCGCTGACGTTACTGATTGCAGATGTGGACCACTTCAAACGCTTCAATGACGATTATGGCCATGAAGTTGGCGATCTGGTGTTGCAACGCATTGCCAGTGAGTTGGCGCCAGCGTTTCGCGAAAGCGATGTAGTTTGCCGTTACGGCGGCGAGGAATTTGTGATAATTATGGCCGGTGCCAGCAGTGCCCAGGCGAAGGCAAAAGCGAAGGGGCTGTGTGAGCGGGTACAGCGCCTCAGGCTTGAGCATGAGGGTGTGGCTTTGCGGCCTTTGACGATTTCAGTGGGGGTGGCCAATTGGCCGGACAGTACCCTCAATCCGGAAAAGCTGATGGGGTTGGCCGACAGGGCGCTTTATCGAGCGAAACGGAACGGCCGCAACCGCGTGGAGGTGTCTTCCAGCGGTTGAGGTCGGGCCAGTCAGACCACCAACACCGGGCACTTGGCGTGGCTGGTAACCCGGTGCGACACGCTGCCCAGAAACACGCCGTCTTTGTCGCTATGGGTGCCGCGGGTGCCCACCACAATCAGGTCAGCGTCTTTGTCCTGAGCGAACTGTACGATCACTCTGGAAGGCCGCCCGCTTTTGACAAAACCGCGCACATGGTTGGCGTTCTGCTCCTTGGCATGTTCTTTGGCGTGATTCACAACCTCCTTGGCGTACTCTGAAAGTACCTTGTCGGGGATGTCCATGCTGTCAGGACGGTTGATGGACAAAGACGCCTCAAACAGGCTGTGGTGCTTGTACACGCACAGCAGAAAGATCTCGACGTCAGGGATCAGCCTTTGCAAGCCGATTGCTTTGTCCAGCGCGTTCATTGAGTTTTTTGAACCATCGATGGCGACTAATATGCGTTTGAACATTCCGTTGTCTCCTGATTAGGCTGGAAAGGCCAGGTCGCGCAAGAACAGTGCAATCTGCGGGAACGCGATAATCAATCCGGCAGCGATGATAAGCATCACAATGAACGGCGGTGTGCCGCGGATCACATCTATATAAGGCCGTTTGAAAATGGCGATGGCGGTAAATATGTCGCAGCCAAATGGCGGTGTGGCAGAGCCGATGGCCACCTGCAAGGCGATCAGCACACCCACCAGTACCGGGTCTAGTCCGGTGGCTTGAATGGCCGGCGCAAATATTGGCGTCAGCACCAGAATCACCACAATCGGGTCCACAAACATGCAGGCGATAAAGAACGCGACACAGATGGTAACCAGTACGCCAACCGGGCCTGCCTCATTTATACCCACCGATTCCAGAATGGCCTGAGGGATCTGTGCAAACGACAGAATCCATGAAAAACCATTACCCACGGCCACCAGAATAAACACCACGGCGGTGATCAAGCCGGTGGATTTAGCGATGCGATAAATGTCCGCGAGCTTGAGCGAGCGGAAAATCAGAAATTCCAGCAAGAAGGCATACAGCACGCATACGGCTGCGGCTTCGGTGGGGCTGAAGATACCGCCGTAGATACCACCAACAATAATGACCGGGAAAAACAACGGCCACAGAGCATCGCGCACGGCGACCCCGCGTTCGCCCCAGGTGGCCTTGGGTTCGGTGGGTACCTTGTTCTTATAGGCGTAAAACAGGCAGTAGAGTGAAAACATGAACAGAATCATTAGGCCCGGGCCAATACCGGCAATAAACAATTCGGCAATAGAGGTTTGCGAGACAACCCCATAAATAATCATGCCAATGCTGGGGGGGATCAAAAACGCAATATCACTGGCGTTAATAATCAGCGCCAGGGTAAAAGAATCGGAATAACCCGCCTTCAACATTTTCGGTCGCAGCGGTGAACCCACAGCAACCACGGTGGCCTGGGTAGAGCCCGAAACCGCCCCAAACAGGGTACAGGAGGTGGCCGCGCTAATAGCCAGGCCGCCTTTGATGTGACCAATAAACGCCATCACCATATTGATCAGGCGATCAGCCGACTGGCCGCGGGTCATAATATCCGCCGCCAGAATGAACATCGGCACCGCAATAAGCGACGCCGGGCGAATGCCACCCATCATCTGCTGAATAAAAGTGCCCATCTGGCCGAAGCCGTCGAACATCATTACAAAGCCCACAACAGCAGCGGTTGTCAGCGGGATCATCATCGGGAAGCCCATTAGCAGGAGCCCGATCATAATGACCATCAGTATTGTTGCCATGATTCTTGCCTTTTGTGGTCTGCTCGGGGTCTTGTCTGATTCAGGCTGCTTTAAACTTCGGTTTCGGTCTCTGCATAGCCGTCCACCACACCGGTGGATAAGTACACGTCTTTACTGGTTAAATTCTTGACGGCGGTTAACAAATACTGAATGCCGGTAACGGCAAAACCGATAGGTGCCCAAACATAGATCATCCAAATGTCTATGCCCAACGCGGGCAGAATCCGACCGCGACCGTACAAAGTAACGATGTAGCCGAAGGAGTGATAGCACAGGAAGAACATCATCGCGGCGGTAAACAGGGCGATAAAAATCATTAACACTTTTCGGCCCTTAGCGGGAAAGGCGTCGTAAATCGCCGACATGCGAATGTGACGTCCGTGGCGGGCGGCGTAGCCAATGCCGGCGAAGGTGACCAGAATAATGAGGATGCGGTTGATCTCGCCCGAGAAAAACATGCCTTCGCCGAATACAAAGCGGGCAATTACGTTCACGCAGGTGTTCAGTGCCATCAGAATGATGCCAGCGGCAAGCATTACCGCCTCGATTTTGGCGATCCATTCATCAATGGTTCCCAGGAAGCCAGGCAATCCCGAGTCATAATGGCCGGTGTCGTCTAAATCCGGGGAGTTTTCGGTCATGGGCTATGCTCCGGAGTGGCAAAGTCCCGGCCGGTAGGGGGAAAGCCCCGGCTGGGCGGGGTTGGTCTTTGAGCCCCGCAGGCAAGTGCCCGCGGGGCCAGGGGCTGCAAAAAGAATAACGATCCGTTATTTTTGGACGTCTTGCAAATCCTGCTTGAATTGGTTCAGCAGTTTTTGACCGCTGTCGCCGGCCATTTCAACAAACTTGGCCTCGACCTGCGGGGCGCGTTTGCGAAACTCTTCGATCTGCTCTTCGGTCAGGCGTGTAACGGTGACTTCGTCACTGCTTGCCTGAATTTTTGCCAGAGCTTCACCAGCCAGGCCGTCGATATGAACAAGAATTTCTTCGAAGGCGTGGTCAGATGCTTTATTCACCAACTCTTTGTCTGCATCTGAAAGGCCGTTGTAGAAATTCTGGTTGGCCATCATTGCGGTGGTGAACCAGCCGTGACCGGTAAAGACTAGGTGAGGTGACACTTCGTAAAGACCGCCGGACTGAATCCAGAAAATCGGGTTTTCCTGGCCCTGAATCATGTTTGTCTGCAGTGCGCCGTATACTTCACCCCAAGGCAAGGGCGTAGGCGTGGCGCCAAAAGCGGAATAGGTTTCCGACAGCAAAGGATTCGTCATCACGCGAATCTTCTTATTTTCCAGCCCTGCCGGGGTCGTAAAGGGCTCGTCGAGCGTGACGACCATTTCACCTTCCGGATACATCTGCAGCAACTTCAAGCCGTTTTCTGCGTAAAGCTCAGGAAAGTCTTCGTTGATGGCCTTACTTTCACGGAAAAAGGTAACCACCGTTTCCATGTCTGTAGGCAACAGATACGGGATAAAGAAAATTTGCGCTTCTGGAATCAGGGCCCCGGTAAAGCCTGGAGACTGGTTTACAAAATTCAGAATGCCAGCTTGGGTCTGTTCCATGATGTCATCGGACTCGCCCAGTTCACCAAAGCGATAGACCTGCACCGTGTGCTCGGAATTGTCTTCGATGTACTCTTTAAAGCTGTAAGCGAAAACGTCCTGAACATCGCCTTCGTATTCTTCGTGGGCATAGCGCCAGTTGTCAGCGTTCACCGAGTTGGCTGCGGTCAGGGCCGCAAACGTCAGCGCGGAAAGGCCCGCCAGTTTCTTGAATTTACTTATGCTGCTCATCGCGTAATCTCCGCTTCTTTTTCTGAATTGGTTCTTCTTCTGTCTTTAGACTGGCAAAACAAAGAGTGAAGCGCAAGTTTACAGATAAAAACTTAAGCTTCGCTTGCTATCTTTTTCCTGGTCAATAACATGTTGGGATTAAGGCGTATTCCGGTCTTCCAGACATGTTTTTAAAAAACGTTCAAACTCTTGGGTTATTCGCTGTACGCTGTTTTCGAGCCGGTGGCCATCGTTCAGTACAAGGGCGCTGATGCGTTGTTGCTGTGCCAACTCCAGCACAGGCATTACCGGCACAACGTCATCTTCCCAGCCATGAATAATCTGGCTGAAAGTGGCAGAAATCTGCGGCCTGGATTGTGGATAGCCTATTAGTGCCAGCGCGGGGGCTAATAAAAAGCAGCCCAGTACCGGGGTCATGGCGCTCGTTTGAGCGCACACCCAGCCGCCCATGCTGGACCCTGCCAAAACGGTGCGCTGAGGGTCAGCCCCAACCCGCTCCATAGCTGCCTGCATCTGCTTCAGGCGGGTTGTCGGGTCTTTACTGCTGCGATGGTCTACCGCCTCGGCCACCACGCCCGGGTATCTTTCCGCGACCGCTTTCATAGCTTGAATCTTAGTACTGCCGGGGCCACTTTCCAGTCCGTGGGACAGAAATACATGAAAAATTGGTAATGTCATTGTTTTTCTCCTGAACGTTTATGGATTCCCCGGCGGCAAAGAACGGCGGCGAAGCAAACCGTTGCGGCTACCATGGCGTAAGTTCGTCTACTATTATCAAGCATAACAGGAGACACATTATGTTCAGATGGCCAGTCAGCGTTGTACTGGTTTTGCTGTGGGGAGCTGCGCCGGTTGTGGCAGATGAAACAGCGGGTTGCCCGGCGTTTTTGGATCACGATCTGCCGAAACTTCATTCTAGCGAAAGCGTTAATCTGTGCGAGCTGGCTGCTGGCAAACCAATGTTGGTGGTGAATACCGCCAGTTTTTGCGGTTTCACTAACCAGTTCAAAGGCCTTGAACAGCTGCATCAGCGCTACGGTAAAGAAGGCCTGGTGGTGGTTGGTTTTGCCAGCAACGACTTCCGTCAGGAGGCGGACACCGAAGAGGAAGCAGCCACCATCTGTTTCAAAAATTTCGGCGTTACCTTCACCATGATAGCCCCCGGGCCGGTCACAGGTGCGGGTGCAACGCCTATGTTCGCCCACATTAATCAACAGAGTCAGCCGCCGCGGTGGAATTTCACAAAATACCTGTTGGACGATCGCGGCCAAGTGGTGGAATCTTTTCTCAGTAGTGTACGCCCTGGCGACAAACAGGTTACGCAGGCCGTGGAATCGGTGCTGTAAGTCTGAGGGGGCTAATCCACGGAAGGCTGCCGTCATTCTGGCGCAGTTAATTGCGGGAGTTTGTTATGGCGGAAGGCCTGATTGCTACCCTTGTAGAACAGTTGAGGAAGAATCTGGGTGACACCCTGAGCGCCTTTGGCGCCGGGGATGTTAACTGGAGTTCGGTTGCAGCTTATGTGATCGGTCAAGTGCTGGTGTCTTTGGTGTCTTTGGTGTACTTGGTGTTGTTTGTTGGCAGCTGGTTAAAAACCTGTTCTCGGTACTGCTATTCACCTTTGCCGCGATCACCATACTGGCCCAGTTTGGCTTCGACGTTGTATCGATTGTCGCTGGCCTTGGCATTGTGGGTATTGCGGTGGGTTTTGCCGCGCAATCCACGCTGTCTAATTTCATTGCCGGTATTACCCTGCTGATTGAACGGCCGTTTCGCATTGGCGACTGGGTGAATATCAATGGCCAGGACGGAAAAGTGGTTAAAATTGCCCTTCGCACCACCTGGTTGCGCACCCGTGATAACATTTTCGCTATGATTCCCAACGACAGCGTGGCGTCTTCAGATATTATCAACTTCAGCGCCGAGGGCATTACCCGGCTGAACTTGTCAGTGGGCATCGCCTATAAGGAGTCTGTGGTGAAAGCCCGGGAAGTGATTCTGCCGGTTTTGCTGGCCCATAAAGAAGTGCTGCAAAAAGAGTCGCTGGCGCCGAGGGTCATGGTGGACAGCCTCAGCGCGTCGTCAGTCGATCTTAAAATCCAGGTGTGGATTACCCCAGACAATCTGGATGTACAGCCGCGCATCATTGCCGAATTGCGTGAACGGGTGAAACAGGCGCTGGACGACGCCGGTATTGAAATACCTTTTCCACACCTACAGTTATTTATAGACGGTGCGCCTGCCTGAAGCCGTTGCTGGAACCCTGGCACCCGGCCCAGGGGCAAAAAATCGAGGGCGAATGAAGCTGTTTTCCCGGCATCAGCGTACATTTCCCCCAATCAGCACTTGCCTGCGGGCATTTCTGTGCTTAAGCCCATGCCGTTTAAATAATCAGAATTAGAAAGGAATCAGGAGAGAACTGTGACTGAAAAAACCGCTGAGTTGGTTGCCGCGCCGAACCCTGCCACCAAACCGGCTGAGCTGTTTAGCCGCACGGTCAATCTGGCCGAAGGTGACGTGCAGCAAAAGCGCGAGGAAATCGAGCGTTGTTTTTGCGACACTTTTGACACCTACGAATCTCTGTTTACAACATTGGCCGTTGACGACGCTTACTTTAAGAAGTCGATACCTCTGCGCCATCCGCTGATGTTTTATTTGGGCCATACAGCGACTTTCTTTGTTAATAAGCTGGTGCTGGCAAAAATTCTGCCCGAGCGCATTGATCCTGCGATGGAGTCGACCTTTGCGGTGGGCGTGGATGAAATGAGCTGGGACGACCTGAACGAAGACCATTACGCCTGGCCTGAGGTGTCTGCGGTTATGGCCTATCGCCAGAAAGTTCGGGCCATGGTGGTGGATCTCATCCGCACCTTGCCCTTGCAGTTGCCGGTGGGCTGGAAGAGCCCGTTCTGGCCGATTTTTATGGGTATCGATCACGAGCGCATTCATCTGGAAACCTCGTCGGTGCTGATTCGCCAGCAAAAGCTGGAGTATGTGCAGCCGCAGCCAGAGTGGGCGCCCAATTCCCAGAGCGGACAAGCACCGCAGAACGAACTGCTGCCGGTGGCGGCGGGCGATGTGGCTTTGGGGCTGCCAGTTGACGGTGAGTATTACGGTTGGGACAACGAATATGGCCGCCATGAAGCCAGCGTAGACGCGTTTGACGCATCAAAATACCTGGTGAGCAATCAGGAGTTTCTGGAATTTGTTGAAGCCGGCGGCTACAGCGAAGATGCTTACTGGAGCGAAGAGGGCTTGGGCTGGCGTGCATTTGCCAAGGCCAGTCACCCCACTTTCTGGGTATGGCACAATCAATGGTTTCTGCGGTTGATGACCGAAGAAGTGGAAATGCGGTGGGATTGGCCAGCGGAGGTGAATTACCACGAAGCCAAAGCGTTCTGCGAATGGAAAGCGGTGGATAGCGGCCGCCCTGTGCGACTGCCCACCGAAGACGAATGGCACCGCCTGGCCGAAGTGGCCCAGGTAGTTGAAGTCGGCGCCGAGCCCGCTGCGGCCAACTTGCATCTGGATCATGGCGCGTCTTCGTGCCCGGTTACCCGCTTCCGCCACGGCCAGTGGTTCGATGTTGTTGGTAACGTGTGGCAGTGGACTGAAACGCCGATGTACCCGTTTGCCGGGTTTGAGGTGCATCCGTTGTACGATGATTTCACCACACCCACATTTGATAATCGCCACAACCTGATTAAAGGTGGGTCGTGGATTTCTTGCGGTAACGAGGCGCGGCTCAGTGCCCGCTATGCGTTCCGCCGTCATTTCTTCCAGCATGCGGGATTCCGCTATGTGGCTTCGGAGGCCGAATTGAAGCACCCCAGCGCGTATTACGAAAACGATGTAACCCTTGCCCAGTACTCGGAATTCAATTTCGGCGAAAACTGGCACGGCGAAGCCAACTTTCCTAAAGAACTGGCGATGGCGGGTATTGCAGCCCTCGACGAGCGCTTAGCGGCTGACCAAAGTGGCGTAAGCTACGGCCGCGCCCTGGATATTGGTTGCGCTTGTGGTCGCACCAGTTTTGAGTTGGCTACCCGCTTTGAGCATGTGGATGGCATAGATTTTTCAGCCAATTTCATCCAGAAAGGGGTGGAGATGGCAGAACAGAAAGTGATTCGCTACGCCCTACCGGAAGAGGGCGATCTGGTGAGCTACCACGAGCGCACTCTAGAGGAATTGGGCCTGACCGAGTCCGCCGGGCGTGTGGCGTTCCATCAGGGTGACGCTTGTAACCTGAAGCCGTTGTTCAACAATTACGACCTGATTGTGGCCGGCAACCTGATTGACCGCCTGTACGATCCGGCGAAGTTTCTGACTCGCATTCACGAGCGTCTGAACGACAATGGCGTGCTGGTGATTGCCTCGCCCTATACCTGGTTGGAGGAATACACTCCGCGGGACAAATGGGTTGGTGGTTACAAGAAAGACGGTGAAAATTACAGCACTCTGGACGGTTTGAAAGACTTGCTGGCGCCGCACTTCCGTCTGATGACCGCGCCGCGCAGTCTGCCATTCGTGATTCGTGAAACCCGCAATAAATATCAGCACAGCCTGTCAGAGCTGACAGTGTGGGAGAAGGTCACGCCCTGACACTCCCAAGGGACAGATTTAAAATCTGTCCCTTGATGCCACGCCGATACTCCGAAAGGGGACAGATTTAAAATCTGTCCCCGATTTTCCCTCACCGCCTATTGCCGACCCAGGCCGCGCTTTTCCAGAAACTCTTTCAGATGCAGGCGCAGTTTGCTGGTGAACAGGGGTTTAAGCTGCTTCGACCAGTTGCTGGACTTATTACCGCCGAGGCGCTCGCGGTAATAGGTTTCCATAGTGGCGTCAAAACCATCAATCAGCGCGTTGTCCTGTTCGCTGTTGTAACTGTCCGTTTTCACGATGACGCTAAGTGGCAGGCGTGGCTTCACCTGGGGATCCTGGTCCGGATAACCCAGACACAAGCCGAATACCGGATACACCTGATCGGGCAGGTCCAGCAGGTCGCTAACAGCAGCCGGGTCATTACGGATACCACCGATGTAGCAAATGCCCAGCCCTTCAGATTCTGCTGCCACCACAAGGTTCTGCGCCATCATTGCTGCGTCTATGCTGGCCACCAGCAACTGCTCGGTGGTGCCGGTAATTATCTCGGCGCCAGCTCTTGCGGCAGCTTCGGTCGGGCGCTTCATATCGGCGCAGAACACGAAAAAGTCCGAGGCGGAAGCGACGTAGCCCTGGCCACCGGTCAGCTCTACCAAACGCTCGCGCTTGGCGGTATCGACGACGTGAATCAGCGTGTAAGCCTGCACGTGGCTGGAGGTAGCGGCGCATTGGCCGGCGTGCAGCAGATTAGACAGCAGCTCGGCCGAAATTTTCTGGTCAGTAAACTTGCGGATAGAACGGTGGCGGCTAAGCAGGTCAAGCACCGGGTTGACGGACGATGCTGATGCGAATTCTGAAGGGATGGGTGCGATAGAAGTCATAGAGCCTCGTAAGCTAAAAAAACACCACCGTACCCTTTTATATGGCGGAGCAGGGTACGGCGGTGTTTGTAGATGCCGGATTTTAGTCAGTTTACTACGGCCGGTTAACGGTGTCATTGGGTCCGGGCGCGGTGTGCTGTTACCGCATGGTTTTCAGGCCTTTGGCCCATTTTTCCAGCTCGGCCAGCAGGTCAGTGGCAGACGGGTCAATCAGTTCGTTGGAGTGAAACACCTTGCTGTCATCAATCTGGTTCCAGGCCATGGGCACCATCACTCCTTCTACCATGGGCATCATTTTCAGGGTGGTGACCAGTTGCCGCGCCAGCAGGGCTGCGCGTACGCCGCCGGCGGCACCGCCATAGCTGACAAAGCCGCAGGGCTTGTAATTCCACTCGGTGTACACGTAGTTCAGCGCATTCACGAACGACGGCGGTGGGCAAAAATTGTATTCCGGCAAAACGAATACGAAGGCGTCTGCACTGCTCACGCTGGCGGCCCAGCGGCGGGTATGTTCGTGTTCGTAAATCCCGCTTTTGGGGTGATTGGCCTCGTTGTAAACCGGAAACTCGAAATCGGCCAGGTCCACCAGCTGGCAGTCGAACGCAGAATGTTCACGGGCGTACTCTAAAAACCACTGGGCAATCGACGGCCCTATGCGGCCGGGGCGGGTGCTACAGGTCACAATGTTCAGTGTCAGTGCCATAAAAAACTCCTGTGGGTATACAGCGTGAAGTGACAAATATGTCTACTGGGCCTATCCATTAAACCTGAACTGCTTGCGGATCGGGGCAAACAACGAGCCGTATCAAAGCACGGCTCACTGACGATGAAAACACCACTGCGAAACCATCAGGGCTGGGCGCTTCCCATCACCGCCGGCATGTCTTCAGGGAGCGGTAAGCCTTGTTGCATCTGGATTTGGTCATTTTCATCTTTGTAATAGGTGCTGGGGGTGGCGCTCAGCCCCAATTCACCCATCAAACGGTTATTGGCAGTGATGCGTTTGCTATTAGCGCTGACCCGTTCGCGATTCACTTCTATGCCGCCGTTGTTGTAACTTTGCTGGTTGTCGCGCAGAGCGGCCTGGGGGTCGTCTGCGCCGAGAATGGTGGCGGCTTTAGACAGGCTATCCTCGCGCAGTATGCCCACCATCACGTGGCGCAGCTGCACTTGGCCGGCGTCAATCCAGGGCTCTGCGGCCTGGCGAAAGCGGTGGCAGTAAGGGCAGTTGGGGTCGGTAAAGGTATACACGATGACTGGCGCATCGGCGCTGCCATCAAGCACCCAGGCGCTATCTTCCATTTGTGCCCAGGCTTTCTGGTTCAGCGGCCCTTGTACCAGTTCCTGAATTTTTGGTTCGGTGAGGTTGTCACCACTGGCGTTCAGCATCGGGCCCACAATAATATGATCGCCGTCGGGCGTCAGGTAAAACGCAACTGGCCGACCCTGCATATCGCCGGCGTAGCCGGTCAGGCCGCCGGGTGCTTCGAAACTGTCAGCAATGGACACGCCGCGGTCAATCAACAGCTGCACCGCAGGCGGGTAGCTTTCCTGGGCGAAGGCGATGCCACTGGCGCCCAGAGTGGCTGCGGCCAAAGCCGACACTAACAGTGGTTGCCAGCGGCCCGGTGTCCGCAGTGCAAGTGCGCGAGCTTTATAGGTGGCGCTTGTAGAGGTAACGGGTGAAGCCATGGCGGTTTCTCCTTAAGTGTCAGATAGATTGGTTACGGCTCAAGGAGCCTCAAGCTGTTCGAGCCTGCGGGCCAGTGTGGCATTAGACAACTCGCCCATGTGGGCATTTACCTGGCGGCCTTCGGCGTTATAGAACAGGGTAGTGGGCAGGCCGTGGCTGCCTATATTGCGGCCCAGACTGCCACCGAAATCGGTCATCAGGTTCGTCAAGCTTAAGCCCTGCTCTTGCATAAAACGGCGAATCGTTTCCGGTTGTTCGCCCTGATTTACAAAAACAAAGGCCACACCGGGATTATCTTTCTGCGCCTGCTCCAATACCGGCATTTCGCGAATGCAGGGCGGGCACCAGGTGGCCCACAGATTCACCACCATGGGCGTGCCCGGAGCCAGTTCAGACAATTGTACGGGCTTGCCATCAAGAGTGGCGAGGCTGGCTTGGGGCAAGCTGGCGGTTTGTTGCTCCATCAGGGCGATGAGCCCGGCAATTGCGCCCCAACTGATAAGACCCGCTGTCATGGCAATGGCCAGTGGGCGGCGTATTCGCGCGTGCCGGCGCATGCGCCAGGCGATAAACACCAAGGCTCCGGCAATACCGGCCAGCACACTGAAACCGCCATCGCGAATATCAATAATGCCCAGCAGGTCATCGCGGTAATATTCAAAGTAAAGCGCAACAAAGCCAATGCGCGCGGTCAGCAGGGCCACCAGGAAAATATCCGCCAGGGTGCCAGCGATGGGGACACCTTCTTTGCGCCCGGCTATAGCACCGGTTATCAGCGCTACTACGAAGGCGAATACCAGCAGCAGATGGCCCATGGGCAAACTAAGTGGCCCCAGATTCACGGAAAGCATCCTTACTCCTTAAAAATGACAGCAGTTGGCGCGGTGTGACTCGCAACGGTGCGGGGAGTTCCCCATTGTACGTAGCTGCCTATAACTGATGCCTGATCAAAATAGTGAAAACACTGAGTTGACGATTCACAGCGCCGGCCCCATATTAGCGTTTGAAACTGCGAGACACCTCCATGCAACCACGCCAGTCCCAAACTTTGCTGCCAGCCGCGCGCTTCGGTTACGGGTTGTCGTTGCTGTTGGCGGTGTTGGCTCTCGGGTTGTTGCTGAGTGGTTTTTCTGCCCCGGCTGCAAACTCTGACCTCGGTTATATCAGCCACAGTGATCGAGCTCTGGTGGCCAGCCATCAGGGCAGTCGTTTGCGGTTCGCGGCGCCAGCGCCCGCCAGCGGCGACAACTCGCCAACGCCTTCTGCATGGGTTTCAGTGCTGTCTCTGTTATTGCCCCAGGCCGGCAGCCAAGAGGTGGTTTTCCATCCTGTTGCCGCGCATGTCGTTTGTCATCACCCCAACTTCTGGCCCATTCTGCGGGCGCCTCCTCTGGCTTAATGCCATAACGATTGTTTTTCGCACTGCCCGAAATTCCCGTTATTACGTCTGTTCGCTGCTGTTGAAGCTGCCGGCAGGTGTCGCCCGTGAGGATGTGCCATGAAATCTTTGAAAGCCCGAGCTCTGGTCTATGGCTTGGTTATACTATTGGGCCTGTTACTGCGCGGTGGCGCCTTGCCAGTGCCATTAAAAGTGCTGGAAGAACGCACCGTCGGGCCGGATTTGGGCAGCGATGCCATTGCCATGGGCTTAAACACCGGGTTGCTGGGCGCTGCTTTGGTATTCGCCTTTATGCTGGGCCTTTATGGCCGCTGGGGCGCGATTGCCTGTGTGGGCCTGGCGGTGAACGTAGGCCTGGTATTCGGTGTGCTGAGCGTGCTTGGCGCCACGCTGACCCTGCCCGGCATCGCCGGTATTATCCTCACCATTGGTATGGCGGTAGACGCCAACATTCTGATTAACGAGCGCATCCGTGAGGAAACCCGTAACGGCCTTTCTGCCCCTATGGCGGTGCGCCAGGGTTTTAGCCGCGCTTACAGCACTATTCTGGACTCCAACGTGACTACGCTGATTGCTATCAGCCTGCTGTTTATGTTCGGCAGCGGCCCGGTACGCGGTTTTGCCGTCACCATTGGCATTGGTTTGTTGACGTCGATGTTCACGGCCATTGCGGTCACCCGCTTGTTGATGGAATGGCGGGTGCGGGCCATGGGCCGCCAGCCTCTGGCCATTCAAGGCATAAAAAACGCTGGACCGATTGGCCGAGCGCGGTGTTGATTTTCTGCGCTGCCGATGCTGTTTGGCATTGTGGTGGGTACTAGCTCATCGATCTTCATTGCGGCGCCTTTGCTGTACTGGTTGGGCCAGCGCCGTCAACAAAAAGGCCTGCCGCAACTTCGCCCTAGCCGCGAAGAGCGTGACGCCGAGCTGGCGTTAATTCCCTAATAAGGCGGGAATTCCAGGCTGAAGCAAACCCCGTGGGCGCTGTCAGCCAACCCAGCAGCGCGGCAACCAGCGCCGAGCCTTTAAGTCAAAATAACATGTCGCTTAAGCTGGTCAGCCAGCTGGAGGAAGGCACTTTGCAGGCATGCCACGCTGTAATCGCATTGCTGGATCGGGGCGGGCGCCTGGTGGCGCTGCAGCGCGACGACAATATTGGCCCGCACAACACCGCCGCTGCGCAGCGCAAAGCGTTTACATCGCTGTCCACTAAAACCGCCAGTCGCAAGCTGTCGGACATTGCTCGAAACAATCCTGAATCAGAAAACCTGAATACAGTAGAAGACCTGTTGTTGCTGGGTGGTGGTGTGCCGATTCGTATTGATGGCGAAGTGATTGGTGCCATTGGTGTTGCCGGCGCCGGCGGCTCGGCCATTGATGAAGGCTGTGCTCTAGCTGCGCTAGAAACGATCAAGAATTAAGACTGTTAGACATTTAACGATTTACAACCAAAGGACTTTGTCATGAAAAACGTTATCAAAATAACTGTTAAATCTGTTGTAGCTGGCCTGGTTCTGGCCGGAACGTCCAGCCTGGCACTGGCCGCTAGCAACCCACTGAGCGTGCACGTACTGAATATCCAGAACGGCTTGCCGTCTGCTGACGTTACAGTGACGCTTGAACGCAAAACAGATGGCCAGTGGGAAATGCTGAACGAAGGCCTTACCAACGAACAAGGCCGTATTCCTGCGCTCTACCCAGAAGGTGAAAAGCTGGGAACGGGTACTTACCGCGTTGTGTTTGAAACCGGCGAGTGGTTTGAAAAGCACGACATCGAAACTTTCTTCCCGGAAATTCCTGTTGTGTTCAGCATGGACGGAAACCTGGAGCACTACCACGTACCAATCTGTGCTGAGCTCAAAAAACACCCCGGCAACGGCAAGCCGTTGGGGTAATCTGTTGAAATGATTGGTTAATAATCTAATTAAAATCAACGAGATACTCCATGTAAAGAAAAAGGCCAACCAGGACTACTGATTGGCCTTTTCTTTTCAATTTGATTTATTGGGTTGGCGTTGTTTCCCTCATCTCGCTAAGGCCATCCAAATCGACCTCGTCACCCAAGCTTCCGTCATCATTGACTGTGCGTAGCTTGTCCCTATCAGTTGTCAGGAAAAGTATCTTTCCGTAATACTTAGGAAAGTGTCTGGATTTTCTAGGACATCCTTAACGTCCTGCTTTGTCTCAACCAGCCTAACCAATGGTGAATTGCCATCAATGTGCTCAAGACAGATGATGAAGTCAGGGTAGAAAAAGTTTTTATGTTCCCCACGTACGATTCTGACTGAATAGGGCTTTCGGTCTGGGTTTCTGTGCCACCAGGCCACATAGTCACTCTGATCAAGTGCTTTTGCAAAAGCTATTTCAACATTATTGAGGGATGAAGATCCGTCGTATTGCCCTGTTATAAAAATACCTTCATCAAATTTATAAGAACAATCGCGTATCAGTCATCGGTCATCGGTCATCAAGAATGATAGTAGAGAAAACCTGGTCAAGCTGTTCTTTTGAAGGCGGATATACCCCATATATATTCTTGTGGGACTTGCTAAGTGTTAATTCTGTAGGGAAAATCATGACATTGGGAACCTGGCAATTGTTCATGCAACAGAAGTGACTGCCGCTATGGGGTATAAATAGTATTCTATAGTCTCAATTTTCCACGTCAATATATGCCTTACGGAACTGACTTGACTCATTCAGTAGATTGGTTATTGAGCGAAGTAAAGAATATCTTCATAGGTGACAAATGAATTCGCAAGGCCAAGCCTCATTGCTGGTGTTTTACCGGTTACACCGCTTTTCAGAATGTAGTTGTGTACCACTCTTAATATATCCAGCATTTTCTGAACCATAACTGGATTGTATGGGGCATAACCACTCCATACGCGCCCTGCGTTTGAGCTGGTGTGAATGCCACGCTCTAAAATTGATATACGCCTTCTAACTTGATTGAAGTAAGAATCCACACCATGCAGGCTGACCTTGTTGTAAAGCCAGGCTAAGTGATTTTCATCGCATCCGCCTAGGTCAGTCAGATGGCACATGGCTTTCTCTGGCTCACTCATAGTAGCTAATGGGTGAAATACCCAGCGATCTTTCCACTTGCCTAAAACCTTTGCCTCAGAAATTCGCCGCTTGAGCAGCGTTAAAATGGCGTCCTGCTTATTCTCGATGCCTTCATCCTTCATCAGCTTTTCAATTGATCTTTTGGCACCGGCAACAGCACGGCGCTTTTCATCGACTGTCATATCTTTATTGATGCTGACATAGAAGGAATCAGCTGTTCGCTTGATGATTCGATCTTTAAACGCCGCAAAACAGGCAGCGCGTATCCCTGAGTCCTGATCCATAAAGAACCGAACCTTTTCTGCGCCCTGAAATAAGTGGTTCAGATACATGAAGTGGGGTACAACGTGTATTCAGAGTGGACTTGCATACCCAGTTCTGGAAGCTTTTCTGCGGAGGTTATCTCGTCAGGACTTTCAATGTCATCACGCTGTTCTGCCGCCAGATACGCTGACTCAATTGCGCCCGTAAGACTTTTCTTGCTCTTGGCGGTTTTGGCTATTTTTACCGAATTCTCATAGTCCGCTTGCGTCCACAGCCTCGCATAACGCCTGTAGGGAGTTGGAAGCGACTGGTCGCATCGCTGTATTGCATCCACCTCCACACTCATTGCATCCACGAGTGAATCGAAGTTGAGATGCATGGCGAAAATGTACTGGGTAGTGTTTTCAGCGGACGCTACTGCGGTTACAACCGTGTTGCGCTTATCCTCTCGCCTAATCCAGTTAATCACGTAGTCCTGATGATCAACGCTTATATATAAACGCTTGAAGCCCGTTTTGGAAAGCTGCGACTCGCGGTTCTGCGCAAACGCCATGCACTGGCGATGAATGAAGTCGATTTTGGCATAAACAGTTTTGACGTCCATATCAGCAATTTCAGCCATACGCCGGATGGGGGCCTTGTTAACGATCAACGTGAATATTGTTTTGTTTTTATGGGATAGGCGCTGCCGAGTCTGTGGCCTGGAGCTGACAGAGAAGGTTTTCTTGCATGCCTTACATTTGTAACGCTGGCTACCAGAGTTGGTAATCCCGAAAGAGGAGTAAAAGTCTTTTCCCTGAGAAACCTCGACTCCATGGTTCTGGCAGGACGTGTTAGGGCAGGATGGTGGTGTCGCAGCAGGTTTCAGGGCCTTCATCATCCGTGAAAGCTCTTCGTGGATACCCTGATTGCTTTTTAGCGGGAAGTGTTCACTGCAGGCATTGCAGTAGCCCTGAGGCATGCCTTTGCCTGAGGCCACAATCTTGTAGGCATTTGTCCCGTAGGCAGACTTCTTGTTGATGGGCACGCCAAAGTTGGTGCAGTGCGGGTTTTTACAGTAATTGACCTGAATGCCTTCGAATTCATCCGGCGTGCGGCGCTTGTGGCGGCGAGGATGCTCAGGGTGAAGGTCGTTTGCGCTGCCCTTGGCAGGGGCAGAAGGGCCTTCTGGCTCGTTGCCGTCACCCGCAGAAGATTTTTTCCGCATGACCATCTCCTGAAGAAACCAAGCGCATAGCCTCATTCAAGACCATGCGCTTCATTTTTTCAACAGATTACCCCAACGGCTTGCCTTTGCGGCCGTCTTTTTTTGGTTAGGAATAATATTGGTTTTTTCTTAACCGACAGTCAGGCATCGTGACGGACCACTTTGCAGAAGGACGATTGCATCAGATGTCTGTCAGCAGGATTGTGATCCAACCATGACGGCCTATTTCATTCAGGCGTTTATTTACCTTTTGGCTGCGGTGATCGCAGTACCTTTGGCAAAACGCTTCGGCCTGGGTTCTGTGCTTGGTTACCTGGTTGCTGGCGTGGTGATCGGGCCGGTTATGGGTCTGGTGGGGCAGGAAACCAGCACTATTCAGCATTTTGCGGAATTCGGTGTTGTCATGATGCTGTTTCTGATCGGTATGGAAATCGATCCGAAAGCGCTTTGGGCCATGAGGGTTCGCCTATTGGGGCTCGGCGGTCTTCAGGTTACGTTGACGGCGGCCGCAGGGATGGCCGGGGCCTGGTGGCTTGGGCTTCAGTGGCAGACGGCCCTGGCGGTTGGCCTTATTTTCGCGCTGTCGTCTACGGCCATTGTGCTGCAAACCCTGGACGAGAAAGGGCTGTCGAAGACGGAAGGCGGCCGCAATACATTTTCTGTGTTGCTGTTCCAGGACATCGCTGTTATTCCCATGCTAGCCCTGATTCCGCTGTTGGCGTTGCCAGGATTGAAGGGTAATTCCACCTCTAGGTCCAGCCAAGACGCGGGCCTGAGCCTGGTGGCTGGCCTTCCGGGCTGGGCTCATGCCCTTGTGGTTGTCGCCGCGGTCGCTGCCGTCATTGTTGGCGGCTATTATCTGAGCCGTCCGTTGTTTCGTTACGTGGTGAAGTCCGGGTTACGAGAGGTTTTCACCGCCACGGCACTGATGTTGGTTATTGGTATTGCGGCACTCATGAGTGTTGTGAACCTCTCGCCTGCTTTGGGGGCCTTCCTGGCAGGTGTGGTTTTGGCCAACAGCGAGTTCCGCCACGAGCTGGAAGCCAACATCGAGCCGTTCAAAGGCCTGTTACTGGGTCTGTTTTTTATCACCGTGGGTGCCGGAATTAACTTCGAGGTATTGCTGGCCGAGTGGGGCACCATCGTTTCTTTGGGCGCGGCGGTTATTGTGGTCAAGGCGCTTATTCTATTTGCGCTTGCGAAGATGTTCGGGATTCACAGCAGCAACGGCTGGCTATTTACTCTGGGGCTGGCGCAGGCAGGCGAGTTCGGTTTTGTGTTGCTCACCTACAGTGTGCAAAGCGATGTAATTCCGCTAGAAATTTCCCAGATTCTTTCTCTGGTTGTTGCGCTGTCTATGTTCCTCACACCTCTGTTGTTTATCGTTTACGACCGTATTGTGCTGCCGCGTTACCGACGCTCGCAAAACGATGATCGGGATGCGGACACCATTGATGAGCAAGCCCCGGTTATCGTTGCTGGCGTGGGGCGGTTTGGGCAGATTGTTTGCCGTTTACTGCGGGCTAACAGCGTTCCCATTGTGGTGCTCGACCATGAGCTCGAGCAGATTGAAAATGTTCGACGAATCAACATCAAGAGCTTCTTCGGAGATGCCAGTCGCCCCGATTTGCTGGAAAAGGCGGGTATTGAACAGGCACGTCTGTTGATTGTGGCGATTGATGATCGAGACCGCGCTGTGGCGATGGTGAATCATGTGAAGAAGTTCTTCCCCGGTGTGTGGGTGCTGGCGCGCGCCTTCGACCGTGGCCACGGATATCAGCTTCTGGAAGCGGGTGCTGATGATGTGATAAGCGAAACCTATCACTCTGCTCTGGAGCTGGGTGGCCATGCGCTTACGGCGATGGGCGTGCACCCAATGCGAGCAAAACAGATGACCTGGGCCTTCGTCGAAAATGAACGGGCCCACGACGCACAGTTATTCGAAGCCTGGAAGGAAATCGAGGAAGACATTAACTTCAGCCCCCGCTATGGTGAGCTGTTCATGAAGCTCGAAGAAGCCTTGAGCACGTCCATGCAGGGGGACTGGGAAGCACCTAGGCCTGAGGATGTTCCGGTCTGGAAGCCCCCTGGCATGGATTAAAGGCCTGCCTTAAAGGCGGTGGGCTAAAACGCACTTCCACATGAACCAGACAGAAGCACATTGGCCCGCTCGCTCAGTGACGTTTGCGAAGTTTATTGATCGTTCCCTGGAGCCACCCCTTCGCGGTCGCCAGTGAATGTTTGCCCTCGACCAGCTCACGCAAATTGGTCAGTTGTTGCTCGAACAGACCGGTACCTTTCAGGTCTTCGGGTGTTTCGTCGGGGCCAAGGGGCAGGATATTTTCGAGATAGGTCCCCTCCAGAAACCGGCGCAGCAAGCCCTCGCCGAGAAATGCCTCGTCATTGTTCAGTGTGCGTGTTGCCCGTAGCAGGCGGCGGATGTCGTACTGGCCCGGGTAAATGTCGGGCACCTGCTTCTTGACGCCCAGCAGACTGTAGACACCGATGCGTGCCGTGCGCACTGAACTTTCCAGGGTAAACACCACGTCGTTATGGGTTTCAACGAACTGGCCGAGGCAGGCGAGGTTGGTAGAGCCTGCCGGCACCGCCCAGGGGCGGTCTCCTCGCGCACGGGGCATGAATTGAGCGGTTATGTAGGGCATCAGCGCGGAACGCACTATGGTCGCAGCAATGACGTCGCCGACCTGATCGATCAGCCCGAGGTGGTAGCACAGTTCGGTCAGGATTTCCTCGCCGGTGCATTCCGGCATAGGTTTTTTCACATAATCGCCAGGCTTGTCCATGAGCAGCCCATACACCCAAGGCACGATCACGTCGGCGGGCTGGTCCAGAAAGTGTGGCTGGCGATTGACGGTCATGCTCATCAGCCATGCGGAGTCAGTGAAGGTCACGACGCCGCCGGTTACGGTTTTTCCGGAATAGGGGTCGTTGACCGCCAGTTCCTTGATCTTCTCGGTCAGGGGGGAGGGTTTGCACGTCAGTGTTGCCGATTCCCAGGTTGAACTCGGCACGTCGGCACAGAATTTCTCGGGTCGCCCGAAGTCGGGGGATTTCTCGGCGAGCTTTTTCCAAAGCTGCCAGCTTGAACCGGTCAGCGGATCCGGCTGGTTCACCTTCAGTTTGGGCACCGTGTCATCCGTTCCGTAGGCGGTGTCTTCGACGATTGAGCCGATGGTCACGAATACCAGGTCACGCGGGCGTACCTTGATGGTCTTTTCGCCATCAGTGGCGCGGCACTGGATCGCGGTGGTGGTTTTGGATTCGCCTCGGATATCCATCTCCAGGTCACGCACAATGGTGTCGTACTGAACGTTGACACCCTGCTCCATCAGCCAGCTCATCAACGGGCGCACAAAGCTGTCATATTGGTTGTACTTGGGGAAAACGAGGGCGGTCATATCATTCAGACCGTCCAGAAGGTGCAGGAAACGGTGCATATACAGCTTCATTTCAAGCACGGAATGCCAGTTCTGGAAGGCGAACATGGTGCGCCAGAATGTGTAGAAGTTGCTGTTCAGAAAGCCTTCACTGAACCATTCTTCAACCGTAATGTCGTCCAGATCTTCTTTGCGAGCCAGAAAAAGCCGGACCAGTTCAAGCTGTTGCAGGCGGCTGAGGCCCATGGTTGAGGAGTCCCCGATCTGGCCCTGTTTTTCCAGAAGCCGGGCTTTTGACCAGTTCTTGTCGGCGTCGTTAACGATCCGGTATTCGTCGAGTACGGTGAAAGGTGCTTGCAGCTCGAGAGCCGGTATTTCCGAGAAAACGTCCCAGAAGTTCTGGTAAGTCGCTTCCATTTCGCGGCCACCGCGGACGATGTAGCCTTCCTCGGCATTGCCCGCGCCGTCCAGTGCGCCTCCCTCGACCTTTTGGGACTCGAGAATGGTGATGTTTTCTGCCGGCATGTGACCGTCGCGGATCAGGAAGAAGGCTGCGGACAGGCCGCCGATCCCGCTGCCAACAATGTAGGCATGGCGCTTGTCGACGCCTTCGGTGGGCAGCGGGCGATGATTGACATAGCTCCCATGCAGATCCGCAGGTGGCAGTGGGGTATCCACTCCATTGTGCAAGTGCCGGGACGAGGCGTCCGGAGATACATCCACCGTTTGCTCCGCCATGGCGTCAATGTGGGTTTTCAGACTAGAAGTATCGAAACGGGCTGATTTCCGACGGGGCATGGTGTTCTCCTTCCTGGGGCAGCGGAGTAAGCTCGGATCGCCAACCATCTGTGCATCGCGGAGCAAGGGTTGACGCGGTATCGAGATCAAGAAAGCCGATAAGGTTTAAGGATAGCTCTGATTCAAAAAATCAGGACAGATTAGTTTCTTCCATAGCGTTTCCCCGTACCCTTTTTCGAATCGTTTGTTTGTGTCTTTATGGCAATGCAGTTTCGACGCTGGCTGCGTTAGAGTTTAACGGCTAATAGCTGATAGTGATCCCTTAATCATCACAGGAGAGACTTGTTTATGAGTACTTACAAAGCGATCAATCTGGTGAAGCACCTCAAGGGAAAGCCCGGACCGGAGCTGTTCGAGGTGGTGGAAAAAACCGTACCGGAACCTGGCGACGGCGAATTTCTGGTCAAGCAGGCTTACATGTCTATGGACCCGGCCATGATGGGTTGGATGACAGGCGACACCGACAGCTACATCCCGCCGGTGGAACTTGGGACGGTGATGCGTTCATCCGGCGTTGGTGAGGTGGTTGCATCCAAACACGCTGATTTTGCCGTGGGCGATCAGGTGATGGGAATGTTCGGCTGGCAGGAAATGGCTCTGACCGACGGCAAAGGTATCAACAAGGTGGATAAAAAAATACCACTGGAAATGGCGCTGGCGGTTTTCGCACTGCCGGGGCTGACCGCCACTCAGGGGCTGTTCGGCTGTGGTCATCCCAAGTCGGGTGAAACGCTGGTGGTGTCTGGAGCGGCTGGCTCGGTCGGCTCGATTGTTGGCCAGCTGGCCAAAGCCGAAGGCCTGCGGGTAATTGGTGTCGTTGGTAGCCAAGAGAAAGCGGACTGGATTATTAACGAGCTTGGTTTCGACGGTGCCGTGAATTATAAGACCGACGACCTGGGCGCGAAACTGGATGAACTGGTGCCAAATGGCATTGATGTGTATTTCGAAAACACCGGTGGCCCGATTCAGCACTACGTGTTCGATCGCATGAATGCGCACGGCCGTATTGTGGTGTGCGGGATGATTGCCGATTACACCGCCGAAACCCCACGCCCTGGCCCAAGCTGGATGCGTATTATCAAAAAGCGCCTGACCATTCAGGGCTTTACTATGCCTGACCACATGCACAAGGCGCAGGAGCTGCAAGCCAAACTGGCCCCTTATGTTCAGAACGGCGATATCAAATATCGGACTCACGTTCTGGAAGGGCTGGAGTCGGCTATGGACGGCCTGAACCTGTTCCTGAGCGGTGGTAACAAGGGCAAGTTGATGGTGAAAATCTAGTGTTTCTTTTTAATTAAAAGCAAGGAGGTTCAAATGAAAGCTGCTCGTTTTTATCCTGCGAATTAAACTCGATGATTTGGTGGCTGAAGGTTTCGAGAGGCTGATTCACAACAATGAGTCAGCTGTGAAGATAATTGTCCATACATAACAGACGTCGTTATATAAGAAATTAACAATAATTTATATTGTATGAAAATTGCTGAAGGCTTTGGTTAAAGCTAAGTTATAGCTAATAAGTATAAGGGCTATAACCTAGCTGTTTTTTAAGCGCTCACACGCTATTTTTCTGCATTATAAAGACTCGGCACACATCAACCGGTTAGGCCGCGCGGATGAAGTTCCGCAACCGCGGCGCAATGGATTCGCGCCATTTACTGCCGTTGAATACACCGTAATGGCCAACGTCTGGTTGCAGGTGATGCAGTCGGCGGGAGTCTGGCACATTGACGCACAGATCTTGCGCGGCCCGGGTTTGTCCGGGGCTCGAAATGTCGTCTTTCTCACCTTCGATAGTCATCAGAGCCGTGTTACGAATTGCAGCCGGGTTCACCAGGCGTCCGCGGTGTTTGAAACAGCCCCGGGCTAGATGAAACTCCTGAAAAACGCGCTCTATGGTGTCCAGATAATAAGTGGCTGGCAAATCCATTACCGCCAGGTACTCGTTATAGAACTCGCGGTGGCGGCTGACCTTCTCGGTCTCGTTGTCGCGAATGGATCTGAATAGCCCACGATAGGCATCAACGTGGCGGTCGAAATTCATGTTTACAAACCCGGTCAACTGTAGAAATCCGGGGTAAACCTTGCGCATGGCTCCGGGGTAGGGCGCGGGTACCGGGTGGACCAGATTGCGTTTGAACCACGCCAGGTTGTGTTCGGTAGCCACTTTACAAGGCGCGGTAGGGTCGATGCGGCCGTCTATGGGGCCACTCATCAACGTTAGCGAGCGAGGTGCGGCGGGGTGGCCGTCCTCGGCCATGATGGCGGTGGCCGCAAGCACTGGCACCACTGGCTGGCAGACGGCCAGTACGTGGGTGTCCGGCCCCAGGTGGTCGATGAAGTCAATGACGTAGTCGATGTAATCATCAAGACCAAAATCGCCTTTTGACAGCGGAACCTTGCAGGCATCGCGCCAGTCGGTAATGTACACGTCATGATCCGGCAACATGGCCTCCACGGTGCCACGCAGGAGCGAGGCAAAGTGGCCGGACAGCGGCGCGACGATCAGCAATTTCGGGTCATCGGGCCGCGCTACGTCACGTTTAAAGTGTTTGAGCTGCGCAAACGGCTTGCGGCATAAGATGGCTTCATGGACGTCGACTTGCTGGCCGTCACAGAAAGTTGTAGGCAGATTGAAAGCCGGTTTCGAGTAACGATGGGTGAGATCTCCGAAAACATCGTAGGCCGAGGCAACACTGCGTGAACCGGGAATGCGGGATAAGGGGCTCAGGCGGTGTTGGAGCAAGGTGCTGTGGGCGCTGGTGATCATGCGCATAGGCTTCATCGCAGCGCGGCCTATCTCGTGAGCAAAGTACATCATGTCATTGTCCTGCTTGAGTTCTGGGTTGCGACACTGTCGAGCAGGTTCCTTGGCTCACGCATCACCTGATGGTTATATTCGAGGCGCGGCCCCGGTACAAGTACCTGTAGGACAGCGCTTATGTCCCGGTGATCCTTGGAGAATAGGTGCTAATAACCTAACATATTTTTTCGAGTGGGTAGTAAGCAAATCTTGTGCCCACTACGCGTTTTACGGTCGCGCGCTTTTTACCTATCAGTTTGTACGGTAATCACGCCATAGAAGAATCAGCAATGCCACGGCCGCCAGAGAGCCAACGAAGACGGAGAAGATAATACCGGTTGCTTTAAGGCTGAGCAGGCTGGCCATCAAGCCGATGCCAATCACCGGTACTGAGATGGCGATGTAGGCAACAATAAAAAAGGTTGAGGTTACCGCAGCGCGCTCCGCCGGCGGACAAGCTGCGTTTATAGCGCCCAGGCCGGCGCGAAAAGCGATTCCCTGGCCCGTGCCAGCGATGACTGCACCGGCCATGAACAGGGTGAGCGACTGAAAATGGATACCGAGCGCTACGGGCGTCACGCCAGCAACGAGCGTGGCGCACCCGATGGGTAAACGCAGGCGCAGCGGCAGTTTGCCCTGCAGGAACTGGCCGAGTGTTGAGGCAATAAAGATACTGCCCGCGACAACGCCAATCAGCAGACGGTTATCATAACCCAGTACGTTGCCCATCATAGCCGGTGCAATCGAGGTGAAAAAGCCACAAACCGCAAAACCAGCAAAGCCCGCGATGGCGGCGGGCACAAACACACCGCGTACTTCCGGGGGCACATTCAGGCGCTGAAGTGACAGCTTTGGGTGAGTTGGTCTTGTTACGGTTTCCGGGGCTCGCCAGATGCAGATGAATGCCAGAAGAGCAAGCGCGATGTGTATCAGGTAGGTTAATTCCAGTGGAGAGGGCAGATATTGTGAAAGTGCGCCCGCGAGCATAGGGCCGAGGCCCAAACCGCCCATATTTGCGGCGGTGGCAAAAAACGTGGCCCGCTCACGCCATTGCGGCGGCGCCAGTTCCAGCACGGCCACGGTCGCGGTGCCGGTAAAAATACCCGCCGAGAGCCCGGACAGGACACGGCCCGCAAGAATCATTGCCAGCCCGTCGGCCTGCCAGAATATCAGGTCGCTGATGATCGAACAGACGATGCCGGCAAACAGCAACGGCCGGCGACCCAGCTGATCAGACCAGCGCCCGGTGATGACCAGTGCTGCAATGACACCGAAGGCGTACGCAGCAAAGATAATGGTGATCATTAACTGAGAAAACCCGAAGGCGTCCTGATAGATGGGATAGAGCGGGGTCGGCATGGTGGTGCCGATCATCACCACGCTGAAAGCGAAGGCGGCGCCGAGAAACACCAGGAATGCTGATAAGCTGTTAGGGTCTGTGTGGGCAGTTGATGATTGCATAATGGCCTGGTGAAGGTTTCGGAAGGCTGATTCTTAGCAAAGAACTAACCGCAGAGAGCATTGTACATAGGTCGCAGAAGCCCCTCTATGAATGGAAACCGGGTTTTAGCGTTTTCTTAACGCAACACGCCCCGCGGGCAAAGAACCTATTGACTAATTTTGGTTCAATCAATAAGATTCATTATAAATAGATGTTAAAGCCCGAAACTGAGGTGCAATCCAATGGTTCAATCATTTAAAAACGTATTCAAAGGAAAAAAAACCGAGGCAGTGCAAGCGGATTCAGATCAACACTTCGACCCAAAAGCACAAAAAGAAGCCGCTGTTGATGCCGAGATGGCGCCCAAAAAAAAAGGTAAACACGGCGATCCGGGCGTTTGCTGCGGTTCTTGCTCGTAAGCCGATAGAAGTATCGCTTTTTGACTGGTAAGGCTGCAGACGCGCGCGAGCTGTTTGCAGCTTCTTGATGTTAGCGCCGCTATTTTTAACGCATTCCAGTTAAGTTGGGGCTGATTTATTTCGGCCGATACATCTGAAAATTTTGTGATGCATCGACTGTAAAGTAGTCCGCCGGCCCCCCACCTCGCATTACCGGTTCGGCCGCAGCAGTATCGTAAATCCCATCTTTCAGCAGGTGTTGCGCGATATGCACACCGACCACCTCACCGAATACCATCCAAGTGTCGACTTTCTGCCCATTGGCGCCCGCAAGCTGGATCACTTGGGTAACGCGGCATTCGAAGGTTACCGGGCTTTCCGCTACGTGCGGCACGGAGATAATCCGCGAAGGCTTCGGGGTTAGCCCTGAAAGGCCAAATTCATCAACTTCAGGCCCGACAGCGGCGCAGGTTTGGTTCATGGCCTCCGCCAGGGGCCGCGTCGCGAGATTCCAGCAAAACTCACCGGTTTCCTCGGCATTACGCACGGAATCCTTGTAGCCGATGCTGGAGAATCCGACGATTGGGGGAACATAGTTAAAGGCGTTGAAGAAGCTATAAGGCGCAAGATTCAGCACGCCGTCCCGGCTTTTCGTTGAAATCCACCCAATCGGCCGGGGCGCCACCAGGGCGTTGAATGGGTCGTGTGCGAGTCGGTGACCATTGGCGGGTTCGTAGAAGTGGATATCTTCCGGCATAACAGACTCCTGACAAAAAACTCGGGCTTCACCCATGGATGTCACCAGGCCACTGTTCGGAGTGACCCGGTAAAGTAGGCTTTTGAATTAGAACTCCAGGCAGATTTTCCCGAAGTGCTTGCCGGATTCTTCATGGCGAAAAGCATCAGCGATTTCTTCCAGCGCAAAAGACCGGTCAAGAACCGGGTGCATGCCGTTTGCTTCAATTGCGTGAATCATTTCTTGCTGATGGGTTCGGCTGCCTACAATCAAGCCTTGCAGGCGAGCCTGTTTGGCCATCAGTTTTGCGGTGGGAATATCGCCAGCCCGGCCGGTGAGTACGCCTATGAGCGCGATATGGCCACCAATGCGAACGGCATCAATGGATTCCGGCAGAGTGCCAGGGCCACCCACTTCGATAACGTGATCAACACCCACGCCGTTTGTCAGCTCCTGTACCTTCGCGCCCCAAGCCGATGTTGTTTTATAATTGATGGTGTGGTCTGCACCCAATGCTGTAAGCCGTTCCAGTTTTTCGTCTGAAGACGAGGTGGAAATAACCCGCGCGCCCATCATCTTGGCGAACTGCAGTGCAAACACAGACACCCCACCGGTACCCAGCGTGAGCACGGTATCTCCTGCTTTTAAACCACCATTAACAACCAGTGCTCGCCATGCTGTTAAGCCTGCGGTGGTCAGAGTGGCGGCTTCAGCATGGGTATAGCCCTTCGGTGCGTGGGTAAACCAGTTGGTTGGGCGAACGACCTGCTCGCGAGCGTAACCATCCTGGCCGTCACCGGGCGTGGTGCTGAAATTATCAATGGGGGCAGAGCCAGTCAGCCACTCAGGGAAGAAAGTTGACACCACATGGTCGCCAACCTTGAATTCGCTGACACCTTCACCGATGGCTGCCACAACGCCCGCGCCATCAGCCATGGGAATGCGTTGGTCTTCGGTTGGGATGGCCCCGACAACCACCGCATAATCGTGATAGTTAAGAGAGCAGGCACGAATGCGTACCCGCATTTGGCCAGGCCCTGGCGCGCCGGGTTTCGCGCTATCGTTAAGGCTGAGGTGTTCCAGGCCGCCGGGGCTTGAGAGGGTAATGCTTTTCATATTAATGGCCTTTGATTGTTGCTGCGGGTGTGGTTATTGGGCCTGAAGCTTACTGAAGTCTTTTGGCTAATGACAATGAACACCTGTACCGCGGGAGCCAGCAGAGAGTTTTCTTATGTACGCACCTTAAATGCGCCAAACGACATCGTACTTTCCACCATCTACTATATATCCCGCTCGATAACCGTGTTAAAACCATTTTCCCCCGACAGCAACCTGCGTTTATAGGCTCGGGCACACCGTTTTTACCCATCAGAGATAGCAGCATGTCCGACAAATTCTTTTTTAAAGGTAGGCAGGATGCCCGCCAGCACCACACGGCGCGCGGCGGTTTTCAGACTAACGCCAGCAAAAAGCCGGGTAGTAAGAAGTTCCCGTTAACGCTGGTTGTTACCAGTGAAGCACGAAAGCAGGAGGTTGAAGCTCTGGTAGCCGAAGCAGAGCTGTTCGCTAACATTACGGTAGATGCAAGCGCGGACGCGGTTGAATCCATTGCCGAGCTAACGACCATTCTGGACAAGGGCGCAACGGTAACCCAAGCTAAAGTACCGGCCCGAAACGATCCTTGCAGTTGCGGCAGTGGTGTTAAATTCAAAAAGTGCTGCGGTTAAGCCGCGGGGATAGTGTATGCGCGTTTGTGGTGTTGAATTAACCGGCAGCGATGCTGTGGTGTGTTTGCTGAACCTGGATCAGGGACATTTCAGTCTGCCAGACAGTAACGTTCGTAAACTAAGTTTGAAGAAAAACCACACCCGTGGTGATCTTCAGGAGTTTCAAACGTCGTTCCTGAAATTTTTGACCGGGCACGGCGTAAATAAAGTGGCTATTAAAGAGCGTATGCCAAAAGGCAAGTTCGCTGGCGGTGCCATCAGCTTCAAGTTAGAGGCAGCTATTCAATTAATGGCCAGTGCCGACATTGAGGTTGTTTTGCTTCCGCCTGCACTGATTAAATCGACGCTCTCGTCTAACCCTTTGCCTGTTCCGTTTGCAGACACCGGTTTGAAGATTTTTCAGGAAACCGCGTTTACAGCGGCTTATGTGGGGCATATGGCAAAGTAGCGCCCGCAATGTTCAGGTTCACATGCTCACTTTAAGGAATTAAAACGCTTTATGCGATCTGTAGTACTTCTTGATGGTGGCCTTGGCCAAGAAATTTACCGGCGTGCTGCTAATGTCAGTTCGCTGCTATGGTCGGTTGCGGTTATGCACGAGCAGCCAGACGTGGTGACCGCTGTGCACGCTGACTTTATCCGCGCTGGCGCCAAAACGTTATCCCTCAACACCTATGCTGCCACGCCATCCCGTTTGCGGCGTCACGGCCAGTTGGAGCAATTGGCGGCCATTCACCAAAATGCTTTCGAGTTGCTGGGGCGGGCTGTAGACGCTACCGGTGCATGTGTGGACGTTGCAGGTTGTCTTCCGCCCCTGGCTGGAAGTTATCAGGGCCAGCCCGCGCGTTCGTTTGAGGATTTGCGGGATGAATACGCGGTGCTGGTAAAGCAGCAGGCCGCCGCTGACGTACTGCTGATTGAAACCATGACCAATACTCTGGAAGCCTGTGCGGCCTGCGCTGCCGCGAGTGAGTTGGGCAAGCCTTATAGCGTCGCGTTTCGCCTTGAGGCAGACGGCAAACTGATGTCTGGCGAAACCCTGGCTGAGGCGGTTGCCGCCGTTTCCCCCTACTCACCCACGGCCGTCATGCTCAACTGCTGTGACCCCGAGTTAATTTCTGCTGCCATGCCCGAATTGGTCAGGTTGCACCCGTGCGTGGGCGGTTATGCCAACGCCTTCAAGTCTGTGGAGGCTATGGCGCGGGGTGGTTCGGTGGATGCGCTGGAGGCGCGGGCGGATATTTCCCCACAGGCCTATGTGGCCCATGTGCGCCAGTGGCTAGCTGATGGGGCGACAGTTATTGGCGGCTGTTGCGAAATTACACCGGAGCATGTGCGGCACATTGTAGAAACGCTTGCGGACGACTATGAGTTTATTCGGTTCTCCCAGCGGCCTGCGTCAAACTCCTGAGCAAGAAAACTCGAGTTTTAATCTTTAAATTGATGGAATTCTTATGAGCAGTAACGAATTAACCGACGTGCTCGAAATGAACGGCGAAGAGCGCTACGACTACTTTTTGAGCGCCGTGCTCGAAGAACGGGATGTCTGGATACTGATCAACGCCGACAACCGTTTTCTGAAACTTGTTTCGGAAGAGGAGGGCGTGGCACACGTGCCTGTGTGGCCCAGCGCCGAGTTTGCCGCGGAGTATGCCAAGGGCTCAGATGATCTGACTCCAAAAAGCATTTCCCTGCCAGATTTTTTCAAAAAGTGGGTGCCGGGCCTGACCAAAGATAAGTTGGAAGTGGGCGTGTTCCCCGGCGTGGACGGTACTTTGTGGATAACCTCGCCGGAAGAACTAAAGCGCGATCTGCAAGAAGAGATGTCGAGCTTTTAGGTAAGGTAGGGGACAGATTTCAAATCTGTCCCCGATCCTGTTTTTACTCAGCCGCAGTCACGTATTTCAAAACCTCAACCACCTGTTCTGGCGTCTGTGCCCACGCCATGGCGGCGGAGTCCACTTCTTTCAGCGGGTGGACAATGTCGTCGCCGTGCAGGGTAATGTAAGGCTTGCCCAGAATATCGCCCGCTGCATCGCTGGCCTTGGGGTTAGCCGATGGTAACCACAATCGTACTATCTGCGCGGACAACGGCGCCGGGAGCGGGGTCTTGTGCGGTAACCTGTGCTTGCGCGTTGGTTTCGTTGGCTCCGTCAAGAATCAGGTCAAAGCTCTCTGCCAGCGTTGTTGCCTGAGCGGCTGACATGCCGCTGAAGTCTGGCACAATGCGTGCCGCCTCAGCGCCACTTGGGGCCGGAACGGCAACAATGCGAAATTTAACCTTGGCGCCCACGGTACCGGTGAAGCCGTAGCTGTTGCGATAACCTCCGTCCACCGGCGCGGCATAGATGCGAGGTTTGGCGGCAACGCGGCGATTCAGCATTTTTGTGCCAATTGGAACGAGGGGTGCACTGCGGGGCACCGGTTTTGGTGCAGGGTTTCCGGTAACGGTAAGCGATAGCGTTAACTCACCCTCGGTTTCCGGGATTGCGTAGAATGTCGGCCGATAGCCGGTCTCGCGCATAATGCGCGTAAGGTCATCTCCACTTTCATAAAGCGCTAAACACTGCTCCAGAGAGCCTGCATCCAGTGCGGCTTGCGCTTCTGCTACACCTCGGCCAACGGAAGCAATAAGGTCACCCAATGGAGCAGCGCCGATGTCCTGCGCCAGTTTCCTCAGATCCGTCATATTAGTTCTCCTGCTTTGGTCCGGTGGCAACCATCAGTCGAATAGTTGTCTCGCGCGTTAAATTGCCCCCGGCTTTCGGGTTCTGGGTAATGATTGCGCCAATGGGTTTGCCAACGGTTTCGATAACGTCAATACGACGGCCAAGGGGGCGCAGGATTCGGCCCGCCGAAGCCGGAGTTAGTCCAATCACGTCGGGCATGTCTTGTCCGTTTGTTTCTGCAGCTGACGGTTTTGGGCGCACGCCGAAGCTGATTTCACTCGCTGAGTTAGAGTCAACGCGCGACAATTCGGCGGCGTCGAAGGGTTTGAACCGCTTGCCGCCGTCAGCGAGGTAACCTTTTAATGTAATGCGGGCGTCAGCGAGCTCAATGCCTTCGGCCTCAATTCCGCGTAGGGAGTTAGCAATGGTAGAGGCCAGTGTGCCGATTTGCGGGGCAGCTGCCTCTGCGCCGCGCAGCTCGTCCAGTTCCAGTTTCAGTGCGTCGCGTTCAGACACCGCCCCGTTAAACCGTGCGCTCAACGTGTCGGCGTTAGCCTTTCGCTCTCTCAGTTCAATTTCAGAGGTGAGCAGCTGGAGCTTCAAGCGAGACACTTCCTGAGTAGCTACGTCGTTTAATGGGCCCGGTTTGGATGCCTTGCTGTTTTCCAGTTCCGCTTCCAGGTCGCGTATGTGAACGTCGCTTTTCGCAATCTGCGACGCAAGATCATCACGGGTTTGCACAGCAGCGCCGATGGTTATTTTGTCATCGCGGATGCGTTGGGCCAGAATGTTCTTCTCGGCCATCAGGCTGTGTGAATCGCGTTCGGCTTTCGCCAAACGATCCGTCAGAGCATTGGACTTTCCTCCGCGCACCGTTCGGCCAAAGTCTACGAGCATTTCATTGCGACTAGCCTCTATCACCGGATTTTCGGCCAATACCTCGCCGCGCCCGCCCGCAAGACGAAGGTGGGGAATAACGCGCAGTTCTTCCAGCCCGTTTCCCGTCATCCTCAAATTGAAGCTTCCGGTCAGGGTTGCGCGCGACTGCGCGATCGTGTTCCAGGTTCCTTTCAATGTCAGCCACTGCAGGTTAACAACCAGTTTAGCGGCGGGCTTTCCGTTGGGATTTAACAGCGTGCCTTTGCCGACGATGGCTTTGATCATTGATCACGCCTCCTTTTTCAAGCTGATACGGGTCTCGGCACCTGCAGCACGCACCAGAACCACCGCACTTTCCCCAGCCTTCAGGGCGCTGCGGCCAATTCCGACGGTGGCGACTCCAGATTGGTCGGTTTGTGTCTGTTGGGCATCAAAAAGCGCCAGTCGGCGGGCCGAAGTCAGGGTTGTTCCATGTAACGCGCTGCTGGCTTCGGCGTCGAACTCAAACTCTACAGGGGTTTGCGTCAGTATTTCTCCGGCACTATTAGACAGGCTTACTTCAAGCGAGCCGCCCCGTTGAATGGCGGCTATCAAGGTTTGTGGCAAACCGCCATTGGGGGGTACCGCAACGATTTTGCCGCTAATAGTCGAGCTAATAGTGTTCAGCGCCGACGAAGCCTTAGAGGGCTGCAATAACCACTTTGCGCCAGGGCTGCTGCTACTGGCTTCTACCGTTTCTATTTCAAAGCTAAAGTCGAGCTCGGGAATGCGGTAGCTGGGTAGAGACCTGCCGAAGGCGTCGGTAGGCGGCAGTTCTGCCATTGTCTGTTGTGCGTCTGTCAGTGCGCTGGCAAGCCCACCCAGAAGGGCTGCGATGGCGTCGGCTGATATGTTGGCTGTGTCAGACATTGTCTGTTCTTGCTCCGTGTGTGCTTCGTCTGTTCAGGCGGTCGGCGTCTCTGCCGGCATCCGCATCTTGCGGCCTGCGATGGCGCTCAAGCCCACGTGCTTCATCAAAGCGTGCCGCGCGCCGCGAAAGTGCCAACGCGCGTAACGTGTCCAGGTCGCCAGAACCACCGCGCAAAATATCAAGCCGCTCGGCTGCGCGATCCAGCGCGCCGGGTCGTTCGGGCAAGCGCGGCTCGGGTAGGGCCGTTTTCAGATCACGCAAGGCAGGGGGTTCGCGCAAGCGCATCATCCGTTCCAGTGGATCTGATTCGGTTAGCACGGCCGAATTGTTCAAATTGCGTAAGCCGGTGCGGTCTTCGAGGCCCTGAATTGCGTGCTGACCGGTTCGCTCTGGTGGCTCGGAAGCACGTGTTTGGAGGGCGCGAACTGCCTGGGTGACCCCACTGCTGTCTAGATTGTCTTGCGGGAGACCGGGAATAAGCAGTCGATCTCTGGCGGCTGCCCAGGCGTCGTCGGCGGCACGGCGAGCGGGCAGGGGCGTAACAGGAAAACGGCTATCGCCTGATTCTGCGGGGCGCGCGCCCGTTAATGTTGCCATCCGCGCCTCTAGCGATTCGCGCTGTTGCATAAGCGCGCGTAGGTCTTGTGGCAATAGATCGGGGCTCATTTCCGGCGCGCCGGCGCTTCCGTTGGCGCCTGCATTGGAGTTACCGGCGTTCAGGTTGCGAAGCGAGTTGCGTGCCATGGTTCAAGGGCTCGCTGGCGGAGCAGAAAGGGCCCGTAGGCGTTCTTCAAGAATCGCCGGTGCCGGCACGGTAACCAGTTTGGTGCGGAGCAGCGACGAGCCCTCTGCGCTGTATTGGTATTTGCTGGAATAGCTGGCCGAAACGGTGGACACGTTTGCTTTAACTGAGGCTGAAAAGAATCCGACTTTGCCCGAGACGGAGGCGGCAACCTGAGTCGACGATGTCTTGCTCGAATCCTCTTGGCTCATGGAAATCGAGATTTTCACCTCAATCAATGTGTCGACGAACTGGTAGAAGGTCGGTGTAAATCCCAGCTCCAGCAGCGAGTAGCTGTCTTTGTCTTTGTCGGGGCCAATTTGCACAAGGTTGGAGCGCCCTTCGCCAAAGCCTGTTCCCGCTTCGTCGTCTTCTTTCTCAGGTGCGAAGCCCGCCATCAGGCGCGCGATTTTCATGGACACTATGTCCAGTTCGTATTGCGCTTCGGCAATGGCAAGCCCCATCGACCGGATCATTGCCGGGAAGGGGACGTTTAGAAGGTCTTGTCCGATGGCCATCCGCTTATCCTCGTGTTAGCCGTTGTCGTCTTCAGCTGGATTGTTGGCCGCAAGGCGGGCTCGGCGGGCTTCTTCTTCAATTTCAATAAAGCCGCGAATACGTTCTTCGAGAACCGCCGGTGGTGGAACCGGTACCAATTTGGTTCGCAGTAAACTGGCGCCTTCGGCAGAGTAGGAGTATTTCGCAGAGTAGGTCGCATCAACCTGGGTTGTTTGCACAGAGGATTTACCCGCATAGCCGCGCGAACGTTTGCCACCGAACAGGCCCATGAGCCCGCCGCCGCGCTTGGAACGCTTTGATGATGAGCTGCGGTCGCGGGACGCGTTGCTGGTGGTGCGCGACGACTCGTAACTGCGCGTCATTTTGATCGCGATCTTGACCTCAATGATCGTGTCCACAAATTGATAGAACGTTGGGGTAAAGCCCAATTCCATCATAGACAGGCGGGTGGGCACTCGGATGATTTCGTTCAATAGTGGCTTTTCGTCAACCTTAGAGTTTTCGATTGCCGAAACGTCGTTATTTGCAAGTTTGTCGCGCTCTGTTGAGCTCAGACTCAGGCTTCCGAGCTTTGCTATCAAGTCCAGCACCACTTCAGTCAGCTTGATCGAATCTTCATCCAGCGCGCCGGTCAGACTGTCGTCGAAAATCGCGTAGGCCAAGGCCGCGCGCACGCTCATGTACTCGTAGCCGAAGAAGATGCGGCTGTCGTCAAAGGTCTGGTTGCCTTCATCGTCAAATACCGACTGCAAACCGCCCATCATTTCAGCGGTTCGCATGCCCGACTGGTCAAGCTGGAACTGGCTGTCAGCGATTGCGAAAGCCATGTCGCGGATCATGTCCCCCATGGGGACGTTCAGAAGGTCCTGTCCGATTGCCATGTGTCTAATCCTTTTTCATTGTTATGGGCTCGCCAGTACTGGCGAAGCAGGTGTGGCGGCGCGGAGCACCTCCATAAAACGTTCGGGCGGTGGCAGCGACACCAATTTGGCGGCGATGGATGACGCGCCCTCGGCCGAGACCGAAAACTTGCGCTCATAGCTGGCCGAAACGGTCGCAGCAGCCATAAAAAACGGAGTTCCGCCAGAGGCCGATACTTCCAGACTCCCGCCGAAGGTTGTGCCTTCGCTCATGGAGTAAGACAGTTTTGCCTCAACCGTGGCTTCGGTGAATGCGTAAAAAGTGGGCGTAAAACCAAGCGATAGCAGGTTGTAATTATTGCCGCCGATTTCGACGTCGGTTTCAGCCATGGTTTTGGCAAGATTGGCCGAGTTGATATCCAGCGCATATTGCGCACCTGCGATAGCCAGCCCCAACTTTTCAACGATATCGGGCAGTGGTGCCTGGGTCAGCGCTTTGGTGGTTTTGACGACGCTGCTCATTGGTCTAGCCCATTTTGATAAGCGCGAATTTGCTCCAGAAACTCTGGCGGTGCGGGAATGGATACCAGGCGCGCCGAGATTGCTGAATTACCGGTGATCTCCTGGTTGAACTGTCGCGAAAAACGGGCGTCGATGGACACGCCAACGGCCATCGTTCGGTTGGCGTCCTGTTTTTGGGACTTCACCGTGCGTTGGGTGCGGGTGAATTGCGATGTGATCGTGAAATCACTGCTTTCGGCAATACTGATTTCGCGATTGTCTTTGGTGAACAGCTGAACCTGGAATGCGTCCTGTGCACGGGCCACCTGAACCACGTTGCCGGTTGCCCAGGCGCTGAGGTTGGTGGCGGCGTTGATGTCGCGGGCCAGGTTGTTGGCGTAGGACACAGCCGTTCCAGGGCTACCCAGGTTTGCCGAACCGCTGAAACTGAATGACGTGCCTTCTACGGTCACGCCGTTGCCGGCTATCACCGACGACAATTCGACAACGTCAAAAAGTGATACATAGGCATTACCTGGTCCGCCCGGGTTGCCGATGTCATTGGGTGCGATGTCCGCCAGAACAAAATCAGCTTTGTTACCTGCCCAAACCAAGTAGTAATCAAGGTCTAGAAACGTAACGGATGTTTTGCGGTAATCGGGGTTCTTCTCTGGCCCCGTCGGATGATCTGCGCGGTGTTGTGCCTCGCCGCGACTGGGTGGGTTCGCGTAAGTAATTTGAGTGGCGGGGACGCCTTGCTCTAAAAAGTACTTCCCCAGTTTTTCAGCTCGCGCGATGCCAAGCGCGATGTTGCGTGCTTGCGAGCCTTGGCGGTCAGTAAACCCTTCCAGTTCGATACGCAGCCCTGTGCTTTTTAAAATCGCCGCAAACATTACCGCTGAGGTGGCATCGTCCTTGCTCAGACTTGATATGCCAGTGTCGTAGGATGTCTTGCCCCCATCGCTTCGGGCGCCTGGAATTGCACGCGTTGCCGTAAACTCGGCTGCCCGTAATTGTGATAAAAAATGAGCGACATAAGCTGGTAGATCTGCCTGCGCGGTGGTGCTCACAGTCACAGAGCTGTTAACGATAAAGTCTGTGTCCTGGTTCTCGCGAATACGGAATGCTGCGTCGTCAAAATCCGGACTCAAAAACGCGATCGTTGGTGAGTTGACCAGCACCTTATCCGTTGGGGTATTCAGAGCCATTGAGGGGCGTTCGGTTGGATCACGTTCAATCAGTGTGTCTATGCCGCTGTCGCCTGCCGTCAGAAGGCGGCGGAGGTCGGCTAGTCTGGCGGCTGGGTTGTCACCGGCCGGTGTAAAGCTCTGCCCGTTGCTCAGCGCTAGTGCGCCCTGGCTATCGGCGCGCATGGTCATTTTCGCGCTTTTGGTCTCAGTGCGGTTGCTGCTTTCGCTAATGACTTCCTCCATATCGACGCTTCCGCTCTCGCTGCCCTCGCTGCTGTAATCGGCCCGGGCCGAAAACCCGAATTCGTCACTGCTCCCGACCTCCATACGCAGCTGCATGGAGCAGCTGATGTCTGCGTATTGATAGTGGTAAAAAGCGGGTGACAGGCCTAGGTCAAGCAGCGATCGCCCGCCAAGATCGTCGCGGCGCGTGGTAAACGCTTCGATCTGGCGGATCGAGTTGTTATCCAGGTCGACCTGCGCGGCAGCAATACCTTTGCCGAGCTCTGATATAAAGTCTGCGACGCTGCTGTCGGCGAGAATCTCGCCTGGCGTCATATCTTTAAGATCCGGCACAGGCGCTCTCCTTCATGAAATGAACTTCACCAGCTTCGGCGTCTGCGTGGCGCAGTGCCTCAGAACTTATGATGCCTTTGTTGTGCTGTCGCCGTATGGCGGACAGCCAGCTAGGGGTAATCGTTAATTGGCGCCTTCTGGCCTCTTGCAGTGCGTTCAGGGTGGGCCCGCCCAGTTCTGCCGCTTCGGTGAGCGCGGCGTCGGCCTCTTGTGTTCGCTCAAGGGTGAACAGCAAAACGACGCGCCGCTGCAGCAGGCTAGCCCGCACACGGCGGCCCAGTTCCCCGCCTTCGTCTTGTTGCTCTTCCAGAGCTCGTTCGGTTAGCGCCAGAGCCTGCGGGGCTTCGCCTGCGGCTTCCAGTGCGTCCAGAATGCATTCGGTGTAGTGATACAGGAAAACGGGGTTCGCGCGCTTCTGCAATGCAAGATGAAGCGCGTGGCGGTAACGTTCGAGCGCGGCCCGGTGATTGCCCTTAAGGCTATATCGCTTGCCGGCTTCGGCGATCTGTAAGTGGATCATAGCGCGACTTCCTCGAAGCGAATTCGGGCGCCGGTTCTTTCAATACTGTAGGCCAGCCATCGGGCGTCAAGATCAGGCAAATCGGTGGCCACCCGCGCTGGTAGCCGTTGCGGCAGACTTCTGCCTGCGGCGGTCAAAACGTTGACCAGCGCGTTGCGGTCGGGGGCGTTTTCTACCACCAGGTCACAACGCTCAAACCCCGATGCTTCCAGGGTAACCGGCAAACCTGCAGCAAGGGCTCGGCTGACGGCTTCAGATGCCTCGTTAAATGCCAGGCGTTCAGCAAGGGCCAGAGGAGCATGGGCTTGTAAAAGTGGCACTTGAGCCGGGTTTACGCCAAACAGTTCTGTTAGAACAGGCACGGCGAAAGGGGGAATAGCGGGCTGGGAGCCAAGCACTACGTCAAACCGCAACAGGGCCCGTGGAAGCAGGCGCGCGATGCCTTTGGGAATGCGTTGATACAGAGCCTTAGCCTGCTCCGGTGCCAATCCCAGGGGGATCAGCCCTTTTTTGTCGCCGACCAGCTCACGAAGGGCCGGCAGTGAGGTCAGGCTTTGTGTCAGATAAAGGTCGAACAGCCCATCGTCTTCGATGGCGGTCATTAGTTCAATGCCTGCACCAAGCCGCTCCCGCAAGGACTCAGCGGCGGCACAACTGACGTTGCCCAGTATCAACCCTGGCGGTGTCGCCAGCATCCGGAAAACCTGATCCGGAGCCACCCCGGTTACCCGCGCAACGGTTTCCATCGCATGTGGAATGCGCGCGGAGTCTTCAATATGGATGGCTAGTTGAAAGGTTTGTACGGCCTGTGGAACGGTCGCGTCGTTCGACGCACTTGTGACATCAAGGCCGAGGCTGGCGCAATGGTTCAGCAGTTCTGGAAGGCTGTCGGCAGGGATGTTGCGGGCCAGTATGCTGGGCGCACGATAAATATCCTGCGAGAGTGCGCGTACTGGCACGCCAAGGGCAGACGCCATAACGGTTATGCCGGCCATATCGACCTGGCCAGGTGATCGGATGATTAGCGCGTAGATTTCCACATAAGGCCCCTCATAACTGTCTTCAGAACGAAGTTGCTCCACGCCAGCCAACGCACCTTCTAAAAAGGTGTTTGTGCAATACTTTTAAATTAGCCTGTTTTTATTGAATAGCGAGCAAATGAGTGATCTAAACCGACGTTCCGTCGTATGGGGCGACGCGTCTGTAAAGGCGGCTTGTTTCAAAGTGTGAGTCAAACGGCTTGCGTTAAGGCCCAAGAATCTCGACTTCTCGGGCCCAGCGCTGCATAAGTAACCGGCTTTGTTTACCTGCCACCCTTTTTTGCACCTCACCGCGCTGATTTTCTCAAGCCGATGCTCTTCGCTCGGATGAAACGCCTGCACCGCTAAACCGGTTAGCTGCGGTAAGCTACTTGCAATTTCCTCGTTTGCGCCAATGATAGGTAGTAGGACACACATCTTTGAGCCGCTGCGAGCCGCTGTGCGCCGATATGAGGAAAGCCATGGATTTCAAAGATTATTACGCTGTGCTCGGTGTGAGCGAGTCTGCCTCTCCCGAAGACATTAAAAAGTCCTATCGCAAACTGGCGCGGAAATATCATCCGGACGTGAGCAAGGAAGACAACGCCGATGAGATGTTCAAAAATGTCGGCGAAGCCTACGAAGTTCTGAAAGATCCGGAAAAACGCACCGAATACGACCAGTTACGCAAGTACGGCGCGCAACCTGACGGTTCATTCCAGCCACCCCCTGGCTGGCAGAGTGAATCCGGTTTTGGCCGCGGTGGCTACACCGAAGCCGATGCCAGCCAGTTCAGTGACTTTTTCGAGCAGATGTTTGGCCGTGGCCAGCAAGCCGGTGGCGGCGGTTTTCGTCAGAACACGCGGATGCGTGGTGAAGACATTCATGCCCGCCTGGCGCTGTTTCTGGAAGAAGCCTACAACGGTTGCGACAAACAGGTGTCGTTCGCTGTGCACGACGCAGACGAGCATGGCCGGGTTGTGGCGCGGCAGAAAACCCTCAAGGTAAAAATTCCCGCCGGCATGCGCGAGGGCCAGCACATTCGCCTGAAAGGCCAGGGTTCGCCCGGTGTGGGTGGTGCTAGCGCCGGCGACCTGTTTATTGAAGTGGAACTGGCGTCCCATCCGCAGTTCACAGTAGAAGGCAACGACGTGCTGATCACTGTGCCTATCAGCCCGTGGGAGGGCGCGTTAGGTGCCAGCATTACAGTGCCGGTAGTCGGTGGTAAGGTTAGCGTGAAGGTACCGAAGGGTTCTTCCAGCGGTCGCAAGCTGCGCCTGAAAGGCAAAGGCTTGCCTGGCAAGCACGTGGGTGATCAGATTGTGACGTTGCAGGTGACGCTACCTGAGGAGCATTCGGAGCAAGCGCTGGCCATTTACCAACAGCTGGCAGACGCCGAAAAAGACTTCAACCCACGCGCCAAACTGCACGTGTAACCGGAGGTTTGGGATGAGCAGACAAGACCGCATTTTGACTGTAGAAATTACCGATGCTGACGGTGGTGTGTTTACATTGCACGAGATTTGCGAACGTGGCGAATGCCACGCAGAATTCGTGATTAAGCTGGTTAACTACGGCATTGTGTCGCCCATCGAAGAGGACCACCCACCTCGGGACTGGCAATTCGATGTGATGGCCTTAACACGCCTGCAGCGGGCGCTAAGATTGCAGCAGGATTTGAAACTGAATTTGCCGGGTCTGGCGGTATCGCTCGATTTGCTGGATGAAGTTCAGCAAATGCGTAGGGAAGTGAGCCGCCTGAACCAGCGCCTTCGACAACTATCAGGCGAATAGGCTAAACGTAAGTATTCGGCGCGTGTTGATGACCGCAGCGCCGTTTTTTCGTATTCAAGCGCTCTTTTCGAGCGCTTGAATTTCGGCATACAGGCTTTCTGCTTCTAACATCAGCGTACTGTGGGTGCGTAAATCCCCATTGCGCTGATAGTGCAGTGCTTTTTCCAACTTGGCCTCGTAGGCTTTTTGCAGCTTTTTCTTCGGATCGCTTTTAAATAATCCCAGCATTGAGTTGTCCTTAATTAGTAGAATTTTATGTGTATACGGCAAATACATCGAATCCGATGACTGGGCTGGCACTACAGGTTATGCTCTACTGCTAAGCTTTTAACACGCAACGGAGTTGGTTTTCATGGGTGAAGCAAAACGTCGCCATCACAGTGGTTCCGCTGCGGCTCGTAAACCGGCCAGCAAGCGCTCTCTGGCCTTGGGTGTTATGACTTTGATTGTCGTCGCCATGTTGATTGGCCTGTTTTTTATAACGTCTGGCCCGTCGCCGGATTCCGATGAACTGCCCGTTGCAAAACAAGGTACGCCGGAGTTTCCAGCCGGGTTGGACCAATTTGGTGTTTCAGTGGGTGCAGCTGATGCGCCGGTTGTGGTGCGGGAATTTGCGGATTATCAGTGTCCGGCCTGCGCCCGCTTCGCCGACGCTAGCCAACGCTTGAAAAAAGAGTACGTGGAAAGCGGTAAGGTGCGTTTTGTGTACTTTGAGCTGCCGTTATCACAGCACGCCAACGCCATGCCGGCTGCCCAAGCTGCGCGCTGTGCGGGCGACCAGAACGCCTTTTGGCCCATGCACGATGCGTTGTTCATCAATCAGTCGGCCTGGGCGGGCGTTTCAGATCCGCAGGCAACGTTTACCCGCTATGCCGGCGACCTTGGCCTGAGTGAAAATCGATTCAGCCGCTGTATGGCCACCGAACTGCACCGCGAGGCCATCGAACAAAGCGCCAAAGTGGCAACCCAGCTGCGAGTGGTCAGCACACCCACGGTGATGGTCGATAACATCGTTCTGACCCGTCCGGGCTGGGGCCAGCTGTCGGCTGTGGTGGAACGCGAACTGGCTGCCAGCCGCTAACTTTTTTGGTGATACTTGGCCGCAGCGCACTGCTGCGGCCACTCCTGACTTGATCCATCGCCTTAATTGGTTAAAATCACCCCCTCTTTGAATACCCGACTACCCCAACCATGCTCCGGATTTACGATCCGGCCCGCAGGAGATTGTTATGACTGATTCCGTTGTTGTGTGCGCGCTGTATAAGTTCGCGGTACTGAACGACTACCAGGCCCTTCGCCAGTCGCTGCTGAGCCTGATGCTGGGAAAAGGTGTGCATGGCACATTATTGCTGGCCAGTGAGGGCATTAACGGCACCGTAGCCGGCAGCCGCGACGGCGTTGATGCGGTAAAGGCCTGGATTAACAGCGATGACCGTTTCGCCGGTATTGAGTACAAGGAATCGTTTGTCGGCGAGCAGCCGTTCAAGCGCACCAAGGTCAAGCTGAAGAAAGAAATTGTCACCATGGGCGTTGAAGGCATCGATCCAAAGCGCATCGTGGGCACCTACCTGAATCCCGAGCAGTGGAATGAATTGATTTCCGATCCTGAGGTGGTGCTGGTCGATACCCGCAACCAGTATGAAGTGGAAATCGGCACCTTCAAAAACGCCCTTAACCCCGCCACAGATACGTTTCGCGAATTTCCCGAGTACGTAAGACAGAACCTTGATCCGGCCAAACACAAAAAAGTCGCCATGTTCTGCACCGGTGGTATTCGCTGTGAAAAATCGACTGCCTATATGAAAGAGCAGGGCTTTGACGAGGTGTATCACCTCAAAGGCGGCATTTTAAAATACCTGGAAGAGATGCCGGAAGAGAAAAGCTTGTGGGAAGGTGAATGTTTCGTATTTGACGATCGTGTCACGGTCAATCATCGTCTCGAACGTGGCGATTATGACCAGTGCCACGCCTGCCGTCGCCCGATCACTGAAAATGACAAGCTGCGGCCGGAATATAGCAAAGGCGTGAGCTGTCATCAGTGTGCTGGTGTATCAACCGAGTCTCAAAAGGCGCGCTTTGCCGAGCGCGAACGGCAAATGCGCCTGGCTGAGGAGCGTGGAGAAGTTCACGTAGGAGGCGATGCGGCCCGCGTTGTTGCTGAACGCAAAAAACGCAAGCAGGTTGAGCGCGCACGTCAGGCCAAACTAAGTCTGGAAGGTGAAAAAGCCCGTTCCTGATCGTCTGCTAGAGCTTGTAGCCTGCGCTTTGGGTGTCGGTTTTGATGCTTTTGGGTGCGTTTGATGTTTTTCACGGGGCTGGTTCACAGCGGAAGTACTCACGTCAAGCGTATAAGAGCAACATGGCCGATTTAGGGTGTGTAGCCTAACATAACCTTGAAAAACCCTCGGTAGATCACAATTAAACCTTATACACCTGCCATTCATTGGCTGCGTGATTAAAGGCGTTACGCGGCTTACCAACAGGTTTTCATTATGCCAAAACACTTTGAACAGGCGCCGGGACTTCATCACGAGCCGGTACCAGAAACTGAAGGCTTCGTATTTAACCAAACCATGTTACGAGTAAAAGATCCGCAAAAATCCCTGGATTTTTACAGTCGGGTTCTGGGTATGCGTTTGGTCCGTAAACTGGACTTTCCGGAAATGAAATTCACTCTGTATTTTCTGGGGTATCTGGATGAGCGTCAGGCCAGCACGGTACCGACCGATGATGCCCACCGCACCACTTACACCTTTGGCCGCGAAGCCATGTTGGAGTTGACCCACAACTGGGGCACCGAGAACGACGACGATTTTGCCTACCGCAACGGCAACGACCAGCCCCAGGGCTTTGGCCATATTGGTATCGCGGTGCCGGATGTTTACTCGGCCTGTGATCGCTTCGAGGCTTTGCACGTCGATTTTGTGAAAAAGCCGGATGACGGCAAGATGAAGGGCCTGGCGTTTATCAAAGACCCTGACGGCTACTGGATTGAAATTCTGCAGCCCGATATGCTCGAGTACCAGCGCAAAGATTGATGCGCGCTGCCAGCCTTTTAAACTCACTGGTTAGCTGGCTGGCGGGGCAGGTTACCGTAGCGTGACGCCACCACCACCGCTACGGTCAGTATAAACGCGCCCGCAAGTCCGATTGTGCCTAACTCTTCGCCCAGAATCAGCCACGCCAACAATGCCACAAATAAAGGTTCCAAAATAACGACGATGCTGGCCAGAGTGGCCGGCGTTGTTTGCATGCCTGCAAAAAAGCATAGGTAGCCGATACAGGTTGGCACTACCCCGATATAAATCACCATCAGCCAGTGCTGCCATTGCAGGTTTTGCACATCGGCAAAGCCGCCACTGAAATAGACCGCTGGCAGCAAGACCAACGCAGCGGTGAAGAAACACAGAAAAGCGGTGGTAAACACCGGCGTTCGCGCAGAGTTGTAACGGCTGGTCAGGTTGAACCCGGTGTATACCGCCGCGGCCAGCAGCGACATTAAAATACCCGCCAGGCGCAATGTTCCCGCGGTTTCCATATCGCTCAACACCAGCATAACGGTACCGGCTATGGCCACGAACAGTGCCACCAGAGTAATCGCGCCCGGTTTTTCACCCAGTATGGGTGCCGCCAACAGGGCCACAAACACCGGTGGCAGGCACAGTGAAATCAACGTGGCGATGCCGGCACCGGTTAAGTCTACCGCCACCAGATAGCTGCCCTGATACACAGCCTGAAAAATGCCCAGCCCGGCCAGTGGTACTAGGGCCTTTAACGGAATCTGGCGCAGGCGGGTGAGCGGTGCAGGGCCGTCTGTCGGGTTTTGCCGTTGCTGGAGGGCCAACCGGTGCTGCTCGCGGCGCATTAGCAGCCAGAAAAACGGCAGGGCCACCATTAATCTGAGTAAGCCGAGGGTAAGGCCTCCCAGATCAGAACTGGCAAACAGAAATTTAGCGACGATGCTGGTGGTAGACCAGAGCACGGCCGCAAATGCGATTAGTAATACGCCCCTGAGCATAAGAACATCCGGCAAAAAGAAAGGAAGCTATGATAGGCGTTGGGGCATGTTGCTACTAGCTCGTTTGTGTTTGTTCAAAATAAAACAAAGGCCGCGCAGTTTCCTGCACGGCCTTTGTCACTTTCTTATTACCTTTTTATCAATTCCCGAGCATCTATTGGGGACTTCCTAGACGAACCAAATCCCTCTTTAAACGCTGGCTGCGGTGCTCCGCTATGGATTTAAAAGGTAAAGGTGCGCATTTCTGAATTCAGCATCTGTTCTGCCATTTCCGGTGGCGTAGCCACACCCACGCCGTCCAGCAGGTCTTCCTTGCTGTAATCGCTGTTTGGCAGGTAAAGCGCGCATACGTTGGCAGTGCCGCCTTGCTTCAACAGGCCACGGAGCATCTGGCCCGGAGTCACGTCTTTCGGCTTCAGAGCCGGTGCGTCGTAAGCTTTCAAAGCCAGGTCGCCAGCTTTGTCACACAACAACACGTTTACCTTGGCATCCTTCTGGGCCATGGTATTAGACAGCACCATCGCCATGCCCTGGGTTTGCAGGGATTCACTGGACAGAATTACCAGTACTTCGTCAATCATTTGCTGATCTCCCGCTTGCGCAGCCATTGGGGCCATAGCGGTCACAGACATTACAGCTGCTACCGCCAGTGCTTTGAGTGATTTCATCATGGCTTGGAACTCCTGAATGATTGGATGGACTCGGTATGTATCCACCATAGGGCACTGTGGTAGAAGGTTCAGTGACAATGTCACGCACCGCGGGGTTGCGAACATCTTTACGCCGCGCTGCGACCGCTAAGCTGCGCTAGCAGGCGCCCGATGCTCCAAAGTACAGCTTGCAACAGAGGCGTTATCAGCCAAAGAAGACCGCGTAAAAGATAAAGAGCCGGTATTAGTAGCAATAACCAACCAACAAATTGAATCAGCAAGGCCGGTGCGTCAATCACATCAGCCAGCTCGACCAGAAAGTCGTTAATCAGGCTGGGGTGGGTGATAACCAGATAGCCTGCGCCTACAATCAGCGGCCATTTGGCATAGCGGGCACTGCTGAGCACTAAGCGGCCACCGCGACTGAAACGCACTGCCAGGGCCGCAGAGCGCGTGCCGCGGCTGGCATTCTGGGTGGTTGCGGCAGCGAATCGACCAATACGCAGAACTTTCACCGCGCTGGCGAACACCACCACATCCAACGCTGCCCAGCCAATATCACCGGCGCTAATGGGCTCATTCATCCGATGGCGTTTTTCCAGTTGGCGCAGGCCACCGGCGAAAAACTGGTTCAGGCCTTCCAGAACACGCTCGCTAGCAAGCCACTCAACCTTGCCACCAGGATTAACCACAAACTGGCCTAGAAAATCATGACCTTCGGTATAAATGTACTGAACTGCGTACCAGCCACGCTCTGTGGGTGTTAGCGGCCGTGCAGAGTCAACGATCGTCGAGCTGTTTTCGTTATCGGTAAACCATTCTTTGAAGAGCTGATATTGCGTGCCAGCCCTGTTCATCCATTCAATGGATTCAACAGGATTGGACACAAAATATTGGATGGGTGGCAACACCGAATCGCCATGTTGCCGCAGAATTTCCTGAAACTCTGGCTCGCCGCCGTAAATTTGTAGCAGCTGGCGAGCCATAACCGGGTATTTCAACAGAGCGGCTCTTGCCTTTAGCACCAGCAGCGGATCCTGGGCCATATCCGCTAGAACAGCCTGCAAATCAACGGATTCATGCTCAATGCCGGGAAACTCGCCCAGCACATCGTTGGCGTGAATGCGGATGAGTTTTTGCTCAACCGGAACGGGTTCGGCAGCAAGGCTGAAAAAAGTGGCCAGTAAGGCGGCCAATACAAAAATAGCAAAGAGTTTTTTCATCCTTGGTTCCTCCTTGGTTCCCACTTAGTTACGACTTAGCTCCATCGGGCCTTGAAAGAGCGCGTTGGCGCACAGAGATCATTAGGTACACTATCAAGTCATTGCAACAGGAGATCACATCATGCGTGTATTAATTGCTGGAGCCAATGGCCAGATAGGCCGTCATTTATTGGAAAAGATGGCAGACACCGAGCACGAGGCACGGGCCTTGATTCGTGACCCGGAGCAGGGACCAGATCTGCAAAAACTGGGCGCTACCGAAACCGTGGTGGGGAATCTGGAAGGTGATTGCCGCGAAGCGTTACGCAGTTGTGATGCGGTTATTTTTACCGCAGGTTCAGGCCCCAAAACCGGCCCTGAAAAAACCGTCGACGTAGACCAGAACGGCGCCATCAACCTGATGGACACCGCAAAACAAATGGGTATCAAGCGCTTTATAATTGTTAGCAGTATGCGCGCAGACAAGCCTGGCGACGCCCCTGAAAAGATTCGCCATTATCTGGAAGCAAAACACAAAGCGGACGAGCATCTGATGGCCAGCGGCCTGACCTACACAATTGTACGCCCCGGCCCACTTACTGAAGATTCGGGCAGCGGTAAGGTCGATGTTCGTGAAACCCTGGACCGCTCAGGCGACATTCCCCGGGAAGACGTAGCCAATGTACTGCTGGCGGTGTTGAATTCAGACAACTGCGATAACCGCACATTCGAAGTGCTCTCTGGTACTACGCCGGTGGATGAGGCGTTGGCGGCGCTGTGATGTCATCGGTTCTGTTCCAAGCCCCGTAGGTTGAATGACAATTTAATCGACGGCGAACAGTGATGGAGAACAACAGTGCCTGAAGGACCCGAAATACGTCGCATGGTCGACGATATTCAAAGCGCCGTCGGCCAAGGCCATTATGGTTTTGATCGAACGAACTTATCGCCTGAAAGGCATTACCAACGATCCTGAACGAGTGAAAAGACTAAAGCGGGAAGGGCGTACCTTTTCTCAGCGCCGATTTATGGTGTTCAATCGCGACTCCGAGCCTTGCTACGAATGCGAGACGCCCATCGTAAAAATCAGCGTTGCCAGCCGGCGGTTGTATTATTGCCCCTGTGTCAAGCGGATTGAAACTTTAGTGCGCTTGATCTTGCTCGCTTAATGCTGCGGGCTGAGCATAAAGTAATCAGCTTGCTCGAACTGATCATTTTCGCACCACATTCCCGCAAGCCCTGTGTTTTAGGGGTTCACTGGACCTATCCTTGCCCTGCTCACAATGTTATCCACAGCTTCTGTGGGTAACTGTCAGTGGATAAGTTGTATAAATAATGAGGCGTTGTCGCTTTGGCGCTGCATTTTGTTCGTGGGCGTCTAGCGACTGTCTAGATAGTGCATCCACAGCAGCCGTGCAGCGACGGCGCGCCACGGCGACCAGGCGTTGGCAATGTCTACCTGTTGCTGGCGGGTTGCGGGTGCGTCCAGCTGTTTAATCTCCTGCATGGCCGCCGCCAGTGCCAAATCACCCAGCGGCCAAACATCCGGCCGGCGCAATGCCATCAGGTAGTATACGTCAACGCTCCATGGGCCTAGCCCGGGGACAGCCAAGAGCGCGTCGCGCCCTTCGGTGTCGCTCAGGGCGTCTAACTGCGCCAAATTGAGTTTGCCGGTATGAATGCGCTCTGCCAATCCAAAGCAGTAACGGGCTTTTTGACGAGTTAGCCCAAACGCTTTCAGTTCTTCCTCACCTGCTGAAACCATCCGCTGCGGCGACATTTCACCCAAGTGTGAACATAGCCGTTCGAACACGGTTTGTGCGGCCTTTATGGAAATTTGTTGCTCCAGAATAATGTGCACCAGTGAAGCAAAACCAGGCTCCCGCGCCCACAGCGGCGGTGCACCCAAGCGGGTATAAATACGGCCAAGATCCGCATCCACAGCGGCGAGTTGTTGTGCGCCGTAGTCAAGACTTTCGAGGGTGAGCGAAGTTCTTGTCATTAAAACAATCCAAGCTGGGGCCGTTGCGCGGCCAGATCCAAAGCCGCTACCTGTGGTAAGCGGTCTTGTAACAGCTTACTCCAAAGTTGCGCCAGAGCCAGTGCATCGCCGTTGTCGGGCATATGCATGAACACATAGGGCTGGTGGCCCTGTTCAATCCACTGGCCGACACGTTCTACCCAAGGCGCCAGAAAAGGAGGGTTCTGCTCAAGCTGGGGATGGCCGATGTAGCGGATCATCGGTGGAGCGTCCACCGGCAGGAGATGAACCGGAACCCTCGGCTTTTTGCGCTGGGCATCGCGAATGATATCGGTGCTGGGTTCTGCCGAGAACAGCGCCCGACTGTCCAGACAGACACGGGCCTTATTGCGCTCACGCAGCCCGCGGTTGAGCGCTTTTTCGGCCTCGCCCTTGCTGAAAAATGCGCTGTTACGAACTTCTACAGCGCAGGTGAGAGACTTTGGCAATTTATCCATAAACCGCCACAGCCGATCCAGATGTTCCGGCTTAAAAGCCGCCGGCAGCTGAATGAACATTGGGCCGAGCACGTCATTCAACGGCGAAAGTATGTCCAGAAACGCGTTTGTGTCAGCCGTTATTCCCGACAGTAATTGATCGTGAGTAATTCGACGGGGAAATTTGAACAGAAAGCGAAAATCGCCCGGCACCTGCAAGCGCCACTGACGGCACTGCTCCTGGCTGGGCGTGGCGTAAAACGTTGTGTTGCCTTCCACACAATTCAGCACCTGGCTGTAACGGGCTAGTGGTGCCTGGCCTGGTGGTAGCAAAGTGTTCCAGGCCGGGTCTTGCCATTGCGGGCAGCCGAGGAAATAGGGGAGCGCCATTGATTGGTAATGTCCTGATGTAGATTGCTTATTTCATACGGATGGCGCTCGACGTGAATTCAATCAGACGCCCGTTCATTTGAGTGAACTGAAGTACCGGAGCATAGGTTGTGGAGTTATTGGAGCGTGATGGCGCCAGCTTTACAACCGTGCCCTCCGTGCTGACGGCCTCTTTCAAAAAAGATGTAGTGCCGTTGTAGAGAGAGAAAGCGCTGGCCAGTAAAGCAGCGCCGATGAGTGTAAAAGATATTTTGTGATGGCTAAAGTCTTCAACTGCTCGTCCTTGAGTGTATGTGCTTTGTAATCTGAATAGTTGCCGGCGAACCTACATACCGAATTTGGGTAAGTAGTGGAGTATGGGGGTGTCGACGAGTAATTTCTCAGAACGAGCTCTCGCTTCATCCACAATCTCGGGATCAAGATCTGGTAAACGGCGATCAATGCTCCTTTGCACGGCGGAACTGCCGGTTTGTCTGTGCAGAGCCAACAATGTTGCAAGGCCATCAACTGATCGAGTTTCAGGATAACGGTACATGCCCTCGGGGCCATCCATAAGGACCAAACCGTAGTTATATAAGGCGTCGAAATAGTCAGTTTGCCCCATGCGATCGACCCATTCGTGGCAGTCTTCAAATCGCCCGTCCTTGTAATATTCGACGGCTAGATTTTCAATGGCTTTAGCAAACCCTTGCTCAGCGGAAGCTTTGAGCCATTTCAGAACATCTTTTCGGCGGCTCGCTTCTGTCCAGTAGAAACCCATTTCTCTTTCACTCAGCAAGCCAATGGCAAGCCAATGTTGAGCTACCGCATCGCCGGCTTCAGCAGCTTTTAAAGTCCAATTAAGCGCTGCTTTTTCATTACCTTGCATCCAGGAAACAGAAAACAGCTCCATCATAGCGACCGTGTCACCGGTTTCAGCGCGAGCTAATGCCGCTTCTTCCGCGCGATCTAGCCACTGCTTGTGATCGTAATCGCAATCTCGGAGTGTTCCGCACATATTGCCTTTTTGGGCAAACCGCAGCATTGCATAGACTTCTCCGCCATCGGCGGCTTGGCGGTAGAAAGTATCAGCCTCACCAGTGATGAACGAATAGCGTTTGCGCAATATTTCGCCGACCCAGTATGCTGCTTCCGGATGTCCTCGACTTGCGGCTTCTTCTAGTGGAGTGATAGCAACGGCACCATATCGCTGCTGATAAAGTATGTATCCCTCGCGAAACAGAGATTCGGCACTTTTGTCTTCAGTCTGAGCGCACACTGAGGAGTTTGCCGCTATCAAAATACAGAGTGTGCTGACTTGAACTCTGAGAATTCGTAGTATCATTTATGCCTCTCTCCAAAGATGTAAGCTAAATTTATTACAGAGAGTTCTGAATTCCTGTGATTGTTCGTTATCTTTCGGCGTAAACAAATTCCTACCCATAAACTCATTTAATCGGGCAATGTTGTTTCGTGCTATGAGAGTGGGATTTCCCTCTGCTTTAATCCCCTGAGCGTTCATCCGAATAACGGACTTTTTGAATTGTCGCTGGATGCGATTGGGAGCAAGGCCGCGATATGATTCAGGCTGAACGAGTTCTGATTCCGCTATCCATCTTAAACACTGCAAGATCGAAGCTTGTTGGAGCTTTAGCATTTCATCCGCAGATTTAGACTCTTCTCCTTCTCTGCCTCTGAAAGTGACCGGTTCAGACACCAAGGTATGTAACATCGGTCCAATCGCTTCCGGCTGTAAGCCCAGAAACCAAGACTTGTATTCGTCTAACGATACTCGCGGACGATCATCAGAAACCACCCGTGTACCTTCAGCGATTTCGATGGCTTCCGTTATGCTCGTCGCGACAATCCCTGCATTCTTACCGCTGTTAAAGTCGCGGTAGATTTCTTCAACAAAGTCATAACCTTGTGCGGCCAAAAATGAAATGCTGAGAGCAGATGAAAGAAACAGGTTGGTCAGCATGCCAAGGTATTTGAAGGCGTCGTCGTCGATCCAGTAAACACGTCGGTAGCCGTTGTCGTGAAGTTCCATTTGGAGCAGCTGTATCCACAATGGGATGGTGCTATAGTTTATTTCGAATCCGATGGAATATCCGCCGCCCAGGCCGGCAACTACATGGCGTCTTGCGTAGAAAATCAGTCGCCCATTTTTCAAACCGATGCCGATGTCTCCTTGTGCTCCTACGCCGCCGGAACCGATCAAATCGGCACTCATGGTGCCTAAGCTTATCCATTTGGGGACATCTTCGCCGATCAACTTCCACTTTCTGGATTTGCGCAGATGTTCTGGTATAGCCCATTTCATTTCAGCGTGAGCCATCAGGCCGGTCTGGGCTCCGGCGAAGGTGTCGAACTCTGCCCCTGTGGCTTCGCGGTTTTTGTAATCTATGCCTGTAATCTGGATGCCGGCTTCTGGGGAGGCTTCCACGCCAATGGAACGGCTGAGCAGTATGCGAGCACCGACGTACCCCCAACACTTTACATTCAGCTCGCAAGAGAAGTGACCCAGTTCCAGCTGGCCGCCGCCGCTTTCTGTTACGTAGGAAATAGTCACTGGCTTTGCTTCTTCCGGCTTTGGAAACGTGAGTGAAATCAGATCCAGTTGGCCCTGGCGGTAAACCAGATCAGCGCCAATGCTGGCCCGGCCAAATGCATAGCCCGCTGTTGCCTGACTGCCGCTCACACCAAAGGATGGGGCGCTGTCTGGGCCGTCAACCCCTGTAAGAATATTGATTTTCAGCTTGTTTTCCAGAGTTTTTCCCAGCTCTCCTGGTATTCCGCTAATCACAAGGCGGGTAAATTGCCCTGTGTAGCTGTCGTCAAAACTCAGCAGGTGGCGTTTCGCTTCCGCTTCAAACAGGAAGCTTCGTAGCTGCGTACCCCAGTCCAGAAGTTCTTCTGCGCTTCTTTCGATCAATACGCCGGCAGTTTCGATGGCGTTGCAGAAAGTTTCTGGCTTGAACAGTCCGTTTTTATCAAACCAGTGATCTTTCAGCGGGTACTTTTGGGCACCGCTTTCCAGCAGCCGTTTTTCCAACGATTTGTCTTCGCCAGGTTTCTGTGCGGCTTTTATCGAGATGGCGATGTCGTCAGCGGAATGAAGCTTCTCAGGTTCACCTAAAAGCCCTTTACCGCCGTTCAGGTCGAGCAGTGAGAAATGTTTAAGTGTGGACCCGCCGCAGGGCATGGAAAATTCGCGCAACGGAATACCCGGGCGAGCCAATGCTTCGTGTGGGGTAATCTGGTAATCGCTGGGTTCCCAAATAAACATTTTTGGCGGTAACAGGGCGTCGGCGTTTTTCTGCGCGGTGTCGCGTAACTCTTGTTGTTGTGCTTGAAGGTCTTGAATGTCGGTCTGGTATTTCAAAAGAGCGGTCGCCGGAACCGGCCCATTACCGCCAAGGGCGCTGAACCAGGAATGGTCCTCGTTTTTCATGTCATCCGTAAGCGAGCCGATGTGCCAATGCAATTTTTGAAAATTAGCTAACTGGACTATCCCGTCACTTTTGCCTTGCCGGCCGCTGGCCAAGGCGTATTCCGGTGTTGCGATGCCTATATTCGCCAGGTCAAGAATGGCATGGGCGTATTCGCGCATCTTATCTTGTAACGATTCCAGCTCGACAAGGTATTGCTCTACCTGCGTCATGTCAGGTTTATCCCTGGCCAACTCGTACGCCATTAACGTGTGATTGTTACGAATCGTATTTATGAAAATAGCCGTACGGGTTTCGCTGGCGAGCTCGTCAGTTTCAAATTGCTTCCTGGCTTGCTGATAGTCTGTCAGCCGTTTTTTGATGCCCTTTTGTCCTGGCGAAAAAAATTGGCCGTTTATAACCTCATAGCCCGCTTTTTTGGCGGTTTCCAGCCCCTGTTTTCGCAGGGCCAAAAGCCGATCCCGGCGAGCTTTGATGCGAGTCAGCCGTTTATCTCGTGGCGTTATAAACGGTTTCTGATCACCGTATAAATCAAGGATCGGCGGCAGGCGTGGGCCATGTTTTCCTGCGGTATCAGGGCTCCATGTCACCATTTTTTTCAGGTGATCCCGCTTTACGCGTTCCAGTTCTTTGTCCAGGCGTTTTATTTCACCTTCATCCGCCAGGTTGTCGTTGATCAGTTGCTGCCACTCATCCTGCTCTGCCGGAAATAAGAAACTCTGGGCTCGTGCCGGCAAAAACAGGTCTGTGAGCCCGGCCTTTTTCAGCTCTTCCAGCCGCTGCTCCAAAGTCTCCCGGGTGGCCGCGGCTTTGAGTCGATCTGCACTGGTTTCAATTTTGTCTAAAACGCTTTGAGGGATTAGCCAGAAACTGCGATGCCCGGTTACATAGATGATGGTTGCGTATTTGGAGTCTTTGCAGGGGTGCGCTTCTGAGCGGGCAGATGAGGGATCGCATTCGGCCACCAGCGGAGGGGGGAACGCGCTTTCATCCGTTGAGTCCTTGGCGCTGTGATTATTCAGCATGCGTTACATCCTTGTTCGCATTCTAATTGGTTCAGTATTTGAGCGGGTGTTTTCTCGCCACTCCGGGCGATCGCGCACCACGGTGGCGAGTTCATCAAGGGTTGCTGAACTCTTAAGGCCACGCGTAGCCAGCGCTCCTGATCGGCCAAGCTCGTTAACCCAGCTGAATCGGCAGCGCGGACTTCGTTCATCACGAAGGTTTCAGCGTCATCAGCGGGAATCTGCGCACGGTAAGTGTGTGTTAGCGATTGCGCAAAATGACGGCTGCGGGCTGCATCCATCTGAACCCGCTGAGTTGCTGAAATGGAGAGCGATTTATCTATCGCGGGCGTTGTGCTGCCTGCCTGTGCTTCCCACTGATACCAGTTTTGATACTGGTGCCAGCTCCATCGTTCTGCGGGGCCGGTCAGCCTTCGGCGCTGGGCAGGTTCCAGAACCTCCAGCAGAGGGCCCAGGGAACGCGGATCGTAAAAACGGAATAGGGCGGGTTTGTTGTCCAGTTGCACTGTGATCAGTGAGCGTAGGTGCTCGGCCATGGTTACCAGGCTTGTATCTCCTGCATGGATAAACACGCCGAGGTACTCGGTTTGGCAGCGTTCAATCAACGCGTTCTGAAATGCATCGCAGTCTCGCAGTTCAACCAGGATGGGCCCGGCCATCCAATCATTGTTTAACTCGCTGCCAAAATAGAGAGAAACCCAAGGGATTTCTTCATGCCCGAAATGACTGTAAAGCCAGCCTAGCAATACGCCTTCGTCCTGCTGGGCCAAGTCTAAAATGGCGAAATCGACATTGTGCGGTTTTGATTTTTTTTCAGGGATGCACTCAGAGACGCGTCCAGATGGCTGCTGGCGAGTTTTCTTGAAAGCGCGATCAATCGTGGTCATGAATGGCACACTCCCCGCTTCCGTCCATTTCACAGGCGGATACAAACAGATGTCCGGCTTTGGCCGCCCGGGTTTTAACGCCGGCGTTTAGCGAAGAGAGGTCAGAAATAATGGCTGGCTCGGTTGCCGTCTTCTGACGCTGATAAACGTTAGCTAGCCGCGCCGAGCCGTTATCTGGCTGGTCATGCTCATCAAGGCCTTGGGGTAATTCTGGTGACTGAGAGGCGGCTGCAGAGCCACTCCCGGGCCCTCCTCCCGAATTGAATCGCACCAATGGCCCGGATACGGTTATGCCGCTTGGGTCGAGCTTCAGAAAACTGCCGCCGGCTGACAGTGTGACTTCTGCCCCTGCCTCAATCACCACTTTCAGGCCGGCTTTGTGATGAATTTCGGTACCGGCCTCGACCAGTTGGGCTTTGCCGAAGCGGCTGTGGTGGCTGCCGCCCGTGGTGAGGCTGCAGTCCCCGCCGATGCGCTGCCGCTGTTCGCCGTTAATCGTGCTGTGTTCGTTGCCTTTGGTTTGGCTGAAGCGGTTTTCCCCAACGGTTAAATGGCTGTCATTTTTGATGACTTCGGTGCGGTTGTTCTGTGTGAGCAGGTCCAGATCTTTCTGGGCGTGGATGTAGATGTGTTCTTTGTTGGCTTTGTCCTCAAAGCGCAGTTCGTTGCTGCCTTCGCCCTTATGGGTCTGGGTTTTTAGAGTGGTGCGTGTTTTGTGCTGGGGCAGGGCGTAAGGCGGTGTGTTGGTGGCGTGGTAAGTGCGGCCGGTAATGATGGGCTGGTCCGGGTCGCCGTCCAGAAACGACACGATCACTTCGTGGCCAATGCGCGGCAGGGCCATAAAACCGTATTGGCCACCTGCCCAACCCTGGCTGACTCGCAACCAGGCGCTACTGTCTGCCCCGCTTGATTGAGAACTTTCTAACTGGCCTGGCCGCGGGCGCTGATCCCAAGGGAAGCGCACTTTCACCCGGCCGTGTTGGTCGCAGTGGATTTCCTCGCCTTCGGGCCCGGTCACGATGGCGATTTGTGGGCCGTCCATCAGCGGGCGATGAGTGCATCGCGGGCGCCAGTTGATGTGTGCGGGAACCGCGTTGAAGCGATTGTGGTATGTGGTTGGTTTAGCACCGGCTTCTTCTTTCAGAGCCTGTGGTTGGCTGCCGCTGTGAGCAACGCGGGTTATCAGCCAGTCCTGATTCAATCTTTCGTTGTTGTGACGGGTGAGCTGCACTTTGGCGCCGCAGGTAAAATCAGCGCGGTTGCTTTCGCCGCGGGCTATGCTGGCGTCATTCCTCAGCGCATCTAACTTAGCTTCGGTAAACCGTTTTCCGCTGGCATCGGTTTTAAAGCGCCCGGGGTATTCGTAGTGTTGGTAGTCGTCGCGGTGCTGAAGGCTGCTGGCGGTGTGTTCTTGCATTAGTCCATAAGCAGGATTGTGGAAGGTGTAGTCTTTCATGGCCACCGCTGCGGCTCTTACCCGCTGCTCGTAACGCAATCGAAATACCGCGGGTTGCCGACTGCTGCCACCGGCTTTGGCATTGTATTCAACAGCTTCCAGCCTGGGGGCGTTGCGATGTTGGTCGGCCACAATCAGGGCGGGTTGTTCCTGGCCGTCAACGCTGCCGTGGTGATAACGATAGTGCCAGCCTTCTTCTGCGGCCAGTCGCTGAAGAAAAGCAAGATCGCTTTCCCGGTGTTGCACGCAGTATTCCCGTTCTGGCGGCGTGTGTTGCAGGTCAAACACCGCATCGACAATGCCCCGTTCGCGCATCAGGGTACGCAGGATGTTGTCTGTGCCTTGGGTTTGGAATATGCGGCTGTTGTGCATTAGCCCCAGGCGCCACAAGGGCGGCTGGATAACCACTTGGTAGTGAGTGCGGCGGTGCCCGCTGTGGCCGCGGACAAATTCGCTGACAACACCGGTAAAGCGACGAAGCGCTGTGCCGTCCTGCCAGATGATGAGCTCTAACCACTGCTCCAGCAAGTCGGCGGCCGTCAGCGTCGGCAGGTTGCTGGCCATTTTAAGACGGCCATGAACCAGCTCCGACAAGCCTTCGGTGAGCTCAAAGCCGACTACGGAGAAAACATCTTCGGGCAGCTCGCCGACACGGGCGGTGAACTGCAATCCTTTTGCTTGGTGCATATCTTCAGTCCTTGAAAATATGTGTATCTGTTGAAAAATCCGGATTGAACGTTAACAGCGCATTTGAGATAAATCCAGGGACCAGCTCTCGGTTTTGAACACTCGCCTACAACTTCACGCACACAAAAAGCGCGTTTCCAGAGTCCTGGTCCCAAGGGGCAATTTTGTCGTAATCGTGCTCGAAGATGTGAACGTCGAAATACGGCAGCAAAAGCTCTTTCAGTTGGTCACAACTCACCGCCACCATCGGGTGCTCGTCATGCCAGGTTTGGGTAACACCGGCCATAGTTTTGCCAATGCCCAGTTTGAGCGATTGCCGGTCGCCCGTGCCGCCATAATGCCAGGCCGAGCTGAAGGTGAAGTGACTGCCCTCATGGTTGGCGCTGTGGCTGACGCACAGGTTGTTGTCGATTTTGTGTTTGTCGACCGCGTTAAAGCAGAACACGCCACCTGGTTTTAACGCCTGGTGCACGCGGGCGAGGCATTTCTGTAGCGCTTCAAGTTCGCCGCTGTAATGAATGGAATATAGAAAACAGGTGATCAGGTCCAACTTCTCATTCACTTGAAAGTCGCACATGTCGCCCAGTGAAAACTGTGCTTCCGGGCAGCGGATTTTTGCCATTTCCAGCATGGGCTGACTGATGTCCAGCCCGCGGCTGTTGTAGCCGGCATCGATAAAGTAACGCACGTGAGGGCCGGTGCCGCAGGCCAGATCCAGATGGCTGTTGCCGCCATTGCCGAACAACTGATGCAGGCGCTGTGCGCTGTGGCTCTGGGCCTGGTAGTCGATGTCGGTACACAGCAAATCGTAATAGCCCGACAGGTCGGTGTAGAGCGCGTTGGAGGACATGGCAGCCTGAGTGTGTGAGCGGTAAATCGGGTGGGCGCGGCATCGTATCCCAAAGCGCTGTGTTTGCGAAGGGAATTAGCCAAGGGAAACACTAGCGTGCGTGAGTCACCTCCTGCCGTGGATTGCGGGGGTAATAGCGTTCGGGCAGGCGTTCGATGTGAGGAAAAAAGCGAGTGTCTTTGTAAGGCATTTTCATAAAACCGGACACGCCAAGGCCGGTGATCTCGTCGACGGCGGCCAGAATTTCGTCCAGGTGCTGGCGGAATTCGTCCTCTTTGGCCGGGTCCAGCAGGCGGTACTGACTGTGGATTTTCAGGTGTAGGGGCAGGGCCTCAAAGATGATCATGCCGGTGTGGCGGATGCTGTTCAAGGCTTCAAGCGCGGTGATAATGGTGGGCGGCAATACCAGAAACTCTTCCGGGTCCGGGCCGTCTTCAAAGTAGGAGTGTACTCGTGAACGGTCTTCTACCTCTGTCGCCGAACTGATCTGATAAGGCACATGCATGGTCGGCGGCGTGACAAACGGCTGGTCGGCCTGATCGCGTTCAATGTGCAGTGTATCGCGGGCGTTGAACAGGCAGCTTTTAAAGATGCCCTGGCGGTAGATGGCCTGGGCCAGGTTGACCATGTTGTTGACGGCGGTGGTGAAGGCGCTTTTCAGTTGTGGGTCGTGCAGGTGCAAGGAAGTGTCTACATAAATGCCGTCAGGCTCCCAACGCACTGCCAGACCGCCTTCTACCGGGTAGCGGCCAAGGCGGCTGACCGCAGCCAGGAACGCTTTTTCGGTGTCGCCCATGCCCTGCATGAAGTTTTTGTAGTAACGGTCTAGCTGCACGTCGTTGACGTCGTCCAGGGTGTTTACCGCGCCTTCCTGGCGCAGGAAGGATTTGCGCGAGCTGTACACCACCGTGTCGATTTCGCGCCCGGGCTGGCGTATCCACACCGGCACCAGTGGAACGGGCGCAGGTTCGGGTAGATCAATCATCACCGTGCGCGCCATTCTGGGCATTTCCCGAATGTAGTAGTCACCGGCTTGTTGGCGCTGCTGGGGATCGGGGCTGAGCATGCCGTCGAGCATGCGAGCGAATTCCATGGGCAGTCCCAGGGAGTTTGCGGGTATTGCCTGGTGGCCAAAGCGGCAGGATTGGCCGGAGGCCAGGGCGTAAAGAGTGGCTGCGGCGCCTTGCTCATCAAAGCGCGGCGATGACAGCCCGCCGTAAAGTTGCTCTTCGCCAATAAAGTATACATCGCCTAGCCGAGCGTTGGTTTGTTGCAGGTTGTCTGACATCAGTTCCATCACGCTGTTGTTGAGGAACTGTTGATTGGCATCCAGTTGCGCGAACACCGACGAGCCCCAGTCGATCAAGGCGATATTTTCATGCAGGGCGTCGAAGACCAGGTTCGAGGGTTTAACGTCGCCGTGCACAATGGGCCGTTTGCCATCAACCGATTCCCGGCGCAGGTTGCGCAGAATGTCTGCCAGTTGACCGGCAATTCGGATGATCAGCCGTGGCGTCAAACGCCCCTCGCGCAGCGAGACCACTTCCAGATTCAACCCTGGCGCCCGTTCCATTACCAGAATGGGTTGGCTGCGCGCCCGCTGGAAGGAAATCAGGCGCGGCACCCGCGGGTGCTCTACCTGTTCCAGAATATAGGCTTCGTCTTCCAGACGGTCGTGCAGGTGGCGCGGCAGATTGATGCGGATAAATTTGAACACGTGTTCCAGATCGCTAGCGCCTTCCAGCGCTAGCCTGCCTGAAAACACAAAGCCGTAAGCGCCTTTGCCGATCATCTCGATGTCGCGATAGCCCAGCGCCTGCAGTTGGGTGGTACAGAGCGCAACCCAGTTTTTTAGCTTGCGCGCATCGTCGTGACTGAGCAGGTAAATGGACTGCTCTTCGGGTATGTAGAACTGTTGAATCTGCGAGGGCGGCGCTGGCTGCCCCCGCATTTTTTTCTGCCGGGCCATCGGGCTCAGCCCAAGTGCAAGAGCATGGACTGTGGCGATTCCAGATAGCCTTTCCAGCAATTGCTGAAACGGGCAATGGTGCCGCCGTCGATAATGCGGTGATCCCCCGCCCAGCTGACGGGCATAATGGAGCGCGCGGTTACATTGCCTGCCTGATCAAAGCGCGGCAGTGTTTGGGTACGGCCCAGGGCCACAATCGCCACTTCCGGTGCGTTGATGATGGGTGAAGCGTAGGTGCCGCCTAATGCCCCAATGTTGGAAATGGTGATGGTGCCGCCTTTCAGGTCGTCTTGAGCCACGCGGCCTTCGCGGGCAGCTTCGGTCAGGCGCGCCACTTCATCGGCAATTTCCAGCAGGCTGAGGTGTTCCACGCCTTTGATGTTGGGCACCATCAGCCCGGCTTTGCTGTCCACTGCCATACCAATGTTGCATTGGGGCTGGTAATGGATTTCGGTGACCTCGTCGTTTACCCGGCTGTTCAGAATCGGGTAGTCGAGAATGGCCAGTGCCATGGCTTTCATGATGAATGGCATCAAGGTGAGCCGTGATCCGTTGGCTTCAGCCAGGGGTTTGAGCTGCGCGCGCAGAGCCAGCAGTTCGGTTACATCAATGTCTTCACTGAAGATGAAGTGGGGGATGCTGGAGGCTGCGGCTACCATGCGCTTGGCCATCACCGCCTTCATACCCTTGATGGGTTCGATGCGAATCTGCTGGTCAGTGGTGTTGGAGCGCTTCGCTGATTGCTTGCCTGATTGAACGCCCGCGGATTCGTCTGTTTGGCCTTCTGGTTGCTTCAGGTGAGCCAGCACATCTTCTTTCAGCACCCGGCCGTCTCTGCCGGAGCCGCTGATGTGACCCAACGACAAATCGTACTCGCGCATCAGGCGTCTTACCGCCGGGCTGGCCGGGGTTTTGATTTCCGCTGCGCTTGTTGTTTCATTAGAGCCGGCGCTATCGCTCGCCTGTTTTTTTGTGTCGGCCTTTTGACTGGCCGGCGCTGGGCTTTCGGTGGCTTCTTCCGTGGCGGAGTCGTCGCCACTGTTGGTGACGCTTTTTTCCTGCTCGCTACCCTCTTCTGACAATTCAAACAGGGGTGCGTGCACCTTGGCAATATCGCCTTCTTTGTAATAAAGGCGTTTGACCTGTCCCTTGTGAGGTGCGGGTATTTCCACCAGCGCTTTGTCGGTCATTACTTCAACCACCGGCTGATCTTCTTCGATCATATCGCCTTCGCTGACCAGCCACTTCACCAGTTCGCACTCCACAATACCTTCGCCGATATCGGGCAGTATAAAATCACTCATGTTTGTTCTCCTGTCCTGATACCGGGTTAGAATTCGACGCTGTCGCAAATGGCTTCATACACCTTCAACAGATTGGGAAAGTGTTCTTTTTCCAGCACCAGCGGGAAGGGCGTGTCCATTCCGGCTACCCGGGCAATGGGCGATTCCAAGTACAGAAAGCATCGTTCCTGAATAGTGGCCGCGATTTCGCCGGCAAAGCCGCCGGTCAGCGGAGCTTCGTGGGTAATCACCAGTCGCCCGGTTTTCAGAACCGATTCAGCCACGGTATCGACGTCCCAGGGCAAGATGCTGCGTAGGTCGATCACTTCGCAGGAAATGCCCTCTTTTTCTGCCATTTCCACGGCGTGTTCGATCACTTCCATTTGTGCACCCCAGCCCAGAACCGTCACATCTGTGCCTTCTTTGAGGACTTCGGCCTCGCCCAATGGAAGTTGGTAGGCTTCTTCGGGCACTTCGCCTACGGATGCCCTGTAAAGGCGCTTGGGCTCGAAGAACAGCACCGGGTCGGGGTCGTGAATGGCGGCCAGCAAGAGGCCTTTGGCCTGATGTGGATTGCGCGGCACCACCACTTTCAGGCCCGGTGTGTGAGCAAAATAGGCTTCCGGCGATTGGGAATG